>Ga0114979_10000272_pt1 | contig 34143 bp, 53 predicted proteins | sample S_140625_EF_Meta_FD_87315 | JGI IMG/M metagenome (GOLD analysis project Ga0114979, IMG submission 87315) | Freshwater microbial communities from Lake Simoncouche, Canada to study carbon cycling - S_140625_EF_MetaG | ecosystem: Environmental > Aquatic > Freshwater > Lake | place: Lake...
ACCGAATGTTACCGTTATCACCATGGCGTATTCTTACCAGAAACGCGGCAGCCCTTGGTTCTTTATTCGTTTTAAAGACCCGACTGGAAAATGGCGTAGCAAGAGCACCCGCTACCGAATCGAAAACACCCTGCATCGTGCGAAGGCAACGGCCGAGGCCGCTCGACTTGGAGTTAATGAAAAAAGAAAAGATTGCGGCCACGAATGGGTTGATGATTTGATTGAAAATCATCCCGTTTCTCCTCTGACAAAAGTTTATTACAGAAACTGCTGGCGTCATCTTGCGAGGTTTATTAATGAAAAAAGAATAAGTCTGCAAGCGTTTTCTGCAAATGATTGTGAAATTTATTTGCGATGGCGCCAAAGCCTTTTCCGCACGTCCGGCGGTAAGGCTGGACGCAACCAAGCGTGCCAAGATTTGAAGATTATCAAATGGATTCACAGGCAAGGTAGATTGCTTGGGAAAATGGATTCTGTTGCCCTTCTGGATTACCGAATTAAAAAAGGCCCGATCGGCCGAGTTAAACCCGTTTTTTCTGATAATGAGATTAAGATCACCCGGAAAGCTCTCGCTGTGGATGGCGTGCCCGAATGGATGCGAATCAGCTTTGAAATCGCCTTGGCTACGGGGTGCAGATTGCGTGAGACGCAGATTCCTCTGGATTGCGTGGACTTGAAGAACCGTGTGCTTACCTTCCCCTGCCCCAAAGGTGGAACTGGCAAATCGTTTAGTATCCCTATCCCGGCCGCCATTGAACCCATGCTCGCCAAGATGAAGGCCGAGGGACGGGAGATCACCTGCGAAGTCCCCCGCACGCGAGCCTCTCTTTGCTGGCGTAGGCTCTTGGATATTTGCGGTCTTAAACGTCACTGCTTCCACTCCCTTCGGGTAACCCGAGTGACGAGACTGCGGCTTTCAGGCTGTTCTCAATCTGTCGCCATGAGACTCGTGAATCACTCGTCGACTTTAGTGCACGAGTTGTATCAGCGGCACTGCGTAGACGATCTCCGCGATGCTGTGAATTTAGGCCAGTCGTCCGTATCAGCCGCCAGCGATCAAAGTCAGACGGAATTACCTTACCCGCGATCAGTGGGAATCCAGGCATCGCCTGCATTTGCTTAATTCTGACGTAACCTAACCCGTAAGCGGCGCCTAGTTGGCGAAGGGAAAGAGCTTGGTTCTGCTGACGCAGTTTCATGGAAATATCGTTGAGACGCCCCAAGCTCATTAGTATCTAGCTTTGCTCTCCCGATGCTTTTGCAAGCAGTTGAGTGATGAGCTGGGAAAGCGAAATACGACGGAGAGCGGCCAGTTTTTGTGATGCTTTTTTCACCGCAACGGGCAGAACGATGTTGGTCTTTTCCGCTTTTAAACCGCTGAGTGGACGACGAGGCATACGCCTTGACTACGCACACCCTGCGTATTAGCAACACTTTTCTTTTGGGCATTAACTTTTCTTTTTAAACTTGAATGCGTATTTATTACGCATACAATCCTCCCTATGAAAAAGGCGAAAACAAACCTTACGATCGACCCAAAAGTAAAACGCAACGGTGAGCGTCTTGCCAAAAAGAGCGGATTATCCCTTTCGGCATATATCACCACCCTGCTCGTCAAAGAACTGGCCAAAGAAAATAGACGCTAGTTTTTGGGCGATTTGCCTGAAATAAGGCGGTAGTGGGGTATTTTCCTGCAATGGCCTAAAAACTTCTTTCCCTTTGAATCAACGTGAGGCAATCGAACCACATAACTTTTTTTCTCGGCCCTACCGTCTTTAACCAAATGAGCTAAAAGCTTGTTCGCGTAATTTGCCGACTTGCCCCAAAGCTCGGCGATCTGGTTTTTAGTTAGCCAGCCATCGGGTACCACCTCCTGCCGATACCCGGCGACATACTCAGTTAGGACGGTTGCCCAATCGGACTTTACACCGGGTAACGCCATACGCCTCCTATGGGTGAAAGCACGTTCACCGTGCATCCCTGCCCGCCCTCTACGTACTCGCCCCAGGCTACTCCATGCTGCCATCTGGTAACGGATCGCTGGCGCCGGGCGTAATGCATGCTGGGAATATCGGCTAGGCAACCGATCGACCAGCCCACGGGTGCGCCAATGCTGCGGCCTGCGATTCTATCCACCCGGTGCAAGTGGCCCATGACGACAGGCTTTCTGACCATCTCTACGTGGTCGCGCACGGCTGATTCTGAAAACATAAACCCGTGGCCGAAGGCCGTCCCGCCGAGATCACGCCAGCCTTTCTCTATATCATAGGGCACATACTGCGCCTTTAGATCCTTGCACATGTTATATATCTCGGACTTCGCAGATGTGCAGCAATGAGCGACGATCGCGCTAGGCGAGTATTGCAGGGCCGTTAGGCGGTGCTCATGGTTTCCCTCAAAGATGTAACGTGGCGCCAGTTCTCGAACAAAATTAAGGCCAGCGTCAAAGTCCTCGCGGATGGATGCGGTGCGTTCGGGTGAGTCTGGATCTTTCCTTGCGCTACCCATTAGCCCGGACAGATCGACAAAATCGCCTAGGTGTAGGATTGAGTCAGCGTCTGGTTGCCACCGCCTTTTCATCTCTAAGGCAGCTTTGCAGGCGGCCGCGTTCGCCAGGTGTCCGTGGCTGCACGATACGGCCAGCCACCGCTTCCACTTGCGGATCACTTTCATTTCTTATCGGCCGCTGACGGGAACCCTTCCAACACGGCGAGGATCTGACGGCAACTCTCACGCGATTGAGCTGCCACCACGCTTTCGTCGCTCGCCCCGATCAGTGCGATCTCGGCTATGACTGAAAGCTGCATTTTTAACGTGTGTACATACGTGCAAAGATCCAGAACTTCCATCCAGGCATCCTTCCAGACGGGCCTGCGCCACAACGCACCACCGTGCTCCTCTTGCCCCTTGCGATACTTGGCGTCTATATCCTTACTTAAATCACGTATAATGCCCGCCAGGTGTTTCTCGTGTTCGGGCGTCATCGTGAACTCCACGGCCTGTTACTGACTAGGCTTTTTGCCTTTGTCTTTTTGGGGATGTCCTTGACCATTACTTGTTCCACGGAGTTGCGTGGAATGTCACGCCAGCTCTTGTAGTCACTGCTTTGCAAGTGGCCTGTTTCCCAGCTAATGCCAGCCAAACGGAATGAAATTCCCACGTGCTCGCCTAGGCGAAAAGCCGTCTCGTTGTCCCAGTCTGCGATCCACAGATCCGCGTTTTTGCCCGATTGCTTTAACGGCACCCAGTCGAACGCTAACCCGTAGTTGTGGTAGCTTTCCCCTGGCTTGGCCTTGGTCACTATCTTGCCGCTAGTCGTTCTCCCTTTCGCATAAAGCGCGGCCTGCTCCTCCATTGTGCGACGGCCGCAGTAAATAAGAGGCTCGATCCGGCTGGTTACCATTTCGTTAACCCATCCCCTCACCTGCTTTTGAAAGCTGGCGTCTAACGAATCAATCGCCCGCAAGGTGCGGGAGCTGGCCTCAGAGAGGCTGGTCACTGATTCCTCGCTCGCTCTCTTTCAGTTTCTGCCAGGCTATCAGATAGCGCTTTGAGCGATTGCGCAAACAGATCTCGGTAAGCTTGTGGGCAGGGCTTGTTTGTTCGCTCGGCCTTGTCCCAAGCGTAGATGAAATAGCTGATCGTGTCCGGGCTTGGCGGCGGGCCGTCCTGCGTTTGCGAGGTTGTCGCACAGGAGCAGAGCGCCAGACTAAGAACTAGTAGGAGGGCGTTTAGTCCACCACGCATCGATGTCTCTCAGTCTTTTACGGCGTTCTAGTTCGATCGATTCAAAGTTACGCTGAAGCGGCGATTTGCGTTTTAAGAACCACAACAAGATACCCAGCAAACTGCCCACGACGCCGACGATCGTGGCGATCATTATTTTACTTTCGACTGAATTTAGAGAGTACGTCCACGACGGCCTGCAAGGCTTTCTCAGGCTGGTCGCCGGGGATGAATGACGCGACTGCGATGACTGCCGTCAGTAGTGCCGTGATCGCTCCAAGCACTCCGAGCCAATCGACGCTTAGTAAGGTAGGGATGAGTTGTTCCATGCCCTTGGCGGGGTGTCAAAGGCTGATGCGGCGCTTAATCAGTTCCCAGATCGTGCTGAACACTGCCCCGGATACTAACGCCACTAGCCATAACTTCGTTTTAATCGTGTGGGCTTCGCGCTCCATGTGGGTTAGGCGGCCGTGATACTCACCCAAGCTGGCCTGCGAGCGTTCTAATAAATCCAGAATTACCGACTGGCGAGTTTCTATCCTTGCGATTGATTCGCGGACTAAGCTCAACCGCTCTGAAAGTTCAGCGACTTGGTCGGTGCTCATAGCTTTGCGTTTTCGGCTCCTTCCGCGATCCGCACCCACTCGTTCCCTTGGGCGTCAGTCCAGCGAACAACGTATCCCTCGGCCTCAAGCCAGCGCAGGCTGGCAGTAAATTCACGCCAGCCGGGCGTGTTGCGATCGTCGGGCGCAGTCATTCATTTCACCTGGCCTGCGTCGGTGGCAGCCCCCATATCGCTGTATCGTGGCAGGGCGATATTGTCCTCTGTGCGTGGCGAGCAGGAGGAGATTAAAAAAGCCAAGAGGATCAACCTCATGGTAATCAAAAAATAGCCCACTTTGAGTTCAGATAATTTGTTACTAAATTTGATTCTGCATCTGTTAGCGATTTACTATAAACAATAACTTCTGAAAATAAAGAGTTCCAGTAAGCAGCCGCACCACCGGCTGGAGCTGTATAAGCCGCCCCAATTCTATAATTTTCAAATCCCCTGTTTAGAGTGTTCGAAAAAGATGCACCTTCTGTCGAATTTAATTTCATTGTAACAGCAGAACCAGTATGTCTTATTCTTGCGACATACCAGATATTATTAGATGTGGATACTGTGCTTCGAACCGCACTCCCTGTGAATGTACCAATTTCATTAGCTAAATTAGCTCTTATGATTGGAATATGATGTCCCGATATGCTAAAATCACTATCGTTGGTAATTGATTGAGTGAATGCTCTTGCGAATGCATCAGCTGATGACGAGTATTTAAAGACAACAAACACTGTTTGTGCTGTAAATGTTTTTGATGAAAATGAACAAGTAAGAAATTTGTTTGTTGCAAAGTTAAGTGCGTTAAAACCATTTTTTTCTGCAACTGAAAGTGTTGGCGGGTTAGTTGCCTCGATTGCGTGTTTTGAGTTTCCACTCTTATCTTCCCATCTTTTAACCGCAGAGCCATTTGTACTTACAAGGTTTCCACCACTCGTCGCATCAAATAAGGTATTTCCGTCTGCGGCATCAAGCCATAAATCTAATTCGGAAATATTTGTGGGCTTGAACGCGGCAACCGTTCCAGAGCCAAGTCTCAGGCCGAGGCCGAGGTACATGGCTTAAGTTCCCCGCGTGTAAGCGATTGCGCTACCAGTGGCGAGCTGAAAGGCGGTGACGGCAGCAAACACAACAAAGCCAGCCGGAAACGTCACGCTGTTTAGATTCTCGCCAGTAAGGGAGGTCTGGCTGACTGAAGTGAATTTGCCGTCGGTAATGAACTGGATGGCTTGAAAGTTGCCTGTGACGGCCGCAGTCGTGGTGGTCATTCTGCCACCATATTCGCCAACGCTAAGGGATGTGTCCTGATTGATTTGAAGATCGTATGCCATATAAATTAAAAAACCGTGTCAAAGGGCTAAAGCATCAAACCTTTCTTTAGCCAGGGTAAAGTCTGACCACGGCCCGACTTGTGGGGGTATTGCAAGAGTATTCACAACCAAATCAATTCCGCAATCTATCCAGCCCCTTTTAGTTAGCTTGGCTCGTAGCTTTACATTCTTAATGGCTGGGATTTGCGTCACAAACTTCTTTTCTAAAAGCATTTCCCAAGCCTTAAAATAATCTACTGGCTTGTCTCTGTATTGAAAGCAAGGTCTTGGATATACCTTAAGCCCATCGAAGCAGAACAGATTACAAGTTAAGTCTATGGCCTCAAGATTTACACAATGATATTTCATCCCATCAATATGCGTTTCCGCTGTTTCCCTTCCAATCTCTGTTCTAATTAAAGGCCAAGACGCATAAGGGCTAGGCCACTTGCCAGCAAAACAGAAATCAATGTCGTTAAAGGATTCACCACGAATAAGATAATCTCTTACAAAACCTCCGCAAAAATACCCTCCGGCATTGGCAATATCATTCAGGAGTGCGATCACTTGCTTTCTCAATAACTACCGAACCAGACAAAGATATTTCAGAATGATCGCCGGGATTGAACCCGCTGGCATATAAATTTGTTTTATATTCCTTATTGCTAGTTTTAAGGGTTACTATTTGAGACGCTATGCCACCATTATCTTTAGTGCTATAACGTGAACTATACTCTAAATCAGTTGATATTTCTAAAAGGAAACTGGGAAAGAATTTGTAAGTATTATTTATTTTTTTTGTAATAACACTTTGAGCATATACTAGTTGATAAAATTCAGTTGTATTGGTTGGGCTGGTAGTATTTGTGCTTGTCATTGATCCAACGCCGATGGCCTCTCCATAAAAGAATGGAGGAGGAGGGCAAATCATTTCGCTCATTTTGTTAGGCCAGTAACTTAATGTTTCTATGGTATTTGAAAATGAGTGGGTGGCCACGCAACTTCCCGCAGTACCATTATTTACAAAAGAATAAACAAGATTGTCTGTTATTTTTAATGATAGAAATTTCCAGTATAACTCCATCGCATCTTCTAGCGTCATTTCAAATGGATAGTCTGTGCCTTCGCCAGTTTGTTCGTTGCTTTCCGCAACGCAAAATGGAAACGACTTGGCAAAAAGAAAAGCCATAAGGATTTCGTTAGGGCATTAGCCCAAGACTAATAACCGATGACGGTGATGCGAAATGTTTGCGTGGATTGGGCCTTGCTTGAATTTGTTGCATTTACCGCATCCACGTGAACACTATCTGTCGCCACAACGTGTCCAAAAAACGTCAATCCTTCCGATACTGCGCTAGGAATTCCTAGAAGAACTAGATCGTTAATCGCTGCGCCTGTTATTGCGACAGTAATAGATGTCGAGGAATTTGCCCCCACAGTCCCAAACGCCAGGGAAGCAGTTGTCGTTAGGGTATCCACTGAAAGCGGTAGAACTCCGTAAGTAGTCGAACCGGAACGGAGTAAACCTAAGCTTACTAAACCGCTGACCACGTTCGGCCCGGCAGGCTGCGTTACCGGGGTAGAGTTATAAAACGCAAGCTTAGAGGCCGTGCTGACGCCAAAACGTGTCCCGGTAGTAGTACCCAGCCCCACGTTATAGCCGTCCGTGATTGTAACGGCCGTGCCAGATAGATCCAACACGGTCGCCCCTGTTCCTATCGTATTGTTCTGCCAATCGAGGAATACTGATCCGCTTGAGTTGTATAGCTTACGGTTGGTTGCATCCACGTTTGTGGCGCTGTCCTCGACGAAAGCGGCGTAACTTTCGGCGGCGGTAAGGTACAGAGCTTGGGCGGCGGGAATTGCCGATCCCGTGGTAATCAGATCGCGCCTAACTGTAATATCAGATTGCAGAACCGTCTTAGGCGTTCCGCCCTGGGTAAGTTCGACCTCGATCTTAGGCGTGACGGTATCTGTGCCAGCTTCGGCAAAAAGCTCGTCCAGCTCGGCCGTTGCCATGGTGATTGTGCTTTGCCTGAAGTTGCCAAAGATTACGCCACTAGCGTCTAGGGTGAGAGCGGTCGTAACGTTCTGCTGGCCTAGATTTCTAACAAAACTGATCGTGTAGTCGCCCTGATTGTTGCCGGCCTCCACGCTGATGTTCCCGAATCCGATGCCTGTAACGGCCGAAAGCGCTTCAGAAAAGCTGGCCGCGGCGGCTCCGATGGCAATCCCGGTCGTGCTATTTGCACCGTAGTTCAGAACAATGTTTCCGCCTTCTGCATCCGGGCCAACGCTCAGCCGCCATGTCTGATTCGTTCCAGTTGTACCGGACGATCCGACTTGGAGCTGAGTTAAGTTGATAACGCCGGCCGTACTGGCCGCTGTAAACGTATCCGCATAAACGGCCGGATTGCGAACCAAGCGAATGACTTGCTGGGCCGCTACCGATGTGGCCGGGAATCTGCGGGTATTTACCAGGACGGAGCTAGTCGGGAAAAGCGTGAAGGCTGAACCGCCAAACGAAAGAGCCGTGTTGATCGTGGCGGCCGTGATTAGATAGGAAAAATTCTCCTTGCCGTAGGTTGTGACAGTAACGCCCGTGCCTGCGATTGCGGAAATTGCGTTATAAACCTGTAGCGGCGTCGCATTGAAAGAGATGGCTGACGATGTGATGCTATTGAGGACTAGCCTGAATTGCCCGTCGGTTGGATCGCCATCAATCCCGCCGATACCCAGCTTTAGCGACGAACCACTTGTATCCAAATCTCGCAGCAGGCCCTCTTGATCTCTCTCTTGCAAACGGATGCGAAGGTTGTAGGAGTCGTTGCGGGTAAGTGTGGGCAAAATTCCATCCCTTGCGGCTCCGCGAGATACTAAAGTTCCGCTAGTTGTATCGATGTAAATATCTAGGGATTGAGCCATTTGCTTGTCCTATTGTGTCAATTCTTATTCTTCTTCCGTTGGCTTTGGAGAAAGAACGAGAAGCGTATCTGGGCTTCCATTGCTGCATACGTTCAGAGTAACAACATTATAGTCACCAGAGATTTTAAATCCATTGTCCTCCTCAGTAACCGCTATACCCGTGCCGGCCGTAGGCTTCGTGCATTCAATTCTGCGGATCAACCCATTGAAAAAATCAAGAGCCAGTCGTGAAGCTCCAGCAAGTTCTCTTAGTTCAGGTTCTCTCATTTGAATTCATTACCCGCCAACAATTTTCTTTTGTTCAGCGTAATTGACTCTTGCAACCAACAAGATGCCACGCTTTTCACATGATAAAGATGTCTGTACGTACCCAAAGTAACCAAAATTGTAAAGAGAGCCAAACTGGAATGGTTCTCTAGGGTTTGACGGCATTTTTGTGCCATTGATTGTACTTGGCATAAAAAACCCATAACGGCCTAGATTTGAAAGTCTGTCTCCTGGCTTTAGGAGTCCGCCTGCCCCGGTTTGGATAAAATCAGTTTCGCTTTTATCGCTTATAAACTCCGCCTCGATAATCATGTCCGGGCCAAATATGCCAGCGCCAGGCGTTGGAATTAACCTAATAACTGCCGGCGGCAGGCCACTGCTAGAAGTCAGCCCGACATAGGTAACGTTTATTTCAGTCAAATCGCCGTCCTGCTCTCTAAATGAAAAATTCTCCACGGCCATGCGTGCGAACGTTGTGGAAGCGGTGGAGTAGGCTGAATGCAAGGTGCCAAAGCTTGGCTGCAACGTTTTGCGATCCGCTGTGCGCACGGTGTAAACTTCGTTTAAGGTTTCCAGCCCATTACGCTGTGTTGAGAAATCTGCCCTGCGTAAGACTTTACTACCCGACGATGGAGATCCAACTATGACGGCACTCATTAGCTTACGATTGGGGCTGCGATTAATGTTTTAAGGGCGTCATTTAAAACAGTGTAGACATCGGACAGAGTTTTGCTGCCCTTGGCTTCCTTGCCCGCTTCTTTTTGAATAAACTCTCTTCGGCGACTTTCCATTGTTCGCTGTAGCCCTTCTTTCGTTGTCCCGCTAGTTTGCTCCATCACCTTTGCGTCAAACTCCGCCTTATTAATTTTCTGCTGTTCCTTTGACGCCTTTTGTCTTTCGCCCTGCACTGTTTGAGAAATGCCTTGATCGCCGAGTCCAGCAGCGAAATTGAGCACTTCGCCTGCTGCGCCTGCTCTGGCTTGCTCAAATTGCCTGCTGGTTCCGCCTGGGCCAGCGGCCATGCCTTTTTCCTTTGTGGCCTGATCCTTCTCGGCTTTCATTTTTTCCTGCGCTGCCTTCACCTCAAGGTTGGCAGCCTCTAACATTGTTTCTCGCTCCCTGTCCCTCTTACGTTCGTAGGAATCGTTGGCCAGTTTCTTTTCGGCGTCCTCTTCTTTCAGGATTTGCATCGCTCTATCAGTGCGATCTTTGATTGCGTCTTTTTCGGCTTTCTCCACTTCCTTGGCGGCCTTTGCTTGGGCTGCCTTGCCTCCACTAGGACCAGCTTCTAAATCGATTGGCTTTGAGGTGGCTTTGCTTTGCGGGGGTTTATTATATTCCTGAAATTGAAGCCTATGCGCTTCTTTCATGATTTGTTTTGCCCCGGCAAAATCGCCAGTAATGGCTGCGCTCATGGCAGCCATAGTCATCGCAAGCTGCTCGCCCATTTGTTGGATTGTTTTGATAAATGGATTAACTAATTGAGCAGCAGAGCCAAAGGCGATGACCATTGTATTTTGAAACTTTTTGATTTCGTCGGAAGCGGCTCCGAGCTGGGCGATCGTTTCATCAGACCACACACCCATTCCGCTCCCCATTTCTTGAATTGCTGCTGGGCCCATTCTTAGGGTTTCCATTAACGCCCCGACGCTTTTCCCGGCAACTTCCTGCGCCATAGCAAATGCCTCAAGGGGATCGCTAGCGCCTGCAACCGCCTCACTGAGTTTGAAGAATAAATCCTGCGGCGACATGTTTTTTAGATCTGACACGCTTAATCCAAGTTTTTGAAAGGATTCGATCATAGCGTCGTCACCGCCGATCGCCTTGCCAGCATTCACTGCCAGTTTATTCATGGCGCTTGCTACATCTTCAACGCCTGCCCCTGATAGAGATGCGGCATTGCCAACCTCCTGTAAGGCTGAGGCTGATATACCAAAGCGATTCGCCAGATCTTGCAACTGATCGCCCTTCTCAATGGCTGAACTAAAGCCAGCAATAATTTTATCAAAAGCAAACCCGCCAGCCAGTATTGATCCGGCTTGCTTAGCAAATTTATCCAAGCTCGCGTTTGCCTGGTGTAGCCCGCGATCGAACCCTGATGCGTCTAAGGCCAGTTTGGCTGTGGCTGTTGCGTCCATTACGCCAGTCCTGCTTTTTTGGAGTTATTTTTCACAATGGCGATCACGCTTTTGGCTAATGTCCCTCGCTGGATGTCAAGGCTCTTGCGCAAGGCAGACTGACTTAAGGCCCTGCCTATCCACGGGATACTATTTGTGAGCTGAACGTATTTGTTTGTAATAACTACCGAACCACTTCCGTATTTTGATATAAGTTTTTGCAGCCAACTTTGAATTGAACCAATGCCTCTCACGCTTTCAAATCCTCCAAGCCTAGAGGCACATTCAGCCCAGCCAGCTTTTGCAATACCAACTTTTCTCTGCGTTTCCTTAATATATTTCTGCTGTTGCACTTGCAGAATAAATCCGCGATTAGCTGCCGTGCGCCGTCCTATATTGAGATCGCCCTGGCCTGCTCTTCGCGTCCTTCCGTCACCCTTGTTTCTCATGCTTTGATGAAATCGTTTTATGCTGGATGAATTAAGCTCCACGTCCTCTTCCTCCAGCCAGACCTTTCCGTCCTTATTTGTGAATCGACGCCTAAAAGCCGCAGGATCTAGCTGCTTGAATCGAATGGCTTGATCCATCCATTGCCTACTTAAGGGCTTGGTAATTGAAGCAATATCGTCCAGAACTGCATTTTCACCCTTTTTTCTGGCTTGTGCATTAAGTCCATAAGGCTGTGTTTGATTGGCCAGTCTAACAGCAAGGGCTCTACCAGATTTCCTTATCTCTCTTGCTTGTTCTTCTTCGTTAAGTTTTCCCCATAGATTAAGGGCTTTATCAATTTTCTTTCTGTCTAAGGTTAAACTAGCGCTCATAATCCTAATAGCCTCTCCATGTCACGGATCTCTTTTCCTTCAATATGCGCCGCACGCCTTAGCTTTACGCCGTCTATAAACATAAAAACGTGATCGGCCTGATTGACCGCTACCAGTGGCAATTCCCACAGAATATAATCCATTGGCCAGCCCGTATGTTTTGCCAGGACAAACACGCACGCGGCGGTTCCTCCTGGCGCTAGGCGTTTCCCGGCGGTGCGGCTATAGCTGAAGGGATAACGTTTACCCTTGCCTTATTCGCCTCTGACAAGATCGAGGAGCACATAAGTGAGGCGGTGTTCCGATCCTCCTCGCTCATCTCGGCAATCCAGTCCATCAGCTTTTCTCTGAATGCGTCCTTATCCCAAGCTAAACGGATCGCTCTTTTACGATCTTCCGCCAGTAGGATATGCAGGTAAATAAACGACCAAACAAAGTAGATAGCGGAATCACTATCATCCCGCACCTGAAGCATCAGCAGGCGGCTGCCCTCGGTATAGGGCGCAAGCTTCTGATTTTTAAAGTAGCGGTCGGGAGAGATCAGGGAATTATCCAGCTCCTGTAATAATGCTTCTTCGCTCATAGTTTTTTTATCATCGCCCGCTTTAGTTCGGGGCTTGCCCTTTCTGAGATAAGTAGCGTTTGGCTGCCACGCTTAATTGATAGGATGGGTTCTGCGCGTTTCATTAGGCTCAGCAGGGTTTCCCTGTTCTCTAGCGCTGCCCTGACGTATCGGATCGCGGCCTCTGGCTCAGATTTCATATCTGTCCAGGTTCGCTCCATTTCGGCTTTAGCATCCTGATCGCCGCCTGTGTTAAACCAGAACGTAAATTTTCTGTGGCCACCTTCCTCAACGATGCAGGTTACCGGATCGGATTCTCTAAGCTTTGCGCCAAAGGCTGCGACGGCCGCAGCTACTTTAATGTTTGTCGTTCCCCAGAAGCTATCAACCATTTTAGGATCTCATAAACCCGCCGGAGCGGGTTAGCTCATGTTAGGGAATCGAGTCGCCGATACGTCCACCGTGACGAATCCTTCGCTAGTACGATTAACAGTGACGCTATCGACTACGATCTTGCCGCCGGTGCTGGTGGCATTTGCCAAGGTTGTGAGGACTGCGCCTGCGGTTGTCGCATAAGCGCCGGTGATTGTGGTGGAGAAAGCAAAGGTATCGGTAGGGTTATAGAGCGCTGCGCCAACCACCTCGCCGCTCGCGTTGCGAATTTCTGCACGCTCGACGTTGCGGGTTTCCGTGAAAGATTGCACCAACCCACCGGATTCAGCAGTAATGCCAAACTGTAGGCCCGTTGTTCCGATTGTCGTGGCTGCCATATTGCCTTAAATTTTGTGTCAACTCGCGATCGAATTCGGTTGTGCGATGACTGCCAGCTTATAGGTGCGACGCATTGTACGCTCTTCATCGTCGGCCTCAGGCTCAATAGAATCCACCTTGGCGTTGTAACAGCGGGCAGATCCGATGGCCGTGGTAGCGTTTAACCTGGTCGCCAACGGGCTTGAATCATAGAAAGCCTGTAACACCTTGGAGCATTTTCGAGTGTGTGCATCAAGGGTTGTGTCGTCATAAGAATCATCCACCACGATTTCAACCGGCACGCTGAACACGCCAGATCCCTGAACCGGCTCTTCAGTTCCTAGCGTGGCCTTAATTACGATCGAGGGCGGCATGTTCTCTGTCTTGTCGTGAGATAAGTGATAGGTGACCCCAGTAACGGTTGCGGTTAGAAGCTCTTGGAAAGCAGCTTCAATTAGACGATCGAGCATGGTGACAGCGGGCATATTCTAAACTCCTCTTGTCACCAGATCGGGCGAATGGACGGATCAAATGTGACCATGGTTTTACATCCAGCGCCACCATGCGGAAAGGTTGGGGTGTAGTGGTATCGCTTGACGCAATCAGGCCAAGTCATCGTGGCCTTTCCCCTGGCTGCCTTTGGAGTATCTACAGATCGATCGTTATCCTCGACAATAAAGGTGCAGGGTAGATCTGCCCCAGCCACATAGTTCACGGCCTCATAAAAATGGCCCTCGTCCTCAGCTCCATCGCCCAAGAAGCACCACACCTTTGCCGAGCTTCCCTGCTCTTTTAATGTGTGCGCCACTCCGGCCGCTATCCCGCAAGTGCCAGCCAACACGCTTGACGTATAGAAATTGAGCTTACGGTCAAAGACAAACATGGAGCGACCATCTCTAATCATCTGCTCAAGCACGTCAGGATCTCCGCCAGAGAGCAGATAGTGATAGTGGGATCTGTGGCTTGAAAAGATCCAATCGCCTGGCTTGATGTCTTTAAATATCTCGATGAGCTGATCTTCATTCCCCCCGCATAGGTGAATCAAATATGGCAGCTTGCCCTGTTCAAACAGCGCCTTAATGCGCAATTCAAAATCAATCAGATCCTGCTTGTTCATACAAAGGCGTCGTGACTATCGGTGGCCAGCTTTTCAAACAGCGCCACCTTGGCGTGATTGGCGCATTCATGCAGACAGCTGACGCCAGGGTTAAAGTTTTTATGCCATGCTCTCGCCTCTTCTCCGAACCATGCCTGGCTAAATGATTGATCCTTCATTGAGGCGATGCGGCCGTGATTGCTGTATGCGGTATTGTGGCATGCGTAGATATTAAGATCTGCACCTACCACGCAAACGGCCTGAGCGTAAAGACAGCGATGGAATGGCCGAACGGGCGACTTGCTTGGACTATCCAGATCGTAGGTCGTGTTAATGGTAAAATCTGAATTACAAAAGGATTGGCACTCGGCTAGTTGCTCCCTCACCCTGGTCGCAATCGTGTTGTGATATTCTTTAAAGTTCTGCACGTACACGGGAGAGAAGCGGACATTACTTACGCCCGCATCCTTAAGCTGTTTAGCAAATGGAACCAACCCCTCGTAATTATAGCGGGTAATAATAAAGTTAATTCCAAGATCACAGCTTTCCGTTTTGGTATTTGAAAAGTTTTTTATGTTTTGCATCACCGAATCGAACGATCTGTCGGGCACGTTACGACTCGACGCCATCTGCTCTGCGCTTGTGTAGTCCATAGAAATCCTGACCCATTTTGCCTTGCCCAATACTTCCGCCCTTTCCCCCGCAAGGAGTTGGCCGTTGGTAATAATGGATAGATCCAGCCCAGACGAAACTGTCTTAGTCATAATCTCGACAATGTCTTTATGCAGTAAAGGCTCTCCGCCGCCGCTGAAGGTGACGGCTTTTGTTCCCATGTTTGAAAGATCCTCTATTAGTTCTAGTGCCTTATCTCGTGGCATCACGTCCCGCTCGTTCATGCTGGTGTGCATGCCAGCCTGTAGGTGCAAGTCAGGCCGATCCTTGGGCCGAGTTGTGCCGTCAGAATAAACGCAGAAACGGCAGGCGTGGTTACAGATATTCGTCGGTTTAATCCGCACGTAGATGGGTGCGGTGATAATATCGTCGCGAAAGCTGGCGATCTTATCAGGGAACGAAAAGATTTTGAGGTCGCTGTACTTGTTCTGCTTCACCACTCATCCTTTCGCTCGACCAGCATAGTGGATGTCCCAGCGCTCAATCTGTGCAATGCGTTTTGATATTCGCTCACTACGCTTTCCTTCTTTAGTTCTACGATTGGGAAATCGATCATTTTTCTAAGAGCTTCGGTAAAGTCCTGCGTATGGGTTGGCCCCGTGTAGAGCGGTTTATTTTTGTTGCCTATGACTACCCGCAAGATGGCGGCAGGCTTGAATTGATTGCAGCTAATGTGCTGAGCTGCGCCTAGGTGATTCACGATGGCGTCCAGTGCATTGAGAATAAAATCCATCCGCTCAATAAATACGACGGGTTTTAGCCCGGCTAAACTCAGGCCCGCGGCTAATCCTACCATCAGATTTTCAGCAACAGGCGTTTCGATCAGTTGAGAATCCGCAACATTATTGAGCGTGCCTGCCGCCCGCCCGCCTATCTTTACCCCGTAGCCTATAAACCTGACGGCCGGATCAGCCGCTAATAAATCCATTGCTTGAGTCAGCTCCTTCTTCACAGTAAGCCTTCTTCTTCAAGAATGTGCAGGGCGTGAAATGCGCTCCTAGCCATCTGACCGCGTTCGGTAAATATGACTGTCTCGGTATCTGCACACAGCAAATGGAAGGCATTTTTGTTGTGAACGTTTAGGCACGGCCAGCTCGGCCCGGTGGATGTTCCGATGACGGCTTTTGCCTTGGCGGCCGTCGCCCCTATCCAAGTCACATTCTTGTTATCAAATGCCGGGCATAATCCAGTATCGACTGTGCTGATTACCCGATGGCCCTTGCTAACTAGTTTAGATACTAGGTTGCGAAAGTCGTCGGGGTTAAAGTTTATAAATTGTCCAGAAAGCCCTGGCGAATTTATGACGACGACGTCGCAGTCTGGCGCCATCGGAATAAAAGAATCTAAAGCCGGATAGTCAAACAGGAGGTCATCGACTTCCCGAATTGGATTTTTTACGCACATCCTGCTGGCCAGTTCCTCAAACCAACATAGATGAAATTTGGCGAAGTTTAATTTATCGAGATGACGCTCCCAATATCCGCCTGCATTACGCCAAGAATCAATGCTATCGGCTGGTGCCTCGCTGATTGGTCGAATGTGTAGCCGTAAAGACATGTCGCTACGCAAGGCATCAATCTCCTCAAACTTGCACAGCTCTGGATTGTGATAGTGCGTGATCTCAATATCTGAATTTTGCAGGCATAGCCGACGTAGAAAGTTTAACTGCACCAGGTTGTCGCCTAGCCGCAGTGCATTGTGGGCATGAATCACGGGTTGCGTTCCTTAAATATCTTTTCGCCCAGCTCGTAGTTCTCCTTGGCGTTGTGGCGCTTAAATTCCGCGTCCTGAGCTGCGCCCGTGAAGAGCGGATTGTTGTGGGTAAAGACGATATCCTTGGCGGGAATGATGACGCCATCGTATGCAGCCCTTTTGGAAAATTCGTTATCTGAGAATATGCCAGAGCAAGCGTCATATTCGGCGGCAAACATGGCGCCCTGATCTTGCAGTCGTGCTTTAGTTAGGATTGCCATGCACAGCAGATCGTCTTTGCGATGGCCGTCGGAAATCGCCAGTACCTTGGGCTTGCTGGTATCGCCAATTCTGTCGCTGATTATCTTGTCCCAATGCAGCGGAGGGTCCCAATCGTCGGAGCCTTGAATGATAATTTCACCGCGGGCTACTTCGGCCGCCCTGTTCCAAGCCGCAATACACCCGCCCTTACCTTTAACAATTCCCCAATTTTTAAGCATGTCGGCTTTAGGATCGTCATCATCGACCGAGTAGATCCACTCGACTGACGCTGGATCTGCCGCCTTTTTCATCCACAAGATGCGGGCGTTGATCGCTTCTTGCGGGCGGCCTCGGGTGGCGTGGCAAACGGTAATCTTTACCGGCTTCTGCGCCCGCCACATGTTCTCAATCTTTTCTGCCTCGGCCGTATCGCCGACGGCTTTGCAGGCCGCTAGGTATAGATCTATGCACTCAAAGTCGTAGACGGTGCGCTGGGCGTTCCAGATCTTTACGCCCGGATCGGGCTGAACCATCGCAGACTTAAGCAAGTGGTAAGCCTGCAACCACGCACCCACGCTCGCCTCCTCCCTAGCTAAATAGTAAATCGCTTCCCTGCGCCCAGGGTTCATTTGATGTGCCTTTTGGTATAGGCCGATCCTGACCGTGCGATCTTGCGTGGCCGTGGCCTGATTACAGGCCGCCTCGTAAGCCAGCGTGGCCTCTTGCCCCGGCCAGACGGCCGCAACGTGTGACCAAGGCTCAGATTCCGTCCTGCGATTGCCTAGGAAAAGTTCCTGCTGGTAGTAGTACGCATACTTGCCCGCCTCGCTTAACTGGCCTTGCAAGATGCGGAGATTGCGATCGGCGCTACCCGCCTTGTAACCACCCGGGTGATGCTCAACCCATACCGTCTGCTCGCCCACAGATTCTAGCCCAGCATTAGGCAACAGCGCCTCATGGACGGCGTAGTGCCACTTTCCAGACCATGCGCCGTCTATACGCCTTACCATCCGTTCCCTTACAGGGGCGAGTTTGGCGTTTAAAACCGCATATACGCCTGCATAGATGCCGAGCTTGGGATTCTGCTCAAACGCTTCCACGCCCCTTTTAAGAGCGTTTTTGAGGTCTTTATGTGGCAAGTCATCGCAATCCACCCATACCGCATATTCACTAGTGCAGGCATCCAGTGCGGTGTTGCGGGCAGCGGCAAAGTTATCGACGTGAGGCCAGCTCGCCCCTGCCGGTGCGTTTTTATATTCAACTATCTTTGCCCCTGACTTTTCAGCGATCGCCCGAGTACCGTCGTCAGGTCGGCCCCCCTGGGCAATGCAGACCACTAGCTCGTCGCAGAATGGTTTAAAGGCGGTAAGGCAGCGGTCGATAAATTGGGCCTCGTGCCCGGCGATCATGTAGATGGAGATTTTAGGATTTCGAGTGGCCATTCTAAACCTCTCGCAACCCGAGCACGTAACTACCGATAGAAGTATCAATCGACGCCACCCGATAGCTGACCGAGTTGGCCAGCAAGATAGATCCAATGGTAGGCGCCGATGAGATGGCGCTCACGTCGATGGTAAAGGTGGAGTTTAGATCCAGATCAAATCCGCCCAGCTCCACGGTTTCTTTGCGGGTGATCGTCGAAAGGATGCCAGTAACGCCAGTAGAACCAATGGTGGCCGCTGTGCCAGTTTGAGTATAAAGAGCGGCCAGACTTTCTTTTAACGCTTCCGTGAATTCAGACATGAGAGGATTTCTTAAAGTGGAAAGGGCGGTGAGCCTTTCAGCCCACCGCCCTCCCCGAGTGAATTAGCTGCCGTTGATACGCACGAGGCTTGATGTCTCGCCAGCCTTCACGCCGTAGATCAGCGCGTAGGTGCGTTGGAGCATGCCCTTAACCACGTCGTAGTTCTCGCGAACTTGGACGGATAGGCCAGTGCGGGGTTCCGTCACCGTGTCGATCGTTCCAGGGATGGGAACGCCGGTCGGGACTTCAGGAACGCGAGCTGCGATCAGCAACGCTTCACGCTGGGCGAAGAATCCGCCGAGGGTAATGCTGTTGGAAGGCACCGCGCTGTACATGTTGATGTTGAATCCTGCAACCGATCCAATGCCAGCCGTGCGGGATTGTTCGCCGCTGATCTGAGCATTCGACACGATGGTCGAATCATTCAAGAGACGGCCATAGTAGGAAGGCGCCAAAACCGCATAACGATCATTTTGAGGCACGTTCGCATTGTTAAGGGTGATTCCAGCGGACACCACGGAGGCGTAGCTGAAGGTGGCCGAACTCTGCGTGAGCGCGGAGGTAAAGCTGCTGGAGGTGACAAGAGCAAGCAAGTCGCCAACCATCTGCAAGCCGAGAGCATGCGCGGCTGCGCCGGCGAAACGCTCGATCAGGTTGATGTTGGAGCTGGTGCGCTCTTGATCGTCAACAGAGTAGGAAACGTGCTTGAATTTGTTGAGAGTGATCTGCACGTCCGTCTGAGTGGTCGCAGATGCTACGTAACCGTTAGCCTGCGAGTAGTCCTGTGCGGTCGTAGCAGAGATGCGGTGGGTGTAGATCGATGCGTTGTATTTAGCCGCTTCGCTGCTGAAATCCGTGACGGAGTTTCTGAGGAAGCTGTAATCCGCCACGAGGATCTCGAGAGCCCTCTGAGCGATTACATTGGCATTCGTTGTTCCGATTGAGTTGGCCATTGTAGTGTTCTCCTAGTGGACTGGATTACAGTCCGAGTTTGCGGAGCAGTTCCGACCGACGGGTCGGATTCTTTTCCGCGTTGAATTGATTGAGGATTTCTGCCCGGCCGAGCGGTTGGCTCGATTCAGCGGGAACCGCTACTGCGCCAGCAGCGTCGGCCTTGGCTTTTTCCAAAGTGGTCACGGCCTTTTCGTCGGCCTTTTCTTCGATCTTTGCGCTCATCTCTTTTTTCGCCATATCTTTGGCGGGAGCGGCAGGAGCTTCCTCGGTCGCGTCCTGAGTCGCGTCCGCTTTCATAAGAGCAAGCAGTTCCGCAAGCATCCCGGCGATGTCGGTCAAAGTAGGTTCGGCCATTTTCTCCTCAGGCTTGTCGGCAGGCATCTCAGCCAGTTCGGCTTTAGGCGCTTCGACAACTGCGGGAGTTTCAACGGCAGGAGCTTTGGGTGCGGGAGCCGCCACGACGGCAGGTTCGCTAAGCTCTTTTTTGACTTCGACAGGTGCTTCGTTCATTTGAAGTTTTTTCATGTCAACTGCTGAGAAAGCAGAAAACATTCCTGCAGGGTTGGCGGCTGGCTCAGAAACGATTGAACAATCGTAGATTTCAGTTACTCGTGCAAAGAGGTTGCCTGCAACTTCCTCGGGTACGCCGCTAAAGGTGAGAGACATTCCAAAGCCTTCTGGAAGCACTTGCGCCAGGTGTTGAACGAACTGCGCCTCGTTAGTGTTAAACAGAGTCAGGTCGCCCATAAGCCGGTCGCCTTCAATTCTAAATCCGTCGATATATCCAAGGATTCCAGTAACGGGTGCGCCATGGCCCATCGTTACTTTGATCCGCTTCATGGATTGCGCCACGGTTAGCGCCTGCTCTAACGACTTTTCGTCGATTAAAAGGTTATGCCCACGGGCTTCACCGATGGTGAGAATTGAGACGTTTTTGAGTTTGTTGGCCATGCTGGCCAACAGGTGTCAAATCAGTTTCGGCTAAAGATAGGATTACGGGAAACGGGATCTGCTGGATCTGGAAAGATGGGGTTGTAAACAGGCTGCCCAGGTTCGGGTGGCGTGTGCATGTCTTGGATTGCCTTGTTAATGGCATAAGCCAAATGCGCAGCTTGTTCGGCTTTTTTCATAAACAGCATCTGATTGTTTAACCCGCCAAACTTTAACTCAACGTAAGGACGGCAAGATCCTTGAATGATTTTCCACAGGATAGCAATCGACATGCAGGCAATAGTTATCCCAAGCACAGGGCTTGTTTGGCATGTAACAACTCCAAGCAAGATTCCGAACGCACTCAAGAAACACCACATAACGCTACCCAGTCCCATGTTCTCACGGCCGTGTGCAGTCCCGACGATAGACGCCAGGTTATAGGTTTGATTGTAGGGGTGGCCTACGTTGATCGTCCGGCCAACTACGCTGATCGATCCGTCGTCGTAGTAAACTGAGCTTGTATCGGGGGAGAGATCGTCCACGCCCTAATCGTATGGGCGGACGGTGTGCGTACAACTACTTTTTTCTGTTAGTTCTTGGTTTCTTATCTTTTAACCCGACTGCTTTAGCCACCATATCCAGCTCTTTTGCCGATAGGTTAAAGTCTGTATCGTCTTTCATTGTGAAAGCTTCGGTTTTTAATTTAGGTGATAAATCTGTTTTCGAACTAAAGCGAAGTTTGCACGCCACCTGCCTTTTGTCCTGATCGGGATATTCCTTGATCATGCTTGTTTCTGTCATGCAGCGATCCATAAAAGCTTCTTCGTTTTCGCCAATTTTAGGATCAGGCATGTTTAGTTTTACAACCGCAGACAACTCCGCATCTGGCCCGGCATTTGGATCTTTCTCAGGATTGACGGGAGTTGGTTCGTCGATTGCGGGTGCTTCTTTGACTACTTCTACCGGGGCCGCCACGTCGGTCTGCGGTGCGACTGTTCCAATCGATGCTACGAATTCACGCTCTTTTGCAATCTGGCGTACTTGCTCCTCCCAATCTTGGCCCAGCTCCCCAAAGTAATCCTGCAGGCTGGATAGGCCAGCTTTGTAATCCTCGCGAGCCTGCTGTGCCTCGCGCCCTGCGTCCACAGTCAGCGACTTCGGAGTCTGCCACGTTACCTTTGCGTAATCCTCCACGGCCGGTAAATCGCCGTTGGCGATTGCGCCGCCAATAAAGAATCTCCATGCCCGATTGCAGAATCTGTCGATGAGTAGGCGTTGGCGCTGCTCAAATCTGCGCTGTGCTTTTGCTACAATAAACCGCATCCCTGCCCCGCCGACGCTGGCTGGGTCGTAAACGAATTCAACAGGCAGGCCTAGGCCCATGGCCACGTCACGAATCAGGAACTTGGCGAAAGGTTCAAAGCCAGCGTGCGGTCGGTTCGGCCCGATCATCTCAATCTTTTCGCCAGGTGAAAGGCGTGGGATGGTTGCCGAGCTGGTGATCTCCTCGCGGGCGATTGTCGGTTCGCCAGTGTCTTGAGCCTGCACGGTTCCAAAGAATCCGCCTTGCCCGGCCAGCTCGTCTCCTTGATCGGTAGTGATGACGGCCGCAATCGATCCCTGCAATTTCAATGCGTCCTTCTCAAACTCGCCAAGCATCTTTAAATCACGGACGTGGTTCAGTGCGCGGGCTAGTGAAGATCCGCCACGGATTTGATCCGGCCGTTCCAGCTCCATTAGATGAATGACGGTATCTGCGCCCAGTTTTCGGTACAGTTCGCCCGTCTGGACTAAGTATCCAGTAGGCTCGCCGAGCTTGCCGAGGAACACGCCGTCAGAAGTTCCGTAGTCATCGCCTTCGCAAACGCGGTGGCCTTCGACGATTTGCAGTTTCCCCTTTTCCGTCATGATGACGAATACGTCACCGTCCACGTCGATCGATCGAGATAGCGCCAGCAGCATGTCTGTCCAAGTCATCCGGCCGGTGACTTCGGGCGATGGCACTACGACGTCGCGCCAGTATTCCTCGCATAGTCTGCCAAAGTCTTGGTCTGCCCCGCGATACTGCGGCCGGAGTCCTGGCCCGATCGAATAGGTGGCAATGGAATCCACCGCCCCTTTGATTAGCCCGACGTTGCGGTACATGTGCCGGGCGAGCTTGAGCAGTTCAACCCGTGTGGCTTCGTTTAGATCTAGCCGTGAATCGCGGGCATGAGCGCCATAGATGACGGGACGCTTACGAGAAAAGCCTGCGCCCTCGTAGGGTTGGAACGTGCTAATGCCTGCACCGAATCCAGCACCAAACGCTTTGATCCCTGCGCCCATCCGAGCCACGAGTGAAAGTTTTTGTGCCATAATCAGCTATCCAAAATGTAAGAAAATGAGGCGCTGGTGCGTGTGACCTGTACGCCGTTTAGGTAATCGATTGCGGCCTGAAAAAGCTCAACCCGTTCGGTAGGTTTAAGATCAATCTGGAAGCTGGCCGACTGCCCGCCCGCTGAAGATCCAACTAGTGCACGGCCTGATGCTGCGCCCGTCATTGCCGCGTTGCGGTCAGTGGCAAGGTTAGTCAGGGCGCTTGCGGTAACCCCAGAGGCTTGTGCCAGGTAGTTCGTCGCAACTGCCCGCGTAAGTCTGCGGGAAATAGCCATCACGTCGCCACGGGTGTCAACGATTCCTCGTCTAGTGAAGCGGTTGGCCTAATGACTTTTCCGTACACGGCAAAGCCAGCCAGATAAGTTTCGCAATCGTATAAATGATCCTGCCTGCTTTTGATCCGTATCCATTCGTAATGATCGCGACCTGTCTTGCGGTTTATTCGATGCACCTTTTTGTGGCTGCTCATGTGCTCGCGATAGTCCGGGCTTACGTCATGCGCAATTTCCCAGCGTGGCCCCTGCCCTCGTCGCAACCATGCCAGCAGATCCTGACAGGCTGGTGAGCTGAGCAGCAGAAGCATGCAGCCCGCGTCAGTGGGTTGTTCGGCAGAGTGTACTGACTTCATCCGACCGCGTGGCGTTTCAATCCAGTAGGCAGGACGCTCTTCTCCTTTTAATGCCGTCCACTTGTAGCGGGCGCAGATTCGGTAGGAGTCTTGAGTCTCGTATCCGCTATCCATCGCCGTGTGCTTGGGTTGAACGCCTAGCGTGTGCAGGTGTTGCGCCACGTCCTCGATCGTTCTCGCCCGGCCTTCGTCGATTAGTCGACTCGTTCCATCCCTAGCGAACGCCCTCACCACAAACCAGTACTCGTCGATCTGTCTGTCTATGGCCGCCAGTTTAATATTTTCCGTTTCCCAATCCTGCTTTTTCGCAAATGCGCCGGCGGGAATGTCGATTGTTTTATCGTCATCAAACTGATCTTCCCACGGCATCGCGCTCCATCCGTTCACGAATCCTTGCAAGCCGTGCAGATAGTGCTTTTGAGTGAGGAACTGTTTGGCGCAGTCGGCGAAAGTGACGGTCGGCGAGTACCAGCTAGGCAGTCGCATGCTTCGCCTGCCGCGTTCTGCGTTTGGATTTGCTGCCACCCACTTGCCCTGCTCAACGGCTGATCGCCTGTGACCCTCAGTCCACGGCTCATTGCACTTAGTGCAATGGTAAGCGGCCGTCTCCCCCACTTTCTGTAGATCCCACTTGCCGTCAGGATTACGTGCGCTATCCGCCCAACGCACTTGCCCAAATTCCATCGCCTGAAATTCTTCGCATGCGTGGCAAGGGACGTGGAAAGTTTCCTGCGTTCCCGCCTGATAGTTCTGCCATATATCGCCGGTGCTTAACGTCGGCGTGCTAGTCAGTACGTGCTTGCGGTTGGGGAAAGCCTTTGTCCGTTCTAGCGCCAGATTGTAGGCGGCCGCCTCTCGTTCGGTCGGTGGGGCGAACTTGTCCAGCTCGTCCAGCACAGCAATGCAGATCGGCCGCGAGCTGATGTTTGCCGGGCTATTCGATCCCACCAAGCTCAGAGTCATGCTGGTAAACTGCATCTCTAGGATTTTAAAATCGTCGCTGTCGTATGGGAACAGCGCCCGCACCGGCTTGCACTTCTCAAAGATCGGGGTCAGTCGCGTTTCGCTGTAGCTCCTAGCCAGATCCGCGTTCGGCATTACTAGCAGTGCCGGCGCTGGATCGTTTGCGATTCTATAAGCCAGCCAGATGGCCAGCGTCAGTGTCTTGCCTGTCTGCGATCCCCAGCAAAGGCTGACGGTATGCACGCCCGGATCGGCCAGCGCTTCCAGTACGCCCGCCACGTAAGGCGTGTACTTGGTTGAGTAAAGACCTGGGCGAGCCGTGATCCTGCTATCTAGCTGGATGTTCTTTTCTGCCCACTCTATGACGGACGGCGGTGGCTCAAAGTTCCAGCGATCGCGTTCGCGTTTGAGTAGCTGTTCGGCTGCCTTCACAGGGCTGCCTGCACTTGTCGCATTACTTGCCCCACCTCGTTCTCCACCTCTTTCTGGATCTCGGCGGCTGGCCGGTGGGCGCAGATCGGCGCCAGGCGTTTGGGCATGCCAAGCAGTAGCGGGATTAGTGCGTTAGTCCGGCGAGCCAGTATCTTGTCTGCCTCGTCGATCGGCACCATTTTGCCCTCCGCCTCGTTGATGTCGGGCCGGTCGCCCTTCATTTTTCGCAGTGCCTCCACGACGCGGGTGTAATCGCCTATCAGTGACGACCGCTCCGGCCCGCTCGCCTCCTTGGCTGCCTCGCCCAGAGTTGCGGCCAGTGATTCCAATCGATCAATCTCGCCGTCCAATCCTATCCCGGCGATCGGCTTCATAGGCTTTGCGGTCGCAACCGCCTGCCCTTTCTCAAGCTGACGTCGGGCTTGGCGCAAACCGACGCCGGTGGCAGCGGCTTGAGCTAGGATTGCGGTGTTCAGTCGGCGTCCCATAGGGTCTAACTATGTTTTTATAAACCACTCGAAAAAGAGGTGGCAGTTGCAAGCACCCCGATTGGGCTTGGTTTGCAAAAAGATTCCTTAGGCACTTGCGCAAGCTGGCCTACCTAGGCCGCCCCCCTAAGGTCGTTGTACGCCTTCACGATCGGCTCGGCCTCAGCTAGGAATTGCTCCTTCAGCACCTTATCCTGGGCAATAAATTTTGCGCCTCTCGACGCAAGCCACTGCCTTGCTTTCATAATGGGGAACAAGAAGTGCTTGGGTTCGCTTGGCTCACTCATCGTGATGGGGTCGGGCAAGATTCCGATCCGCAGATATGTCTGACGCATAAGGCTGGGATCTGCATCGCCACTGCTCAGTCGCTTCTGAGTGGCTGCGACTTTCTCATATCGTTTGCCAACCTCCTCAGTAATCCCTGCCTCCTCACATATCGCCTGCACGTCCTTACCCTCAGTCCGTGCCACCGCAATGATCTCGCCAGCATCCGATGCCAGTGAGATCGTCCTGCCTACCAGCTCAATCGCCTTGTCCCGCGTTTCGTTTAGTTTGTTTATTACGGATAGTAGCTTCATTTCTTAATACCTTTCTTTAGTGCAGCCATGTTGAATTTAGGTGCTTCACGCCGCCGCTTTGCGTGAACACGGTATGCCCGTTTGCGGTAGGATTCGCGGGCCTTCTCGCTTTTCTGCGATCGTGCTCGGATACCCAACCGATCATAGACTTCTGTGACTTTCTTACTGATCGCCTGCTTAGTTATGCCGTACCGCTTGGCCACGGCCGTCATAGATTCAGGCGAACGGTTAAGAGATATGTTTAAGACCGCATGCCCGAGCGTGTCCGTGCGGTTAGCCATAGCTGGGTGATCGGCAGACTTATCCATAAGGTGCTCTATTACTTTTGTGATAGTCGCAACCGTTGAGGTGGTGACCGTAATCTTTAGGTCATCGCATGACTCAAAGACCAAGTCTTGCAAGCTATCGATCATGCTTGCTGGATGCGGAATAACCGCTGGGATTCGCTCGATTGCTTCCTGATCTATCATATTAGATTAACCTCGCTAGTGCAGTCGTTAGTGCAGTAATGGAAATGGTGTAATGCATTAGTGCAATAATAGGCCCTAAAGGGCCTTTATTACTGCACCTGCATGCTCCGCAATACTGCACTAGTGCAATAAGGGTTACTGCACTAACGTTAAAAGGGCTCATTTGTCACCTTTTTGCTGAATAAACCAGCCTCAGTTTCTTCGATCAAACCGTCCTCTTTGGCCTGCTTCACACGGGCCTTCGCTTGCCGTTCCTGCAACCCGGTGGCCTGTTGTACAAATGCGACCACTTGGCTGTATTTAGCCCCTTCGGGTAGCTTGCCCCAATCGATCGACATAGCCTTTCGGCCCACTGACTTTTCTGGCGCCCCTACTTCAATCCATGCCATCCCCCGGTCGGCATGCTTTAGGTGGACTAACGGCTGCGTCTTGCTGGCAATAAAATCGCTCGCAGTGACGCCAGGACGCAATCCAGACCGCTTCCCGCGCTTGGTTACTTCCAGCTTATATGTGTACGTCCCTTGCTCATCCTGACCGCAAGGCGACAGCATTAAAACGGCTCTTGCCCAATTCGTCAGCTCGCTAGATCCAAATCCGCTATACGCCTTGTCGTGCCCTTGGTAACCGCTGCCATCCCGTGTTGGCTTTGGGGTATGGTGCATAAGCATCCAAGCAAATCCGCCAGATAGGGCTAGCGGGTTAAGCAAATTACGCAAAAAGCCTCCGGCAGTCTCTTGGCTGGATAAGTCGCCACCGATAAACGCCAGCAACGGATCTACCCAGGCTAGATCGGGTTTATGTTTTTCAGCTAGGCGTCGCATCCTATCGACGAATCGCTCACCCGTGGACGTGCAGTCACGCACGATCACAATGTTTTGCTTCACCCGATCCAATTCCTCTGCGGTCAAATCCAACGCCTTTAAAATGCCCTGCAACGCCTCTGCCACGTCGCCTTCGTCGTTCTCCGCCTGAACGATCAGCGACTTCAGCGGCTTGCCGTGTGGCGATATGCCAAACAGATCTCGCCCGGCCGCCCAGGTGATTGCGGCTTGTAAGCAGAGCACGCTCTTACCGAGGCCACTGCTGCCCACCCACAAGGCCGAACCACCACGGCAAATCCAACGCTTTCCTAACAGTTGCGTTATATCGGCATCCTCCTTGAAATTTACTAACTGCTCCCAGCTATACGGCTCAGGAATATCCCCGTAAATCGTGCGCTCCATCCACTCCATGTAAGTCAGCGTGGGTGCGCCACACTCGACTAACTCCTGCTGCAATCCTGTGGCCGTCCTCATCGCACCGGGCAACCGCGACAACCGCCCAGCGTCCTTGTTCGCTGGATCGGGCTTACTGTGCTCTAGGTGCTTGTAGATAAAGTCCACACGTTCAGCGAACTCCTTGGCATTGGCTGCCCGAATCTCCACCCAAGCGTGCAGGCTTCGTGATCCGCTCTTTATGATGGACGAAGTAGGCAGGCCGCTGCGCTTAATGATCGCCCATTGTTCAGCCATCGTACTTTCATCGAACTCAATTAGGCAGTGGCGATATTTGACGATCGACTCCGCTTTCCGATTCTTTCCGTTGTTAGCGTTAATCGACACATACACGCCTACTGCATCGCCTTGCCATTCCTTCAATCCGTCGGCCTTAAACAGCTCTAGCCATTCCTCACGGCTTCGCGTCTCTCCTGCACCGTCCGGCCGCTCGCGGTCACCATCTTTAATCGATCGGCAGATATTAATATAATCCCCCACGTCGAAACAAGTAGTCAGGAACTTATCTACCGGGCCACTCTCAACGCTGATGGGCATAGGCGGTACTGGCAGATCCTCTCTTACGATCGCCCCGTTCTGATAACCATACTTTGCTTTTGGTTTCCACGGTTCCCTGGCTGGCTTGCTGTAAGCGGATCTGACGGCACTCACTGCCTCGTTCTGCGACAGCCCTACCTTGTAAGCCCACTCCTCCGCGTTGGTCGTAGCGTCGAACTCCGTCAGCCCTTGGTCACGCCATTGGCACGCCAGCTTAAAGAGCTGCGTGTTGCGTTCGCCTTCAGCGGCTCCGTTCCGATGGATCGCCTCGATTGCGGGTGGGAGTGGTGCGATCATGATAAAAGCTCCATTTGATCTTTGAAACAGTTAGACCTTGTTTGGCCGCCCCTAGAATACTCATCCCAAGGCACAAATTTATAAAACCTACGAACGACCCAACGCTGGAATTTCTTTAACTCCTTGTTGTTATTATTGTAGACCATCGGATAAGGAAGCAGGCCGATCTGATTCATTTTTTCAAATCGGTAGAAAATGTCTTCCATAGTTTCTCCCGGCCAATAGCCGCATAGAAAATAAACCATAATGTGCTGCGGTTTTATTCCTGCGTCCAAAAGCAAACCAATCCCCCGCATGAATATCCCCTCATCTTTTCGATTATCCCAAGCAGTGTAGATCCTTTTGGTCTTAAATTGATCATCTCTATATTTAATCTTTGCAAGTTCCTTGGCCCCTTCCTTGTGAATTAAGCGGATGTTGATTCCCTGGTTAAATGAGACCTCAAATTTGTTTTCTAAGATTTCCTCTGTTTTTTGCTTCCAGTTTGGTTGTCCAAAGAAATCATTATCTAAAAGGATGATCTGCTTGGGGTAAGGTTCGCCCCTCCATATTCTGGCTATTGAGGAGTTATCCCTGATTTTTCCTTCTTTTGTTGGGACTACGCAAAACGAGCATTTTAATCTGCATCCCCTCTGACTAAATCCGATTGAGTGCTTAAACGTCGGGTAAATTGAATAATCATATTCGTCAAATTCCTGACCTGTGATTTCCTCAATAGTTTGCGTTTTGCCAGATCCCGTTCCGCCGATAAGTGCGTTTGGAAAGTTTTGCAAAAACAATTCCCTTGCTGGCTGGCTCCAAGCAAAGATTGAGCTGCCGTAGACCTTGTCATAATCACCTTCCCAAAGTTCCTTTTGAATAGATTTACTGAAATAAACGTCATCACCTTGGCTTTTATGCCAAGCGGATAGTTTCATTAAGGCAAGATTGGGCAGCTTGCCGTCTAGGTGAGTAATTCTTACTTTCATTTGCTGTACTTCTTGCTTTCAACCAACCCTTCCAACGCTTTCTTAATCACGTACTCGATCACTGCCTCTTGATCTTTCTTTAACTGCTTCAGTCCAAATGCGTGCAACGCCTTGGCCGTCCTAGCGTCATAGGTTACGTCGACTAGAACCTGCTTTGGTGCAGGGCGTGATTTGCCAAAAGTAATTTTGCCTAGATCCTTCATTTGCGTTTTCTCCTCTTTTTGCGTGGCTTCACTTCCTTCCAAATTTCAAAGTCCTTGTCGCAATCGACGGACAACAACATCAGCCGCTGATACAACCACCCGCCCCAGCTCCACCGGGCGATCGTGTGGCTGGCTATGTCTCCTAAGTAATAAAACAGGATTGAAAGCAGTTTCATTTTTTGGCCTCCATCGCCTTGGCCTTATAGCCCTCGGCCTGCTTTAGCATTTCAGTGGCCATAAGAACGGCCAGATCCAGCCGAGTGCGCACTGCGTCGTACTGCTTCTTCAGCAAATTCTTCTTCGCACGTTCGAGCACGGCGAGATGCCAGGTTAAACGCTTTACGCTCATAAATTTTCGTACTTCTCCATAAAAGGTATGTCGTAAGCGCAATGATTTCTAAATTCAGGAATTTGCATCATAGTTTTATGCAAACTCTGCGCATCGACTTTGTCCCTAATAACGGCGTGATGAAAAGCAACCATCCAGAAAAGACCTGCACCCATTGCCTGCATTTTTTTTGGATCGGTTGGCCACACCATTGCAAAGCCATGTTTTTTTTCAAATGCGCTTAACAATCCATCGCCTGCTTCAAATAGGCACGAATGCTTTGTGCCGTAAGCATAGGCTAGACATATTTTCACCACTGCCCCATTCCCCAACGGTGGCGATTGGCACGGGCCTCTTTCACACAGTCGGCGTACTGCTCTGGCGTGTAGGTACCGATGACGCGGGCGGAGAACATGGATAGAAGATCGGCTAGGCTCACAGCACTGCCTTCGGTAGCGGCCCTGCCAGTTTGTAGTGGTACTTGCTAGCGTCGTATTCCAGCGGATAGCCAAAAAAGTCACGTAGCAGATCGATGTCCCGCTGGATGGTTTTATAACTGCATTCCAGTTTCACGCCTAACCTAGCGCAGCTGGGCAGCGTCAGATCCCGGCGCAGCATGCCAGCGATCACGCCTAGGCGGCGAAACGTCGGCCGTGTGTCGCCAAGGCCCGCAGCGCGATTGCGTTTAGATGCAAACGTGGCGGCTCTGGTGCTCACTTCATCACCTCCACCATCGCCACTTTCGGCAGACGCATTGCGTTGAACTGCTTTTCGCTGGCCGCAAACACGTCCACCACGGGCAACTTTCCACCGCTTGCCTTTTTGCTTTTTACGGCAGTGCCTGTATCCACGGCCACCCACTCCCGCTTTCCGCCCATCACGCGGATCTTGCTCCACAGCGGAATGATGTCGGGATCGACGGCGCAGTGACGGCCAGCCCGCAACCTGGTGCCAGTGCTCGATTGATAGCGACTGCTCCACTCGTCCTCGCCCGGCCAGTAGCCAGTGATGCGAACTTTGATTTTTTTCACGTCGATCTTTTTGGCGATCGGACGCAAATCGATAAGAGCGTTACTTAGTTTTGTGGTTGTGAATCCCAACAGGGCGATGAACGAAAGGAGTGTCCTCATAGGCCCGGCCTCATCCGATCGATCAAATCGTTCTCGCGTCCTTCAGCAGCTGCCAGCGCAGCCTTCGCCTCCGCCAGCTCACGGGCCAATGAACGCACCCGGTTAAGCAACTGCTCGTGGGTGGATTGTTCGGGTAGGATCTCAATCACAACTTCACCTCACGCGGGTCGTACTTTTTCAACCAACGCCACACCTTGCAGATGGACGTAAATGCCTCGAATGCCTGGGCAACTTGTTCGGCCGTATAGCGAATGTCCTGCAACTGGCCGGTGACTGGATCGATCAGAATGTTTCGGCAGGCCATTCCGTCGTCCGTGAAGGCGTACGCGTAGGCACTAAGCTGCAAAAGATCAGTTTCATAGCCAGATGCTTTTGAGATACCTTTTGCGTCCTTCTTAAATTTCCTCGTCTTAAAATCAATGACCTCCATCTCACCGTGGATCTGGGCGATCAAATCAACCCTTCCTGCGTAACCTTCAGCCTCATTGACTAGGACTGACTCACTGGCGTGAACTTTAGTCACGCAACACTCACGCCATTCTTTTAGCCCTGCATAATGCTCCTCGTAGCCTTTGACCAATTCACCCGGCTCTTGCCGATTGATTATCATTTCGGCCAAGGAATGAATATGAGTTCCGCGAAGAGCTGCCGCCTCCACTTCCTTTCTGCTGTCTAGTACGACTCGTTTGGCAAAATCGGCCAACGATTCACCATCGTTCCGAGGTAGCGAAAGGGCCGCAGCAATCGCCTGCTCCTCTTTCCAATTCATCAGCCCCTGCTTGCTGGGGCCAGCCGCTCCGAGGATTGTGGTCACGGACGGATAAGCTCCCACCTTCCGGGCGGATCGCAGATCTCCATGGCATGACTCACCCGACGCCAGGTAATAGTGCGACGACTCCGTTTTTGCTGTGGCAATAAGCGCAGCCATTACTGCCAGTCCTTCAGCAGTCGCATGGTCATAAGAGCCAGCACGACTGCGGTGGTTGGGAATACGATTTGAACTACTAAAGTTAGGATTTCCATTTTGGTATTCTTTCTGGCCGAGGTGGGGATTGCCCACCCCGGCCAAGTGCTCAGAACGGCACGGGTGTTCCGTCGACATCTAACTCGACGACGGCTGGTTTTGTTGCGCCCGGACGATTGCATTTCCGGACGAAGTCTTTGTCGACTTTCACTTTGTTCGCTCCGGCAGGGAGTACCGCCTGCACGTTTGCGTATGTAGAGCCATCACGCTCTGCATGTGTCACAAGGATTTGGCACGGCTTACCGATAAGCGTTTCCAGATCCAGATTCTGCGGTGGCGCCTTTTTGGCGTAGGATTTCAGATCTTTGAACAAAGCTGCCTTTTCATGCAGGCTAAGTCCGTAACGCCGGCCGATGGTGAACGGCCGCCCGTCCTCCATCTTCTCAGCGATCTGCCAGACCAACCTGATCTGGTGCTTTTTCCCATACTGCGTTTCAACTACGCCTAAGTCCTCAACGTCGCAGAACACTGCGTCGTGATTCCCTTCCGGGGCTGGCGTATATGTGCCCCCTCTGCTTGCTACTATTGGCATATTAGGATTTCCTTTCTTGGTTTCTTTGTTTTTGTTTCTTGGATTTGCGACGACTACTCATCGTCACAAAAATCGTTATTTCGGTGCGGTTGGTTAAGGTCTTGGAACTCGCGGTCGGCCAAGTGCCAAGCGATTTCATGTTTGCGGGCCAAGTCTTTCGCTTGGGCCAGATCGCCACGATTGATTGCCTTCACAACCCGCTCGGCCGAATTGCGACAGGCCATCACTTCAATGTTTTCGATCATTCGGAATTTCGTTAGGTCGGTCATAATCAGCCCCGGCGGTTATTGCCGTAGTAATCCGCGAAACGCTGACTCTCATATTCAGAGTCAGCCTTCTCCCGCTCATAGACGTCGTGCTCGTAGTCCGGCTTTTCGTTGTTAAATTTGGTTGGTTCCTTTGGTTCGCTCATTTTGTTTTCTCCTTCATCGAAAGGCGAAATGATTTGGCAGTCATCGCCACTGCTTCGGCCGTCAGGCACTTGGTTGTGAAACGCCAGATACGCCAGCCCAGGTCGGCTGCTGCCCGGTACTTCTCGCAATCTTTGACCATCCCCATCCCTCGCCCGTGACGGCCGCCAAACGGTAGGAATGCACCACCATCCAGCTCGATCGCACAGCGGGCAGATTTGCAGGCAAAGTCGAAACGCCATTTACGAGTCGGGTGAAACGTGTGCTCGGCCACCAGCTCCGGGCCACCAGCCACCGTCCAAAGCACTACGAATTTCTTGGCTAATGCGCTCACGATTGCACCCCGCTTTTCTTAAGGAGGCTTTCTAAAATCTCCTCTATGCGGTCTAGGCGATTGCGGAGATCGCGGTGCTTAGTCTGTAGATCGATCAGAGCAGTTGTCTGAGACAGCTGGGCCGATCCATAGGATTGGGCTGCACTGATGGGCAATACGCCCTCTTGTTCTAGGTCGCGTATCATAGATCCCCAAAAGTTTTGCGGATCTGATCGATGACCCACCCAAAGACGAGTACGGCTACTGTTAGCCCAGCGATTCCAGAGCCTACAAACAGCGCCCAACCGGTAATCAGCATGGATACCTGGGCAAGATCCCGCATAACTTCCCACGAGATCATTTGCTGGCCTCGTGCTGGGCGTGCCACATACGGCACACGGCGGGGTTAGGGTGATAAACGAACGCTTCGGGCGTTAAATCGTATCCGCCCCGCGAATTTAAATTTAGTTGTTGGTAGTGAGCCTTTTTAGGCTCAGTTATTACTGCCGTGTTACCATTTCGGCGTAAGTCGTTATAGTGATAAGTATCGGACGGGGTGGGATTTGAACCCACGGTTCTATCTCCTTCTTTGATTTGATTGATTATGCTTGGCACGTTCATTGTATATTATTGCGTTTAACTGACCGAATGTTACCGTTATCACCATGGCGTATTCTTACCAGAAACGCGGCAGCCCTTGGTTCTTTATTCGTTTTAAAGACCCGACTGGAAAATGGCGTAGCAAGAGCACCCGCTACCGA
>Ga0114979_10000273_pt1 | contig 34138 bp, 20 predicted proteins | sample S_140625_EF_Meta_FD_87315 | JGI IMG/M metagenome (GOLD analysis project Ga0114979, IMG submission 87315) | Freshwater microbial communities from Lake Simoncouche, Canada to study carbon cycling - S_140625_EF_MetaG | ecosystem: Environmental > Aquatic > Freshwater > Lake | place: Lake...
CTGCTCATCCCCATCGGACTGGCCATATGGCGTGGCTGGCGCAATGGCTTTGTAATGGAAGTATTTTCCATGCTTTCCTTGTTTGTTGGGCTTTATGCAGGGGTGCATCTCAGCGACTGGATGTCGACTTTTTTACGTGAGAAATTCGAAATGGGTGGCGAGAACCTGCCCATTGTATCCTTCATTGTCGTGCTTGTTCTGGTTTTCGTGGGGTTGTTTTTCCTTGGGAAACTCATCACAAAAACGGTCAGCGCCGGCGGTGCCGAGCGTTGGAACCAGATTGGCGGTGCCTTCTTCTCGCTTTCCAAGACACTACTTTTCCTGAGTATCATCTTTGTATTATTCAATGCTTTGGATCGCAAATACGGCTGGTTACCGCACCAACAGAAGCAACATTCCTACTTCTACGAGCCTATCTATAACTTCTCGCTATTCTTGCTTCCATCCATGGAAACGAGCGATTTCTATAAGAAACTGGAAGAAAAACAACTCGCACCGCTGATCATCAGTGAAGACACTTCGACCAAGGAGTCTACCCTTCCCTTTGCCAACTGATTTTCGTCGCCTACTCAATATTCAATTACAACCAACCTTTACGGGTCTGAGTTGTTCTTGAATCATGATTGGCGTAGAATTCCACACATACATTCCGGAGGAAGACAAACGCACGCCGTTTGATCGCCTATTGCCTTTGTTCATCGAGTTGCTCAATTACACCAATGGCGACCCGGCTGAGGCTTTAGATTTCATGGAAGAAATCGATCGCCAGCGGCCCCTGTTCAGCGACACCTACACACGCGACGATTTTGAGCAGGAGCTCAAGCGCAAGGGATACCTGCGTGAGCAGTTTGAGCGTGGAAAAGGGCAAGGCAAGGGTCAAGGTACCGGCCTTACCTCCAAAACTGAACAAGCCATGCGTCAGCGCAACTTGGATCAGCTTTTTGGGAAAATGAAGAAGGCGCAAAGCGGTAAACACGTGACCAAGAAATCCGGTGTTGGTGATGAGGCCACCGAGTTGCGTAGGCCATTTTCCTACGGCGACAAATCCGATCAGATTCTGATGAGTGAGTCGCTGCGCAACGCGCAAATCAACCACGGAATCAATGATTTCATGCTGCTGGAAAGTGATTTGGAGGTGTTTGAGTTGGAGCATCTGAGTCAGGCATCCACTGTGCTGATGATCGACATTTCACACAGCATGATTCTCTATGGTGAAGACCGCATTACACCTGCCAAGAAAGTGGCTATGGCGCTCGCCGAATTAATCATGACGCGTTATCCGAAGGATTCACTGGATATTGTGGTCTTCGGTGATGACGCTTGGCCGGTGAGCGTGCGCGACCTTCCCTATTTGCAGGTTGGACCTTACCACACCAATACGGTAGCCGGATTGGAGCTTGCCATGGAACTACTGCGCCGCCGTCGGGCCGGAAACAAGCAAATCTTCATGATTACGGATGGCAAACCTTCGTGTCTCAAAGAGAATGGCCAGTACTACAAAAACTCATTCGGACTGGACCCTTATATCACCGGGAAATGTTTCAATCTGGCGCGTGCCTGCCGCAAGCGCAAGATTCCGATCACGACGTTTATGATTGCCGATGATCCATACCTACGACAATTCATTGAAGACTTTACGGCTGCCAATGGCGGCAAAGCACTCTATACCGGACTCAACGCGCTTGGCGATAGCATCTTGAGTGATTATGAACGCAATCGCAAAAAACGCTTTTAATCCAACCACATGAAAAAACAACCCACGATAAAAACACTCGGCGAACTGCGCCAAAGCAATTATGTTGCAAAGCCGCTCAAAGAGGAAATGCGCCATAACCTCATTCACTGCATGGAGCGAGGTGTCAATCCTTTCACGGGTATCGTGGGTTATGATGAAACCGTGCTCCCGGACATTCAACGCGCAGTGCTCAGCGGTCACAGCATCAACTTGCTGGGTTTACGCGGTCAGGCAAAAACACGCATCGCCAGAACACTCACCAACCTGCTCGATGAATGGATTCCATGCATTGAAGGAACAGAGCTCAATGACGACCCGCTGCAGCCGTTAAGTCGACATGCACACGACTTGATTGAGTCACATGGTGATTTAACGCCAATTCGTTGGATGCATCGTTCGGAACGCTATGTCGAAAAACTAGCCACGCCGGATGTGAGTGTCGCTGACCTTATCGGCGATGTCGACCCGATTAAAGCAGCCAACCTGAAACTTCCCTACAACGACGAGCGCGTCATTCACTTCGGACTTATCCCGAGAAGCCATCGCTGCATTTTCGTGATCAATGAACTTCCCGATTTGCAAGCGCGCATTCAAGTATCGCTCTTCAATATTTTGCAGGAAGGCGACATTCAAATCAGAGGATTCCAACTGCGCTTACCGTTAGACATTCAATTCGTGTTTACGGCGAATCCGGAAGATTATACCAACCGCGGTAGCATCATCACGCCGCTCAAAGATCGTATTCAGAGTCAGATTCTCACGCACTACCCGAAGAGTATCGAGCTCGGAATGCAAATCACCGAGCAAGAAGCGAAGCTCACCAAAGATCAAATGAAACGGGTAACAGTACCGCCATTCATTCGTGAACTCATTGAGATGGTCGCATTCGAAGCACGCGAAAACGAATACGTAGACGCCAAGAGTGGTGTATCTGCTCGTCTAACGATTACTGCTTTGGAAAATCTCGTGAGTTCGGCCGAACGTCGTTGCCTCATCAACAAGGAGAAAAAAACACATGCCCGCATCAGCGACCTCATGGCCATTGTTCCAGCAGTAACCGGCAAAATCGAACTCGTGTATGAAGGCGAGCAAGAAGGTCCACAGTTTGTAGCGATGCGCCTGTTGGGACTCGCCATTCGCAAGAAGTTCCCACAACTGTTTCCCGGACCGGAGACCATCAAGCGCAAGAAATTACAAAGCCCATATGCGGCTATCGTTGAACACATCAACAGCACCAATATTCAGTTACTCAACGATTGGTCGCGCGATGAATACGCGAACACACTCTACAGCATTCCGACGCTTCACGAGATCGTCGATAAATACTGTCCGGGTATCGGAGATGAAGACCGACTCATGATGATGGAGTTCGTGCTGCATGGTCTTGCCGAATACTCTGTCATCGGGAAAACCATTATGGATAGCAGCATTGAATTCAGCGACATCATGAATGACATCTTTAAACCCGATAACGAAGAGAATGATTAATGCTTCGTAAAGCGGACGCCCTCTACATTGCGGTTGACTGAACTGTGTGTAAGGATATAATTTCCTGAAGCCAATGCTCGCACGTCGAGTTGAATTTGATAATGTCCTGTTGCAAGCGTTCTAGGGATTTCCAACAGCATCTGTCCTTGCAGATTGAAGATTTGCCACGAGCCGTGCATGCTTTGCGACGCATGAATATCCACCTTTAAGGCATCTTGAACAGGATTCGACAACACCTGAAACGCAGTGCCTTCTGTTAGCATAGTTGGAACCGTGCTTGGCACACCCGGAGCACTGTACAAATCATTTTCCCAAATACCGCGACCGAAAGTGCCAATGCGCAGTTTACGTGTGGCATATTGAATTTCAAGATCACTCACCATGGTATTCGGCAATCCGGCGCCGTAATAAATCCAATTATCAGCAGCAGCATCCAAAACAAAAACGCCGACATCTGTTCCTACATAGAGATCATAGGTCGCAGACCCGCGATCCAGCACCGAAGCGTTGCAAGGCACATTGGGAAGGTTGTAGGATACGTTTGTAAACGAGACGCCACCGTTTTCCGAATAAAAGATCTTGCGCGTATTCGCATAGCCGGACATCGTCACCCACAATTTCATCTCGTCCGTAGGATGCACGGTAATACTGCTCACCTCTGACGAATTTCCGGCGCCCAACACAACAATCTCTGTATCCCAATTTTCGCCCGCATCATGGGTAATGTACAAGACCGATCCGCGACCCGCGTAAATGGTGTACTGATCGGAAGGTGCCACAGCAATGGCTTTGATTTTCTTTGACACATCACCGGTCAAATCACTGCTGATTTGCTGCCATGTTTCACCATGGTCATCCGAACGGAAGACATCAGCATAACCCGCTACAACCACCGAAGGATCTTGCGGGTCGAGCACGTAAGGTGCTACCCAATCACCATCACCTGCCCCGGGCGGAGTGATTTCGGTGTACACGTCATCATTCCACTGGTCATACGAACGATAAAGTTGACCATAGGTATACGTCGTGTAAATAATCTGATCGTCATCAAAATTGATCGCCACCTCCATACCATCACCGCCATTGGTGGCGGCCCACTCATCAAATCCGATGCGCTTACGACCACCATTATCCTGTGTTCCGCCAATCATGAAGGTATCATCGGTTTGCGAAACGGCGATGCGGTAGTACTGTGTTATAATGAGGCCGGCGGTAAGTTCCGTCCATTCCATCGTCGATTCATTGAAGCGATAAATACCGCCATCGTTGCAGAAATAGATTTCATTGGTCAATGGATGATAAGCGACAAAACGATTGTCAGCATGCACTTCCGGACGTTCACCCGTGTAATACCAGTCCGTGAGTTGATCCCAATCAAGACCGCCATTCATCGACTGATGTGTGACCATGAATCCGCAATAAATTCTGTTGGCGTTTTGGGGCGATGTAAATAGGACCCCGTCATCAGGCATCATATCCATGAGGTTTACATTCACTCCGCCATCATAGGTTGCGTAGTAATCTGTATTGCCGTCAACACTTGACTTGATTCCCAAATAACCTTGTTCGGAAGGACTCACCGAAATCTGGAGATAGTTTGCTTGTGCATTGAAATCGGTAATCTGCGACCATGTTTCTCCATGGTCAACGGAAGCATACACTTCACTGCTGCCCCAATAATCATCGGTAGCACAATACAGTGCGCCATCGACGCCCGGCATCAATGCAACATCGCGATAGGAACCGCTGCGCACGACATCCCATGATTGGCCGCCGTCTTGCGTGCGGAACAAACCGTTGGTTTGCGCGACAAAGATTTCATCCGGATTTGCCGGATTGATTACCATGCGCAGGTAAGCAACACTTTGGGTAAAGAGGGATGTATTGGCGGTGGGTTGCCAGGTTTGGCCGCCATCAACTGATTTGTAGATACCGAGTCCGTAGTTCCACCAACCGTTGTGGTCACCGATAGAGATATAAATGATATTGGGATCTGTGGGATGCGTGCAGATATTTCCAACACTAACGTACGGCAATGAATCACCCAGAGCGCTGTAGGTTTGACCTCCATCAGTTGTTTTCCAAATACCCCCGATCGGAGCGCCAACGAAAAACGTTAAAGGATCGGTCGGATGAAATGCAATGGCGGTTGTACGCCCCATGCCATTGTAGCCGCCATCGCCATACGTTTGATTGATGTTGACCCAAGGCGAAGTCTCATCACGCGAAGCGGATTGCTGCAGTTCTTGATACGTTCTATGCTGAGCGATGAGATCCGGAAAACGGCCATCATCCGTTACGCGCGATTGCCAGTACCACTGCCAGCGCTTGAATCGGATGTATTCGTTATCCTGATAACGCGCTTCTCCATCGGGAATGTAGTCTTCAAAATATCCCTCCGCAGCTTCGATTATTTCAAAGAAATTCGATTGCTCATCATCAGCGATGACATGTCGGAACGATTGGCCCGATGCGGTCGTTCCTGCGACGACCACAAGAATCAACATCAAGATGGAAGTCACTTTACCAAGCATAGCGCCGAGGACTAATTTTCAGGCTTAATGTTCGCGGCGAGGTATTCACGATTCATCCGTGCAATCACCTCGATTGAAATACTCTTTGGACATTGTACTTCGCAAGCACCGATATTGGAGCAATTGCCGAAGCCTTCTTCGTCCATTTGCTTGACCATGTTGAGCACGCGATCCTTACGCTCTATCTGTCCTTGCGGCAATAGTGCGAATTGAGAAACTTTCGCACCGACGAACAACATCGCGCTACCGTTTGGACATGTTGCCACGCAAGCACCGCAGCCGATGCAGGTTGCGGCATCGAATGCCTTGTCTGCGTCTTCCTTCGGAATTGGAATAGCGTTGGCGTCCATGGTACGGCCGCTGGTATTAACGGAAACGAATCCTCCTGCTTGTTGAATGCGGTCGAATGCTCCACGATTCACCATAAGATCTTTGATCACCGGAAAACCTTCGCTGCGCCATGGTTCAACATAAACGGTATCACCATCTTTGAACGAACGCATGTGCAATTGACACGTCGTTACGCCGCGGTTAGGGCCATGGGCTTCACCGTTGATAAACATGCTGCACATACCGCAAATACCTTCACGGCAATCGTGATCAAACGCAATCGGATCTTCTCCCTTCTTCACGAGGTCATCGTTGAGTACGTCAATCATTTCCAGGAATGACATGTCGGGGGATACGTTATTGACGTTGTATGGAACGATTCCACCTTTGTCAGAGGAGGACTTTTGCCTCCATATTTTGAGTTTGAGATTCATTGTTATCGTTTAAAGGATTGTAGGATTATAGGATTGCAGGATTATAGACTCGTAAGGCCACGAATTTGAAATACTCTGTAATTCTCTGTAATCGCATTTCTCTAATCATTTATTTAATCTGTGTTTTCTCCAATTTTTGTATCAAAACGAAAAGCATTTTTCCAATTTCATTCATCCTGTTTTCCAATTCATCTTTTCGGTTCTTGTTACAAAAACCCAGACGAAATGAAATCTCCAATTGAGTGGTCAATTCAGCCAGCGATCCGGATGCAATGCTTAAAAATTGAACATAACTCCCAGTGCGTTTTCTACCCCAACCCTCTGCAATGTTGGATGGAATAGATACTGCACATCTGCGCATCTGACTTGTCAAACAAACCTTTCATCGGTAGAGAATTCAGTTGTGAGCACATACACCATCTGAACTAATTCTACCGATTTTCTCCAAACAATCAAATCACGATATGACTTGACCTGTATTGTGTTTTCTCGCGTTGCATTCATGGTGCAATGCTAAAAGACGAATACCAAAATGCTTATTCCTATTTCCTATAAATTATATGCATTTTATTCCTTCCCCCCCTACAATCCTACAATCCTACAATCCTATAATCCTATTTATAAGATCTCTGCTGCACCTTAATATTCTCGTACACCAGGTCTTCCTTATTCAGCTTTGGCGCAGACGGGTCTCCTGACCATTCCCACGCGGCTACATATTTGAACTTCTCATCATCACGCAATGCTTCGCCATCTTCCGTTTGATACTCTTCACGGAAGTGACCACCGCAGCTCTCGTTACGATTCAATGCATCGAAACACATCAATTCACCGAGGTCGATAAAGTCGGCAACACGAAGTGCTTTTGCCAATTCCGTATTCATGTATTCCGACTCATTCGGGATACGCGCGTTGGCATAAAACTCTTTGCGGATTTGCTGGATTTCAGCAATGGCCTCCTTCAAACCTTGCTCACTGCGCGCCATACCGCACTTGTCCCACATCACCTTACCCAAGCGGCGATGATAATGATCCACCGGCATGGTGCCATTGTTCTTAAGTAAGCTATCAATTTGTTGACGTACATTCTTTTCAGCGGCATCAAACTCCGGTGATTGGGTAGAGATTTTTCCTGTACTAATTTCATCCGCCAGGTAATTACCGATGGTGTAAGGCAATACGAAATATCCATCCGCCAATCCCTGCATGAGCGCAGACGCTCCCAAACGATTTGCTCCGTGATCACTGAAGTTGGCTTCACCACACGCATACAATCCCTGCACGGTGGTCATCAGTTCATAATCCACCCACAGTCCGCCCATCGTATAGTGGACAGCCGGATAAATCATCATGGGTGTTGTATACGGATTTTCAGCTACGATTTGCTCGTACATCTGAAAAAGGTTTCCGTATTTCTGCTCAACGACTTTGGTTCCGAGCTCGATGATTTGTGCTTCGGTTACGTTGTGCATCCCCTTCACATTAGCCTGAGCTTTACCATAACGAATAATCGCTGAAGAGAAGTCAAGATAAACAGCTTCACCGGTTGCGTTCACGCCAAAACCTTCATCACAACGCTCCTTGGCCGCACGCGATGCAATGTCACGAGGAACCAAGTTTCCGAACGCCGGATATCGTCTTTCCAAATAGTAGTCACGACGATCTTCGGAGATATCCTGTGGCTTGAGTTTCTTCGCACGCACGGCAGCTGCATCTTCCTTGAACTTTGGCACCCAGATACGACCATCGTTACGCAACGATTCCGACATGAGTGTCAACTTCGATTGGTGATCACCGCTGACGGGAATACACGTCGGGTGAATTTGAGTAAAACATGGGTTTCCGATTGCGGCACCACGCTTGTGAGCGCGCCAAGCGGCAGTCACATTACTTCCCATCGCATTGGTAGACAGGAAGAATACGTTGCCGTAACCACCGGTGCAGAGCACAACAGCGTGAGCTGAATGGCGTTCCAATTCGCCGGTGACCAGATTGCGTGCAATAATGCCGCGGGCTTTACCATCAACTACGACCACATCAAGCATCTCGTGACGGTTCAGCATTTCGACAGTGCCCTTTCCGATCTGACGTGAAAGTGCTGAGTAGGCCCCAAGCAACAACTGCTGTCCGGTTTGACCTTTCGCATAGAAGGTACGTGACACTTGCGTTCCGCCAAACGAGCGGTTGTCGAGCAACCCACCGTAATCACGCGCAAAAGGAACACCCTGTGCTACGCACTGGTCAATAATGTTAACACTGACTTCCGCCAAGCGATGCACATTGGCCTCACGTGAGCGGTAGTCACCGCCTTTTATGGTATCGTAAAACAGACGATAGGTTGAGTCACCATCGTTCATATAGTTCTTTGCTGCATTGATACCACCTTGTGCGGCGATACTATGCGCGCGGCGCGGGGAATCTTGGTAACACAAGGCTTTCACACTGTATCCCATCTCCGCCAATGATGCTGCAGCGGATGCACCGGCCAATCCGGTACCCACCACGATCACATCAATACTGCGCTTGTTCGCAGGGTTTACCAGGCGAACGTTTCCCTTGTACTTGGTCCACTTTTGATCGATTGAACCATCAGGTATTTTCGAATTGAGCTCCATAGTTGATTTGGTGCTTTTTACTTCCGTGATTAATTATTGAATCCAACCCATGTACATGCTCACCGGCATGGCGGCAAATACAGTCGGTATAACTACACTGAACAAGTCTCCGACAAAGGCGATTCCGCCTTTGTACTTCGTGTAGTTCAAGCCCAGCGACTGAAACGCGCTGCGGAATCCATGCAATAAGTGCCAGAATAGTGAGATGCATCCCAAAACATAGATGATCACTACCCAAAGGTGACTGAATACAAATTTCATTTCACCATACAGATCTTCGTATTTGTGTCCTTGAAAATACACGTGTGTCGGCTCAATCGTCAGCCCTGTGATGCGGGTTCTCAGCCAAAAGTGATACAAGTGTAAAATCAAAAAGAGCAGAATCAAGGTGCCGAGGATGGCCATACTGCGCGAATACCACTTGCTGCTTGCAGAAGGCTTTTCATAAGCATACTTCACCGGACGTGCTGCACGGTTTTGAAAGAAGAGCATCAAGCCGTCAACCACGTGAGCCAACAGGCCGGCAAAAAGGACAATCTCCATGGTGCGAATAATGATATTCGTTCCCATAAAGTGAGCGCCTTGATTGAAAAGCATTCCGCCATCGTTGGCGAAGATTAAGGCGTTGAGTGCGCAGTGGACAAGCAGAAATGAAATCAGGAAAAGACCGGTGATCGACATCCAGACTTTCTTCATCAGCGAACTTCCAAAAAGGCTTTTGGACATATAGCGTGTTTTTTGTTTGAAAATGTTGCGCGAATTTACGCTCCACAAAGTAAAACAGAAACCCCGTTCCACAATTTAGGTTCATTCGAGATAAGTGGAAATCAGCGCGCCGTATCGGCTGAATCAGGCCTTTCCTGTGCTGCCAAAACCACCGGCTCCACGCATGGTCTCATCAAGCGTTTCAACCGCTGTCCATTGGGCCTGCTCATAGCGGGCGATCACCATTTGTGCCACGCGGTCGCCATCACGGATTTGAACTGCGTTGTTCGACAGATTTACGAGGATAACCTTGATTTCACCGCGATAATCGGCATCGATTGTTCCCGGTGAGTTCAACACCGTTAGCCCCTGTTTAGCCGCCAAGCCACTGCGGGGTCTGATTTGAGCCTCAAAACCTTCCGGTAATGCGATGTACAAACCCGTTGGCACAATCGCGCGCTCGAGCGGTCCGAGCTCAATCGGCTCCTCCAAGTTTGCCCGAAGGTCCATGCCCGCTGCCTGTCCCGTTTCATAGGCCGGAAGCGCGTGTTTGGATCGGTTAATAATCGGAATGTGGGGCATGATTTATTTCCCGGTAAAAACCGGTTTGCGTTTTTCAAGAAATGCGGTTGTCCCCTCACGAAAATCTTCCGTGCCGAAGCAACGGCCGAACTCATTGATTTCGCGGTTATAGCCATTCACGCCATCACGGAAACCGGCGTTAACCGATCGAATAGCAGCACCAATTGCGGTTGGTGAATTCTTACAAATCTTCGCGGCGAGCTCACCGGCTTTGGTCATAAGATCAGCTTGCGGCACCACTTCATTCACCAAGCCCCATTGCAGCGCTTGCTCCGCATTGAGCATGGCCGCGGAGGTAATCATCTCCATCGCTTTGCCCTTTCCTACGAGCTGAGCCAATCGCTGAGTACCACCATAACCCGGGATAACACCCAAGGTAACTTCCGGCAATCCCATTTTAGCGTTGTCTGATGCGATGCGCATATGGCATGACATGGCAAGTTCAAGTCCACCACCCAGAGCGAATCCATTCACCGCAGCAATGACAGGCTTACTCATATTCTCAACGAAATCGAATAACAACTTGTGACCAAGCGCGCTCAATAAACGTCCTTGTTCAACACTGTAATCCGCGAATTCCTTGATATCTGCACCGGCAACGAAAGCCTTTTCACCGCTGCCTGTGAGGATAATAACGCGAACTTCAGGATTGACATCCGCCAGCGAAAGCGCTTTGTTGAGCTCCTGAATAGTGGGGCTGTTGAGTGCGTTGAGCTGAGCGGGACGATTGATGGTGATAATCATCACAGCATCTTCAGTGGTAATGAGTAGGTTTTCGTAAGCCATAATTGAAGTTGAATGGGGTGCTAAGATATTCTTTCGACGGTGAACTCGCTTCGCAAAAGTCAAGTTTCATCGCACCACCACAACATGGCCGTTGAGCTCCGTGCGCCGCTCGAGTGAGTCGAAGAAAATAACCCAGTTGTAGACCTCTGTGGATACAAAATAGTCGCTCGGACCCTGCCCGAGCCATGGCTCATCCATATCCTTGGTTTCAAAAACCAAATTGCCCCATCGGTCAAAAATCAACAAATGAAAACCCGTTGGCTTGATGCCGCCTACCAAGAAAACGTCATTGACACCGTCGCCGTTTGGCGTAAACGAATTGGGAACATAAATGGGGAAATATGGGCGCACCGTCATCGAATCCTCATTCACACAGCCGTATTCATCCGTAACCGCCAAATGATAGACCGTAATGGAGGTCGGTGATGCCAGCGGTTGCTCACACGTGTCGCAACTCAAGCCCTCGCTTGGCCACCAATAGCAAGGAAAGCCCAGTGCGTTGCCATAGAGCATCACACTATCCGGCGCGTTGAAGTACGCGTCGGGGCCGGCCTCTATATCCGCAACCGGAAATACGAACACGTCGACCGATGCCGTCGATGCACAATTGAAGGCATCATATCCGGTCACTTCGAATGTGGTCGTAGTGGTTGGAAACAACATAGCCACACTGCCATCCGGAGAAGCGATGAACTGTGCCGGACGCCAGTAATACTCAACCGCACCCGAGGCAAAAGCCGCAATTGAATCACCCGTGCAAATGCTTCCACCACCCCACGCCGTCACAAGCGGATGAATAACATTGATCTGCACCTCATCGACTCCCGTTCCGCACGGGTTGGTAATCGAAACCTGGTAAAGCGTTGTATCCAAGGGAGAAGCCACGGGATCTTGAAGAAGGTCGTTGTTCAATCCTTGGGCCGGATACCAGCTCCAGCTGTTGCCGGGCAAGGCTTGCAACTGAACGGCTTCTCCTTCGCATAGCGCAATGTCAGGATAGACCTGGCCTCCGGGCAATGTGTTGAACACGTTCACCACAACCTGAGCATCATCCTCACAACCATCGGCGTTGGTTGCCGTTACGATGTATGTTGCTGAGGCCGTTGGTGTGCAAAGCGGATTGGCAACCGTCGCATCATCCAAATAGGTCGAAGGCGTCCAATTGTAAGTGCTTCCGCCTGTTGCGACAAACTGTGCCTGTTGTCCCACACAGAGATCAAACGTATTCTGCACTTGCACATCCACCGAACTCACTGTTATCACGACACTGAGTGTTTCAGCATCACAAACGTTTTCATCCACCAGGTAATACGTTGTTGTAGACGTTGGCGTGGCTGTCGGATTAGGTATATCCAGCGCCGACAACGAAGCGTTCGGCAGCCAGTGCAAACTAGGGCTTCCCGTAGCTTGCAGTTGTATGTTCTGACCCAGACAAATCAGGTCATCGGCTTGAATCGTGGGGGCTACATCGGGAACAACTTCAAGCTCAATCGTGGTGGTGTCGGAGGTTACACAAAGCGCATTATCAGAACCGATGAGTTGAATAGTGTAACTGCCACCGGCGCTAAACTGATGAACGGGTTCCGTAAGATTGCTCGTCTGCCCATCGCCAAAATCCCACTCAAACGTGGATGCACCCGTGGTGGAATTTTCAAACGCCACATTTTCTCCAACACAAACTTGCGTTGGTCCATTGATGGAAGCCTCTGCTTGCACAGAGCTTAAATCAAAACGGAAGACAGCGAGGTTACAACTTTGACTGTCGTTGGTGCTGCTCCACGCGGATGGTGTTGTTGGAAAATCATCGTTGCCCCCTGTGCCGGAGGTTGCACCGGATGCACACCCCGCGCAGACCGCATGATAGACTGAACCGTTTTTATCAAAGCGCGATGTGCCACCGTCGACGTGCTCTTTGGAAACGTTTCCACCTAAAAAAGATCCATATAATAAACCGGTTGCATCCGGATTGAGGACACCCAAATAGAAATCGCTGCCATCGGTTGTGGATTGAAACGCATCGGATGTAGTCGGGAACCCGGTGGTCGTGCTTTCATCAGCCTTGCAGTCATTCAAAGCTCCTGAGCACCAGTTTGAGTTGGTAAAACCACCCCAACCACTGAAATAAATCTGCTCGCAGTTACTCACCAAAAAGGCTGTAGGCGAAATGTCGATCGCCCCGCTATTGCCGGTTCCAATCGTGGTATTCCAGATGAGCTGATCAAGAGCAGGCGAATACTTGGAAATGAACTGTCCGCTATTCGGTTGTCCATAACAGCCTGCGGTAATCGACATGGTGCCGGTGGTTTGGCCGTAGGCATAGATGTTTCCGCTGTTATCGGACTGTGCAAAATAGACCTGATCATACGCCGTAGTTCCCAGCAGAGTTCCGCCGACAAGTCCGAAATTCAAAGGATCGAGCAGCGCGATAAACCCATCAGTTTCGCCACTGAAAACACCATCAACTGGATTAGGAGATACAAGTGGGAAATTGACACTCTGTGTGCCACCGGCAACAATCAGCTGTCCCGCCGGATTGAATTCAACAACATAACAAGCATCGGCACCGCTGCCTCCCACAAACATGCCGGTGAGCATTGAACTCAAGTCCGGATTGAGTTTGAATAAAACGCCATCGCTTGCACCGCCACCATAGCTGCCACTCGTAACAGGGAAATCCTGACTGCGCGTTACTGAAGCGATGATCACGTTATCATTTTCATCCACGTTGACTTCCCCGCGAAAGGCATCACCGTAATTGTAAAACAGTTGATCCGCGTAATTCAATCCATCACTGCCGTAGCCTCCGACAAATGTTGAAGCCATCAAAGAGCCATCAGTTCCGAGCTTCGCCAAAAATATGTCACAGCCAAAGGGATGACTGCTTGTGAAAAAATCCTGCATGGATAAACTTGGACCACCGATGAAAGCCGATTGATAAGCTCCCGGCATCGTCGGGTAATCAGCGCTTCCCGTTGCCCCAAAGAGGATGATGTTGTCCTCGCTGTCAACGACCACACTTTGTGGTGTCTCCTGCAAACTCCCACCGATATAGGTGCTGTAAAGCAAGGTAGATCCATCGGAAGAAAACTTCGAAACGGCCATATCCATATAATTTCCGGCAGCACCATTGAACGAAGAAGAAAACGCACCTACTGTTGTAGGATAATTCTCTGCAAACACCGCAGCACCGGCAATCAGATTACCCTGTGAATCGTCGCAAGCAGTGAATCCCCAGCTGTTTGCAGGTGAACCAATAAACGTGGAGAACGCCACTTCAGGATCGATAATCAGTGGTTTGCTTGTGTCATAGGCTCCAAGATCGTAAGACAGCACATTGTTGCGCATCCGATAATTACAGGTCACCTGTACCATTTGGCCATTCACCATTTGGTAAGCGAAGGGTTGCTTTTCGATGACTGTCTGAACAGAGGTTTCGATTACGACCTCCACACCTTCGGCGGATTTTCGGAGTTGCCACGCAGCGCCTTCCATCGCTAATCGAATAACATCGGGATTACCACCGGGCTGAATAATCCAATCGTATTTCAGATGGTTTCCCGAACTATACACCACTAAATCCACTTGCGGATAAACGTGGCTCACGTTTCCGCGCGCAAATACCCGACAATCGCGGGCGTGATGCTCCGCGTTATTTCCCAAATAGTAGTGATAGCGCTGTGGCAAGGCATGGGTGAACTCCGGAGCTCCACCGGTTGCGCCGAGGAATTTCAATCGATAATGGTGGCCGTGCAGTTCCTGTGTTTGCTCTTGCTTTGAAACACCATGCAAGGTGCGAATTTCATCCGGATTGTAAACGGTGTAGGTCAGTGCATCACGTTCCGTCCATAAAGTGCCGGCCCCTAGTGTTGTTTTGAAACACACTTGCTGCGGCCATTGCCCCTTGTTCTCTACAAACTCAGGCTGAGCCCACAGCAGCGGCCTAGCCAACAGGGCAACAATAAAAAACAGCAGGTATGATTTGTTCTGCACGAGCCGCATGAACCTTAGCCTGAATGGCTTATCAAATATCGACATGCAACGACGAACACAAAAACGAAAATTTCGTGAAACTTAGATTCCGCCAAAGGCGTGAATCAGGCTCAGGATTGAACAAATGGCCAATCCGTAGAAAAAGAAAGGTGCTACCAGCGACACGCGGTAATTGGCAAACCAATATCCCAGCAGGAATGCCACAGGCAACAGCAATGCGCTGATCAACCACTTGAAGAGCAGGACATAGGCCAGGAAGTAAGCCAATACCATCATCAGGGCCATGATCATGAAGATGGTTCGAATACCCTTCGATTTGTTGGAAGAACGCTCGGCCAGAAATAGGTAGCGGGGTAGCGCAAAAATCAAGGAGGCAAGGGCGGTAAAGACAAATGCCTTGGTAGTCCAGTGCCAATCCATAAAGTACGACTGTGCGTCAAAGCTGAGCACTTTCCTGAATAGGATCAATTGATCCAGTTGATCTCGAAAAAACAGCCACGATATCCAGTAGGCGAAAGGAACGGCAAAGGCCATAACCGGTAAGATGTATTCCCGCCATTGAAAGGCCCTAGTGATAATGGTACACAGCCACACACCCACCAAAAGAATCAAAAAAGGAGGAAAGAAAACAGCGCTCATTCCGTACCAGAAGCCTGCTTCAAAATATTCGGCTAGTGCGCGCGGTTGCAAGAAAATCTTCAGGTGGCGGTTGAGTCCGAGTAGTGCAAAAACATTGGCCAGAAGCAAGGGCAGTGAAAGTTGAATCAGTGATAACGTGGTGGCCATCATGGCATACATCAGCGCCGGAATAAAAACCGGCGTATTGTAAAATTCATGGCGATTAAAAACAACGTTAGACAGGATTGCCCCGGCAAGAATGAGTACCGTTACCAATCCTCCCAGCGTCCACGGAGAGGCGTAAACCGATTTCATCATAAAATCAGCCGGAAAACCAACGTCGACGGGAATCAACACCCCCTTGAGTACAGCCAAAAACACCACCACCCCGATCGTGACAGGGATAAAAACCAGCGAAAGCGGTTGATTCGAGGCGTACGTTCTTAAAATCATTTCAACAGGATACGGGCAACAAAAATGATGGTAAGCTTAGGTGTATTGACCAACCTCGTTTAGATTTGCAACACAATTTTTCAACCATGAACCTGCAAAGCATTCTCCGCCCAATAGTCGATGGCTTCCAGTGGACTTTCAAAAACATTATCGAACCCATTGGTCCGGCCATGAATTGGATTTGTATTGTGTTCGGTTTCCTAGCTATTCTGTATTGGCTCCGTCGTCAGAAAAACTACACGGCAAAAGCAGTTAAAGAAGGTACCACCGTATAAGAATTTCCTTTTTTCCGTATATAACCCTGTCGGACACGATGGGGTTTTTTTTTAGGGGAAGGATTATAGGATTGTAGGATTACAGGATTATAGAGGGGGCCTCCCTATAATCCTACAATCCTATCATCCTACAATCCTTTCAGATCCTGCCCCAAATCCCTGCGATAATACTTACCACGCCAATCAATCTTCGCAGCGTTTTCGTAGGAAGCCTGCAATGCGGCATGAATATCCGCTCCATAAGAAGTTACCGCCATCACACGACCACCATTAGTCAGCAATTGACCGTCGTGCAGCTTCGTGCCTGCATGAAATAGCACACTGCCTTGCACTGTGTCGCATCCTGAAATTGCGTCGCCCTTGGCATACTCCTCCGGATAGCCGCCGGCAACCATCATAACGGTAGCTGCTGCCCGCTCATCAAAACGAATTGTTTTTCCGGCAAGGCCAGCGCTTGCGGCTGCTTCCAGCAACGGCAGCAGGTCGTCGGCTATGCGTGGCATAACAACCTCCGTTTCCGGATCACCCATGCGGCAGTTGTATTCAATGACAAACGGATCGCCTCCCACATTAATAAGCCCGAAAAACACAAACCCGGTATAGCGCATGCCTTCCTGCGCCAGGCCTTGAATGGTGGGCTTTACGACACGCTCCTCAATTTTCTGCATGAAAGCGGCATCGGCAAAAGGTACCGGGCTCACGGCGCCCATTCCTCCTGTATTCAATCCGGTATCGCCCTCGCCAATGCGTTTGTAGTCTTTTGCTTCGGGTAGCAAGACATAGTTTTTTCCATCCGTTAGGGCGAACACAGACAGCTCAATTCCACTTAGAAACTCTTCGATTACCACCCGTGCGCTGGCGGCGCCAAACTGACCGTCCAACAAGGTCTTTAGTCCATCCTTTGCTTCTTGAAGCGAAGGAAGTATCAACACGCCTTTACCGGCCGCTAGGCCATCAGCTTTCAGTACGTAAGGCGCATGAAGCGTTTCGAGAAAAGCCCAACCTTTCTCTAGTTCATCCGATTGAAAAGTGGCGTAACGTGCAGTGGGAATTACATGGCGTGCCATAAACTGTTTGGCAAAGTCCTTACTACCCTCCAGCTGTGCTGCATGTTTGTCGGGACCAACGAATTTCACATGAACAAGTGCCGCATCAGCGTAAAAGAAATCGGCTAGCCCTTCCACCAGTGGAACTTCAGGGCCAACAACCACCAAGTGAATATCATTACGGATAACGGCCTCTTTAATCGCCTGAAAATCGCTGAGGGAAATACTCAGGTTTGTCGCGACTTCCGCCGTGCCCGGATTGCCAGGTGCAACAAAGAGTTTACTCAATAAAGGACTTTGAGAAATCTTCCATGCGATAGCGTGCTCTCTTCCACCTGAACCCAGAATTAAAACATTCATAAAAGAATTTTGCGGCAAATTTCACGCGTTTGAGAGGATAGCCGTGGTTATTTTTTAAACAATAAACCACCCGTCGCTCACACCAAGAAGTCGACACCGTCATACTTCGTTATCAGGTGTTCGAGCTTACGAAAGATAACCTCCGGATCGGAAGTAGTAACGAGTTCCATGCGATCCTCCTTGAAGTGTGGCAATCCCTTGAAGTAATTGCTGTAATGACGGCGCATCTCCAGCACACCCAGTACCTGCCCTTTCCATTTCATCGAGAATTCGAAATGCTTTCGACATGCTTCAACACGCATGGAGATGGTTGGAGGCTGCATTTTCGTTCCGGTACTCACATAATGTTTGATTTCGTTGAAAATCCAGGGATAACCAATACTCGCTCGGCCGATCATGATGCCATCAACACCATACTTATTCTTGTACTCTACTGCCTTTTCAGGAGAATCGATATCACCGTTGCCGAACAAAGGAATACGCATGCGTGGGTTCTCCTTGATCTTCGCTATCAACGTCCAGTCTGCTTCGCCCTTGTACATCTGCACGCGCGTTCTGCCATGAACGGTAAGCGCCTGTATACCGATGTCCTGCAAGCGCTCGGCGACCTCTACCACATTCTTGCTCTCCTCATCCCATCCCAAACGCGTTTTCACCGTTACAGGAAGCTTGGTTGCTTTCACGATAGCCTCAGTCATAGACACCATTTTAGGGATGTCCTTCAATATACCAGCGCCGGCCCCCTTACATGTCACCTTGCTTACAGGACAGCCGTAGTTGATATCCAACAAATCCGGATTGGTAGCTTCAATAATCTCAGCGCACTTCACCATAGTTTCTGTGTCGCTGCCAAAGATCTGAACGCCAATAGGGCGCTCATACTCGAAGATATCCAACTTCATTCTGCTCTTGGCTGCATCACGAATCAACCCCTCACTGCTGATGAATTCGGTATACATCATATCCACTCCGTTTTCCTTACACACCAGACGGAAAGGCGGGTCACTGACATCCTCCATTGGAGCAAGCAAAAGCGGAAAATCCGGAAGCGATATGTTACCAATCTTAATCATTTCGGCGGTGCAAAGATACTTTGCTTAATTTGTATCATGAACTCACTGATGAAAGGACTTGCGGCGGGACCTCAATTTATCCTGTTTTGCGCGCTCACACTCACTTGTGTTGGTCTGGGCACCATCATCGCCATGAGCGTTGGAACAGCAGTGTTCGCAATACCGCTAGAGGAATTACCCGGTGTTTTAGCCAATCCTGAAGCCGATCATGCTCACGCCCTCATTTGGATGAACAACATCACCCAAATCATCGGTTTCGGGTTTCCGGTGATAGCCTATCTACTGCTTTTCGGCACCGGCAACGTTCACAACCTGATGCTCAAGAAACCAGGCATGGTGCTATTTGTTGCGCCCATCCTGATTTTATCGGCAACCCCTCTCATTGATATCTCGGGATTGATGAACGAATGGTTGATTCCGGCCGGCTCATCTCTGGAGGCTGCATTCAAGCCTGCCGAGGAATTGGCCGAACGCATGACGCTCCTCTTTTTAGATCCTAAAACAGGCCTTCAACCGGGCGTTGTTTTCTTAAGCATTGCAGTCATTCCGGCAATCTGTGAGGAATTGCTTTTCAGGGGTGTGCTGATGCCACTGTTGGGGAAAATGACGCGCAACATTCACGCTAGCATTTGGATTACAGCGGCACTCTTCAGCTTGATTCACATGCAGTTCTATGGCTTCCTTCCGCGTTTATTGATGGGTGCCGTGTTGGGTTATCTGGTCATTTGGAGCGGAAGTTTGTGGACCGCAATACTGGCTCACTTCGTCAATAACGCCTCGGCATACCTCCTCTTCCAATGGAACGGAACCTTGCAAACACCCGAAAACAGCCTCATGAGTTCTTCCCTTTTCTACTTCGCCAGCTCCGCACTTTTCATTGCACTCATCCTGCTCTGCCGCAAGAAAAGCGTATGGCCCTGGATGAGTTTTGAATACCTGGGAGTATCGGAAAAACCTGTTGCTTAAGTCACCTAAATCGTCAATAACAGGTTCAGCCAGTGCATGTCCTCCGGTGTTGTGACCTTGATGTTTTCGCGATTTCCCTCTACGAGCTCTATGCTTTCGCCCAGCGCTTCAACCACCGACGCGTCGTCGGTAAACGCAGTATTGTACTCCTGAGTGAAGGCGCGGCGAAGCAGATTCAATCGAAAGCATTGCGGCGTTTGGATGATGCGCAGCGATGAACGATTGATACTCCGATTTCCATCCGCGTCAACTATGCGCATGCTATCGTTGACTGAGACGCAGGGCACTGCGCTTCCGGTTTCCTGAGCCGTTGCATAACAGCGTTCAAGGGTAGCGACACTCACCATAGGCCTCACGGCATCGTGAATGCCGACGATGGCCTCTTCTGTATCCACCAGCGATTGGATGGCCTTCTGAACAGAGTAAAAACGTTCACTTCCACCGGAAACAATGGAATGAGGCACGCTGTAGTCATGCTTTTCACATAACGAACGCCAAAACTCTATGTAGTCAGGGTGCAACACAACCACCAATCGGATTGAAGCATCAAACGCCACAAAACGGTTCAAGGTGTGCATCAGAATCGGCCTGCCCCCGACTTCCAAAAACTGCTTTGGAATCGGGGCGCCCATGCGCATTCCGCTACCTGCGGCGACTATGACGGCATACCTGTTCATGCGGCGGTAAACATAAAAACAAACCCCGCTATTGCGGGGTTCGTTTCATGTTGTTCCAACATTTTATTTTGTAAACGCACGGCTGAAAAGCTTCGTTCCGTGTTGTTCAATCGACAGGGTATAAACGCCTTTGCTCCAAGCTGAAATATCAAACGTCTCCATATGTCCACCTGCTGATACAAACGAGCGTTGAGTCATCAAACGTCCTTGTGCATCAAACACACGAGCGATCAGGGTTGAAGCTGTGTTTCCGGCGCAAGTCAATTGAATCTGACTTCCTGTTTGAGCAAATACAAACGGTGCAACTGCGCTTTGCTCGAGGTTGCTCAGAACAGTAGCGTTGACATTTACGACACCGGAAGCGGTAACCGGACATACACCATCACAGACTACTTGATACGCTATTGCAGCGTCAGCAGAAGCCTCGAATTGCACGGTGTTACCGGTAGCCTGAATTCCATTGGATAAAGTCCATGTGCATAGTGCAGACTGTGTTGTTTCTACGCTCAGGCTCACCATGGCAGTTTCATCACTCATCACGGCAACCACCGGCACGACTGCTGTAATGGCGTTCGCATCGGCATCACGCAGATCAACGGAAATAACTTCATTCGAACAGGTTGTATACACCGCCAACGCGTAGTGATCAGCCATTAAACCATCCACCCAAGCTTGTGAACCTTCAACTTCGCCGCTGCGTACAATCTCACCGGCGCTGTTGCGTAGGTCGTAGGTAAACCAGTTCGCATTTTCAACTTCGAACGAGATCATTCCATCCTGACCTTGATTGCACTCCACATAGTTTGATCCTGAGATAACGGTGTTTACTTCCAATGGCTGAGCTACATCGACCATCATGGAAGACGTTCCGCAAACATCGTTTGTTACCTGAAGCAAGTACTGACCTGAAGCCAAGTGATCAAAGGTTGTTGATGTTGAAGCGAGGTATTCAAAACCTTCCATTGCACTGAGTGAAACGGACCAGTTTCCGCTTGGCACGCTAACATCAATAGTACCATCGTTGGCACCATGACATGTTGCCGCAGTAACTACCGCATCAACAGCAGGCGTGCTGCGAATTACCAAACGCTCGCCGAAATAAGGCTCATCAACGGTAATCGACATCGTAGCGCCGTTAGTGAGCTGCATTGATTCACCTGTTACGACATCATAGACAATCAAACACGCGCCGAGCGGCATGTGTTGTGTTTCAAGCACTGAGAACGTATAGGTTCCGGCTTCCGGCATTTCAAGCATGACCGGAATCTCGATTGCCCCGGTGAATGGACGTGCGTCTTGCGCCAATGGTGCGCCTTCCGTCATCAAAGTCATCTCAACAGCTGTCTCTACGGGACTCTGCAAATCAGCAACGTCAAAATCATCGTAGCCTGCGCTAGCTGAACTTTCAAACACCAACATGCTTTCATCAGCATTCATTCCCTTCGAAAAACGCAGGGCGACAAATGAATTGTCTGCATCACCACTGCGCTCGAAAGCAGCGCCCGTATTGGTCTTATGCGTCTCCTGGCAAACGAGGTTCTGTCCCGTTGCATTCACCTTCACCATGAATCCTTGGCTATGGGCAATGTAGCGTGAAGCTGTTCCGGTGTTTGTAGTCGCGTTTCTGAACTTATAGGTATTGCTTTGGTAGTCGAACACGTAGTAAACCTTAGGTCCAGTGAGCGAAGCCGAACTGAGGTTCCAGTCGATTTCAGAAGGGTAAGGATTGGCAATGAGGTTCCAACCATAATCGAAAATACCACCCGGTGAAGTAACCGTATAACTCAGAGGGATGGAAACTTGTCCTGTCTGAATGGTACCGGTGTTATCCAAATTTTGCACTGCGCCGGCCAACCATACGTAATAGCCGCGGTTGTTCTCGATGCTATTCGTCGCATTCGTAACACCGATATAACCGGTGTTCATGGTACCCGACACTGTCTCGTTATAGTATTGAACGTTGTTAAACCCGTAAGATGGAAAGTCCGAACCCGTGAAGCCGGTCGTCACGATATCATCATTCCACATGGCGATGGTTTGTCCCTGGATCGGGCAACCCAAATTAAACCAGTAGCCCTGCGAGCTTGGGATTGAAGGAATATAACGCTGAAGGACAACATCGCCTGAAATTGAAGCACCAGACTTTATCTCGCCAATCGAGGCCGAACCTGTCGATGTGGAAATGAGCGTCAAGCCGCCCGGCGATGTTTGCAATGTACCTTCCTGCAAAGAAACCAAACCGGTTACAGACACCGCCGACGGGCTAAGTGTAACGCTGAAACCATCATTATCAATGGTTAGGTTATTAAATGTTGTTGGGGAGGCAGCACCTGCAAATCCAATGGTTTGCGCCGCTTGTCCTTTGAATACAACGGTCGAAGTTCCTGCTGTAAAGGTGCCTTCATTGATCCAGTTTCCATGCACACGCATTTCACCCGAACCGCCTAGCAAGGTTGCTCCTGAACTAATGGTGATATCGTTGAGCAACCACGTGCCGGTTGCTGTCACCGCGTTTCCGGATTGAATGACAAAGCGGTCGTAACGACCTGAAACGACTGACTGGGCTGCACCGGTGGTGGTTGGCGACCAAATAACACCGTTTGAGTTACCGGTTGCACGGCTATACCACAGACGCTTACAACCGGATTGTGCCACCAACACGTCATCGAATCGAAATAAATCCGATGCCGCAGATAGATATTTCAGTCGAACACCGAAGAATTTCACGATTGGGAACGTAATACCACCGCCGAGTATATCCGTTCCAGTGCCAAGGGAAGTCAAGTTGTTGAATCCGCCGTTATTATCCACACTGAGGCTCCAAGTTCCATCTTCATCCAAGACAACCTGAATGCCAACACGGGTTCCACCGTTGACGTTATCTACCCAATCCGTTGTCGAATTGATGATCGGTGTTGAAGCGTAAGCCCCGTCTGTAACGCGATACAAACGGATATAATCCGCTGTGCCCGCTGAAGGCAATGAACTTTGGTCAATGACTACCGCATAACCATCCACACCTGCGCTGTACAAATTCGAGTCATTTGCCGCCAAGAAAATTTGGAAGTTATTGTTGGCGCTGGCATCGTTGGCAAATGAAACCTCGAATTTCCAAGTGGTCGTAATTCCGGACAAATTCGCATCATCAATCGGATACGATAAAGAAGATTGTCCCGAAACCGCTTGTGAGCTGTGACGAGCCGAGTAAGCACCTTCAATCGGCGCAGTTGCGTTGGCTGACCATGCTGTTCCTGTTGTTTTCCAGCCTGAGAGTGAACCTGCGTTGAAATCCTGATCTAGCAGGTTTTCATACCCGGAATCATCATCGACAAGGGTGAGTATTAGGGTGTCTGCTGCTCCGACAAAGGCATTTGTTCCGCCACTGGGGTTTTCCAGTCGGAAAAGTAATTCTGCTATATCATCACACAGGGCATTGTTCGAAGGATCGATATAGATGTATTTGGTAGCGCTCTGACCAGCAGACCAAGTCAATGTTTGCGTTGTGTAGCTTGGTGCATAAGCTGTTGATGGGTTCGGGCCTCCGCCTGCGCGGGTGGCATCGCCGTACAGAACAATATCAATCGAAGTAGCGACGGTGCTTGAAGGGTTGACAATATCAACGCCGATAGCAAAGTTTCCTGCCAAATTCGCTGATTCATCCACCTGACCGGTAGCCGCGCCATTGAAAACAAGGTACGTATCAGCCGCGAGTGCACGGAATCGGAAGCTGTCAAACTCTGCCGCCGCTCTGCCTTCAACAGTGTTATCGTGAATAGCCATAAAGCCGAAATAGCCATTGGTAGAGGGAGCATATGTATTCTCAGTAACACTACCCTGGTTGACGGTTGCAAGCGATGCCACACAACTGTTTGGCGTTGGGGTTGATTGCGTGTTAGTTGAGTTTGTCGGAAGCGTAGAAGTGAAAATAGTCCAAACACCGAGCTGCGAGCGAACCACCTTGAACGCGATTCCGTAGTCGTTAAGCGCTGTTGGAATACCGTTAGTGGATGTAAATACCGTGGTCGCAGTGCCGTTGTCGATACGCTGCAGGCGGATGAACGAGGTTCCGCTTTGACCGAGTAGAATGCGGTAACCGTCCACCGTTCCTGATTCGAGATTGGATTCGTTGGCATAGAGATAAATCAACTGCTGGTTGTTGGCGTCTAGATCTGAAGGAGCACCACCAACGCCATCGCGACCTACCCAAAAATACCACTCTTGCTGAGCATCCCAGGTAGCGATCTGCGTGCTGATATACTGCGAACCTGACCCGGAAGCAACATTGAGCTTGGGAGTCGAGGTGCGGTTAGCTTCGCTGCCGGTCAAACCGGAAGTGGTCGAGTTATTTGCCACGGTGAAATTGGCCGCATCACCGCTCCAGGTTGGAGTTGCGAAGTTGGAATCACCGAAATGGTCATTGACTTCATATTCGAAATAAGCACGGAAATTTGCACCACCGTTGTTCGAGGATTTCGTGTTCGTGCATCCACCCGCGTCATCACCTGTGGCTTCAAAATACACTTCAATGATGTAAGTACCTGAGGCGGTTAGACCGGTAAGCAGGTTGAGCGTTGAACCCGGAACTCCGCGCCACTTCTGGTCTCCAGTGTTGCTGACATCAGGGCCACAAGCTCCACCACTACAATCCGTCCCACCGAAGTTGCAACAAAAAGAGATTGAAAGAGAACTAAAGGAAGGTGCGGTATCACAGGTTCTGTAGACACGGTAACGCATAGTCGACGTGCACACATTGGATGCAGCGTTTTTAAAGGTCAGAACTTCCGCGAAGTTGACCTCAATCGTTCCACCGCTGGAATAGCGACCGAAAAAATGGTGCTGGAAATTTGGCGCCAATCCATCGAGCTGGCAATCGTAATAACCGCCATTCACGCTCAGACCAGATTTGTAAATATCCCAAGCGGCACTTGCTACAAAAGAAGACAAAGCGAAACAAGCCGCCAACAGCAATTTTAATGTTTTCATACGTACATTCATTTTATTCACACGCAGTTTAATCTTCGGTTTTTCAGGGGTCGCTAAGGTAATGCTAAAAATGGGCATGGCAAAGATATTTGTCGTGTTCTCCATTAAAAATAAACACCCGAACCACGAATTGATAATCAGACGGTTAGTTCTTGCCGTGGCTGCCTTTGTCGACTAAAAATTAACACAAGGCCAAATAGCTGTAAAGTTTCCCTTACTAACCTTGTCAATCATCGCATTCTGTCTACTTTTGACCGCTTGCAAATTTTGCTAACCATGAAAAAAATTTTACTCCTGGCGGTCACAAGTGCGTTCAGCGCGGCACTTATCGCTCAAAACAATTGCGCAGACATTTTCATTTCCGAGTATGTTGAGGGAACCTTCAACAACAAGGCCATCGAACTTTACAACCCAACCACACAGCCAATCGTTCTCGATGGTGTTTACTCGATGGGTCGTGACCGCGATGGAGCAGGCGTTCCAATGTTGATCGGTCTGACAGGTACCATACAGCCATTTGATGTGCGTGTATTTGCGCTGGATAAGCGCGATGCAAACGGCACCGGAACAGAAGCTCCTATCTCTACTGAGTTGGAAGCAGCAGCAGACACCTTCCTTAATCCGGTTTATGTTCAATCAGACTCTCCAATGTATTTCAATGGAGACGATGCATTTGTACTGGTGAAAAACGGAAACCAAATTTTGGACATCGTCGGTGAGATCGGATTTGACCCGGGCAGCGGTTGGTGGCAGCCTGGCGACCCCAACACACGTTGGTGGACAGTCGACAACACCCTCATCCGTAAGCAAACGGTTTTGGGTGGCGTAACAGTCAACCCGGCGGAATTCGATCCATCACTGGAATGGGATAGCCTTCCTGCAGACACTTACACCGAATTGGGTCAACACATATGTGCCTGCCAGAGCTTGTCAATTGGCAATGAAACAACCACCCACGGATTTACCGTTTTCCCTAACCCTGTTTTGGAAAACTACTTTGCACTTCAGAGCTCACAGCGCATTGCATCCTTCCGTTTGATGAGCGCCGATGGCCGTTTGTTGGAAGAGCAGAAGCTCAACGATGTGCTATATGCCAACATTACATTGCCACAAGCGCAAGCCGGGGTTTATTACCTCGAAGTAGTGTTTACGGATGGAAAGAGGTCTGTCCAAAAGATTCTGTCACGATAATTCATTCAAGCTTCAATAGAGAGAGGGGTTTTTAACCCCTTTCTTTTGCACTAAACCTTTGACTCTGATGCGAAATTTCCTTCTCATCCTATTGACACTTGCAACTTGTTCTGCAGGGGCTCAAACCTTTGTTTCCGGGGTTGTCCGTGACTCGCTGACTAACGAAGCGCTTCCGGGTGCCTTTGTAATTTACGGTGAAGGAAAAGGCAGCGCTACGGATATTGACGGAGCCTATCGTATGACTGTTCCTGCAGGCACATACACCCTGCGCGCCACCTACGTTGGCATGGACGCGCAAGAGAAAAAAATCACCGTTGCCGGGAAAGATCTCGTAGTTGATTTCTACCTATCTGCCGGATCTACAATGACGGAGGTGAATGTAATTTCGGATATGGCCGTCGGTCGCCGCACACCGGTCGCCTTTAGTGATATCTCATCGATTAAAATAAGAGAAGAATTGGGGTCACGCGACTTGCCGATGATCCTCAATACAACGCCAGGAGTTTACGCCACGCAATCGGGCGGTGGCGATGGTGATGCGCGTGTGAACATCCGCGGTTTCAATCAGCGAAATGTATCGGTGATGGTCGATGGTATTCCCATGAACGACATGGAAAACGGCTGGGTATACTGGAGTAATTGGTTCGGCCTTGATAATGTCACTCAGAAAACGCAAGTGCAGCGTGGTCTTGGCGCGTCCAAGCTAGCAGTACCTGCAATCGGAGGTAATATCAACATCCTTACACAAGGTATCGAAGAGAAATTTTCGGTGCGTCTTTCTTCCGAACTCGGCAATAACAACAACATACGCCAGGGCTTTGGTTTAAACAGCGGACGCTTGAAAGGCAACTGGGGAATTACAGCAGCATTTTCCTACAAACAAAACGAGGGCTGGGTGGAGCAATTGAACTCGGAGCAAATGTTCTACTTCCTCAAAGTCCAAAAGCAATTCGAAAAGCATAGTTTCTCCCTTTCGGCTATGGGAAGTCCGCAAGAACACGACCAGCGCTTAGGCCGCAACCGAATGTCATTCTATGACGTGGATTACGCGTTGAATAATGGCATCGACACAACAGGCTTCTACACGCAAAATGTACCGGTCGACCGCGGACTGCGTTTTAACTCCGAATGGGGTTATTTGTCGCGCAACCGCTACGATGCCGACGCACCAATTGCCGTGCAATCCGGTCGTAACAATTATTATCACAAGCCGATTTTCAACTTTAAGCATTTCTGGACACCTAGCGAAAAGTTCGCGCTCTCTAATGTGTTGTATGCTTCCTTTGGCAGTGGCGGTGGTATGCGCCCGAATACGTCGTTGCAAGACTCCACCGGACAGATTGATTTTCAGTACATGTATGACAAGAACACGAAGACGTTTACAAACTTTCTGGGTGTAGTAATCACTCCTGCCAATCCAACGTACATCGAAGACACCAGTAAATACGCTGCATCGTACTTCCTGCAGTCGAGCATCAACAATCACAAGTGGTATGGATTACTATCCACTTTCAAGTCGGAAATCAACAAACAGCTTGAGATTTCCGGAGGTATCGATGCGCGCTATTACACGGTTGACCGCTACCAAATCGTCTACGATTTATTGGGAGCAGATTATGCGCTGATCGACAAAAAATCATCAGCAGAAAATCGTTACATCCAAGATCAGAACATTTCCGAAGAATACGAAAACACCGCTTTGGGTAAGGTAGTTCGTCAAGAAGGTGACCGCATCAACTACAACATCACCAGCAACGTATTGCAATCGGGATTGTTCTTGCTCGCCGAATATTCGGGTGATAGCTATACTGCGTTTATCAATGCAACTGCTTCGAACAGCCGCTACAATCGCATCGACCATTTTGCTTTGCGCGATTCGTTGGGTGATGAAATCGAAAGCGGTTGGAAGAGTTTCATGGGTGGAACGGTGAAAGCCGGTTTCAACTACCGATTCAACAAACGAATGTCGGTCTTCTTCAATACCGGATTCCTCTCACGCGCACCTATGTTGGCCAACACCTACTTCAGCACAAGCTTGAGCACGTTCGACAACCTGCGCAATGAAGAAATTTCCTCTGCAGAAGTCGGTGCCAACTACAACACCAAGGTATTCAAGGCGACCTTGAACGCGTATTACACGGTGTGGAACAACCGTCCCGTTACCGGCACACGTTCTAACGGCACAGAAAACTTCTATTACAACGTTCCCGGTATGCGCGCACTGCACCAAGGGGTTGAGCTCGATGCCGAATGGAATATCAGTAAATTCGTTAGCATTGAAGGTGTGCTGTCTGTTGGCGACTGGCGCTGGAAATCCGAAGCAACCGCTTATGTGACCGATGAAAACGGAAATACGGTTGGTGACCCTATCTCCTTCGATGCACGTGACGTGCGCGTGGGGGATGCGGCGCAATTCCAAACGAGCTTCGCTACACGCATTGCTCCGGTGAAAGGATTTTACTTCAAGCCTCGTATCACCTACTTCGACAACAACTTTGCTGAATTCAATCCCGATGCACTCACCGGCGAAAACGGCGGCAAACAATCTTGGAAGATGCCGGCCTACTACATGATTGATCTCGGCATGGGATACTCCCGCGACCTCGGAGAGAAATATAATTTGGCTGCGCGTATCAACCTCATGAACCTCACAGATGCGGTATTTGTGACCGACGCACTAAACAACGAGTTTGGTCCAACCTTCGACGCTTCCTCAGCCGGTGTATATTACGGCATGGGCTTCCGCTGGACCGCCGGTCTAACCCTCACGATTCATTAAACACTTTTAGAACCATAATCAATCCATCATTTCAATGAGAAACACAATTCAAACACTGATGATGCTCGTGATGTTGGCTGTTGCACAAACAGTAGCATCTCAGGCAGTACTACCTACCGCATGGAACTTCGACGTGAATGCTCCTACAGGTTGGTCGGAGTCGCTCGGCGCCAGCAACACACGCTACGCCAACGGCTTAGATGGACAAGCATGTCGCTTAGACGCCACGGGTGATTTCGTTGTTGTCGCGTTCGCAGAAGAACCGGGAACACTCACTTATAATCTAAAAGGGCAGAACAGTGGCGGAACTTTCGATGGCACATTCACAATTCAGGAAAGTGCTGACGGCGTGAGCTACACAACATTACGTTCACTAGTCGACGGCGAACTTCCTGCTACAGCGTTCACCTTGTTTACGGATCAACCCGCTGCTGAAAGTCGATTCATCCGCTGGTTTTTCACCGAGAAAGTTTCCGGACATAATGTGGCCTTTGATGAAGTTTCACTGGTTGCCCCCTCTGCCGGTTCTGCACAAGAAATTAACGTAACAGACGGTACCAACAACATCCCTAGTGGTTTCACCTTTTTCATGGCCGATGCAACAAGTGAAACACTCACAATTCAAAACTTGGGTACCGCAGAAGACCTCATGATTACTGATATTTCGATTAGCGGTACCAACGCATCGGAGTTTTCTATTTCAGCCAACCCCGGTACCGTTAACGCAGGATCTTCAGCTTCGCTTACGGTCGATTTTACACCAACATTTAACGGCTCACATTTTTGTACAATCAGCATCAACAGCAACGACAGCAGCGAGCCGATTTATACCGTCAATCTCTATGCAGTTTCAGGTGGTGTTGCTACAGAACCAGCTGCTCAAGCTTCTTCGATTGCATTCGATAACGTTCGCTCTTGGGATTTCCAAACATCCATCAACACATCAACTGATGCGGAAGGCTATATCGTGTTGCGCAAGAAAGGTGCACCTGTAACGGAAATGCCGATGGACGGAATGACCTATGCGCGCGGTCAATGGATTGGCAATGCACAGGTAGTTCATATCGGTGATGCTACATCATTTGATGCGCGTGGTATCGAAGCCGGATTCACTTATCACTTGGCAGCATTTGCGTACAACGGTCAACTCGGTTTTGAGAATTACCTCACCGTTAATCCTACCACATCCACAGTAGACACTCCCGCTCCAAACTTTGGAACATTGTACAATAGCATTAATGTGAATGCGCCAACGCTGGTCAGTGATCTCACCACGTTAATGAATCCTTCAAACTACTTCCAGATATATTACACCAATTACATCAGCACGTTGATCAACAATTTCTATGTGCGCGATACTGTTGTAAGTGGAGCAACTCAGAACATGGTCGAATGTCAGTACAGCGGTGTTCCTTATCTATACGAAGCCGGTTTCCAGTGGACGAGTCTTAGCCGCGAACACAACTACCCGCAGAGCTGGATGCCGACCTACTTTGATGGAAGCTTCGATCAATCAGAAGAGGTAAGCGATTTGCACAACCTTACACCTGTATTTCAGAATGAAGTCAATGCTGTGCGCAGCAACTACCCTTACGGAGAGGTAGTAAATCCAACGAGCACGTATGAAGACTGTATGCTGGGTACCAATAGCATTGGACAGACGGTATATGAAATGCGTGATAGCTTCAAGGGAAATGCTGCACGTGCAATCATGTATCATGCGGTTAAAAACAACACCGCAACGGATGACTTCAGCTTGCCAGAACAAATCTCACTGGTGATCCAGTATGGTCAAAACGAGTACTTGCTCAAGCAGTGGCACTTCCAAGATCTGCCGGACAGCTGGGAAACTACACGTCAGGAATATATCCAATATGAGCAGCACAACCGTAACGCGTTCATAGATCAGGTAACGTACCCATGCTATGTTCGTTTCGGTGATTTAACTCCATTCACGCCGGATTTCACATTCAACAACACTACACTCACGTGTATTGATCCTGCAATGAGCTACCAGTGGTACTTGGATGGTAATGCAATTGCAGGTGCTACCGCAGCCACCTATGATTGGACTACACCGGGTAACTACAGTGTAGAAATTCAACAATTCGACCAATGTCCTTCGTTTACATCGAACGCAGAACTCATCGGCACAACAGTAGACGAAAACACTGCAACTGAATTCGAGCTTTCAGTTTTCCCAAACCCGGCTGAAGACCGTGTGATTGTTAAGACACGTGCTTCACGTTACACTGCGGCTCAATTGTCGGTGATGGACATGACGGGCAAAGTGGTTTACACTTCACAAGAAAACTTGAACGGTGGATTGAACCTCATCGCACTCAATGCTGAATTGAGCGGCGGTGTTTATACGGTTGAAATTCGCAGCGGAGAATCGGCGCAATCAACACGCCTCGTTATTCATTAATCATAAAATCGCACATAAAAAAACCGCCTTCTATTCGGGGGCGGTTTTTTGTTTTTGTTCGTTTGTCAAGACGCGGCCTGTTCACAGACAAAGATTAGATTATCGATTAGGGGGACGCATAGCCATGCGTCCTTACCGCCAAAGAGTCAAGGGCCTTCCATTCGTCACTCGCCATTCGCCACTCAATCATGGTGGTAGCTCTCGCCCTTCAAAATCGTGTGGGCGCGATACAACTGCTCAAGTAGCAGCAGGCGAATCATTTCGTGTGAATACGTCATTTTGGAAAAGGAGATTTTTCCATTGGCACGTGCATACATCGCGTCAGAGAACCCAAATGCACCGCCGATGATCAGCACCAATTGCTTCACACCGCTGTTCATGCGGCGTTGCAACATTTCGGCAAAACCTCGGGAAGAAAAATGTTCTCCATTCTCGTCCAGGAGCAGCACCACATCATCGGACTTAAGCTGTTTCATCAACACCTCACCCTCGCGCTCTTTGAGTACTTCGGCTGTTAGTCCCTTCGCGGGCACATCCGGCAATTCTTTGTACTCAACGCGGGCGTAGTGCTTCAGTCGTTCTTGATAAACCGACATGCCTTCGCGCAGATAGGCTGCACTTGTTTTACCTAATGTGAGGATAATGATTTTCAATGGAAATCAAAAACAAATCACTCGCGTTGATCATCTTTCGAATCGCGAACATCTTGTCGGCGCAATGGATTCAATCCATAATCACGAAAATTCTTACGCTGCATATACACATCACACGCCGTGAATATTGCGGCGCGTAAAGAAGACTCATCAGCAATACCTTTTCCGGCAATATCGTAGCAAGTGCCATGATCGGGTGATGTACGCACCACCGGCAATCCTGCTGTAAAGTTGACGCCGTTATCAAACGCGAGCGCCTTGAATGGTGCCAAGCCCTGATCGTGATACATGGCCAATACTGCGTCATAGCGTTTGTAACCGCCGCTGCCAAAGAAACCATCGGCACCAAACGGACCGTAAGCCAGCATGCCCTTTTCATTGGCTTCACGCACGGCAGGTAGAATAATATCTTTCTCCTCACTGCCCAGCAAACCGTTATCACCGGCATGCGGGTTCAATCCGAGCACTGCAATTTTCGGGCGATGCACACCGAAATCCTTGCCTAGGCTTTCGGTCATCAACCGCAACTTCTCCAGGATTCTTTCTTTGGTTATATGTTGTGCGACATCCTTGAGCGGGAGATGCCCGGTCACAATTCCGACACGCAACGTATCGCTTACCAAAAACATCAAGACCTTCTCGGTGTTTGCAAACTTAGCCAGGTACTCGGTGTGGCCGGGAAAATCAAAATCCTTACTTTGTATCGTATCCTTGTTGATGGGTGAAGTAACGAGCACATCCACCTTGTTTGCCGCCAGGTCGTTGACCGCAGCCTCAAGACTCTTGAATGCAAACATGCCGGCTTCCTTGTCCGGTTTGCCAAATTCAACCTGTCCTTTGAAATCCTTCCACACATTCACCAGGTTCACCTTCTTTGCAATGGCTTCTGAAGCAGTGTTGATCGTATTGTATTGAAACTCTTCTCCTTCCAGCGCTTTGCGATGGGCTTTGATGACCTCAGGGTGCGCATAAATAATAGGCGTAATCGTTTCAGCCATGCGCGGATCAGAAAACACTTTGATCACTGTTTCCAATCCAACTCCATTGATATCGCCGCTGGTAATAGCTACGCGTATTTTTTGATCGCTCATGAATTTCCTGTTTTAAAAACTGTTCGCTTAGCAATAATTCTTCTGAATAAAATCATACAGCATGCGCACACCAACACCGCTGCCACCTTTGGTGCGGTAACCGCTAGCGCTATTGCTATACGCAGGGCCGGCTATGTCAATGTGAATCCATGGATAGTCTGTGAAATGCTCTAGGAATTTCGCGGCTGATATTTGTCCGGCATAGGAGCCCCCGAGATTTTTCAAATCAGCAATATCACTCTTCATCTCTTCGCCGTAATCCTTCCACATGGGAAACTGCACAGTGCGCTCCCATACGTTCATACCACTCTCCGCCAACTGATCCATGACAGATCGGAAGAGCGTA
>Ga0114979_10000274_pt1 | contig 34119 bp, 36 predicted proteins | sample S_140625_EF_Meta_FD_87315 | JGI IMG/M metagenome (GOLD analysis project Ga0114979, IMG submission 87315) | Freshwater microbial communities from Lake Simoncouche, Canada to study carbon cycling - S_140625_EF_MetaG | ecosystem: Environmental > Aquatic > Freshwater > Lake | place: Lake...
ATCTGGCAACGGTACGGAACGCCGAACTACATCCCCGACCAACACGGTTGTGCCGCTTGGTAGAAAAATCCCTGCGGAATACAGTGCCCCCACACTGTATTGTGGTACGCTTCACTCGTGCCAAAAGGTGTCTACCCACACACTCATATCAAGCCAAAGGTTTATCCGCAGGCGATGGTTGAGGCAGTGAAAAACTTGTACTACGACAAGCAAATGTCGCAAGTAGAGGTAGCGCAGGAACTCGGCGTGACCAACAAAGTGATTTGGAAGTTGATGGTGAACCACCAACTTGCCACTCGTCCACAGGTCAAGCGGAACCAGTTTGGTACAAACAACACTTCTTGGCGTGGTGATAACGCTAGATACGAAGCCCTGCACGTAAGGGTAAATGTTTCTAGGGGTAAGCCCAAGTTGTGTGTCCGTTGTGGTGAAACCGACCCTGCCGCAAGGTACGAGTGGGCAAATCTCACGGGCGAATACACAAATGTAAACGATTATGAGCGTATGTGCGTGGCTTGTCACCGCAAGTTTGATGCAAAACGCCGTTTGGAAACCGGCGAGCGAACCTCGCCAACTAGGGGAGGTGATGCCCAATGCCCGACAAACAACAACTAACAGCAGTATCCTTGTTTGCGGGTGTCTAGGTCGGTGGTTTCGATTTAGCCCTTGAACGACAAGGCGTGAAGGTCGTTGCTGCGGTGGAAATAGATAAGAACGCCAGAGGTGTCCTTGCCCATCGCTTTCCAAATAGCACACTCTTTCCCGATGTTACGGAGGTAACAGGTGAGCAACTTATTTCAGCCGGCTTTGTTCCCGAACGAGGCATTATCACAGGAGGCTTCCCCTGCCAAGACCTCTCCGTTGCTGGAAAACGGGCCGGACTGGCTGGCAAGCGTAGTGGCCTCTTTTGGCAAATCGCTCGCCTCATTGACGAACTCACGCCGCAATACTTCATCCTCGAAAATGTTCCCGGTCTATTGTCCTCAAACGGAGGAGGAGACTTTGGAGCCGTCTTACGGGCGCTGGTTGAGCGCGGGTACGGGGTCAGTTACCGAGTTTTGGACGCTCAACACTTTGGAGTACCACAACGCAGACGGCGCGTGTTCATTGTCGGCAGTTTTGGAGACACCGGGGCCACAACTAGTGAAATACTCGCTCTCACCGAGGGCTTGTCGGGGCATCTTGAACAGAGCATTGAGAAGGGGAAAAACCCTTCCACCACTTCTAAACGCCGCACTCGAAGCGGTAGCGGAGAAGGAAGCGGCGTAGATGCCAACGATGTAGTTGTTGGTCCGCTAACAGCAACAGGTATGTCTCGCGCTAGAGGCACAGAAACAGTTGAGAGTAATCACCTCGCTATGGAACAATCCCCTGTCCTCGCCTTTAGTGGCGGTCAGTCATCAGGCTCATACGGCTTGGCTATTGACGACAATGTTGCCCCACCGCTTCGTGCTTGTGGTGGAAACAACTCAATGGCAACGATTATGGTTCCCGACCTTGACACAGGGCCGATTTTCTTTGATAGTGCCACACACGGCGATGGCGCTCGTATTGCTGAAAAGACCATCCCGACCTTGACTTCCCGTATGGGAACAGGTGGAAACAACACGCCACTCGTTGCTTACGCCGACCCTATTGGGTTTAGCCACACCCAAGGGCTAAGCGCCCAAGCCTCTACCAGTGCGTTCCCCACGCTTCGTAGTGGTGGCGCTGGTCACGCAGTAATGGAACTCACGCCTCTCGTGGCTTATGCCGGCCCCGTAATCGGTATTGACCAAGAACTCAATGCCCGTGAGGACTTGATGGGAACGCTACAAGCCGGTGCTGATAGCGGCACACGGATGCAAGCAGTTGCCTACTCGGTTCGTGAGGATGCCCAGAGCGACACTTTCAGCGCCACGGAACTCACGGCGGTCAATGCCCTACAAGCCCACCAGCCTTCAGTACAGAGCCACCACGCCCAGACCTTTATCGTTGAGCCAGCCATTTTCCCTATCCAAGATGGGCGCGAGATGGACCACAAGCAGAACGGCCTCGGAGTGGGTAGTGAAAACGACCCCGCTTACACGCTGCTTGCCACAGGCGGCCAAAGTGTCGCGCTCGCCTTTGAGCCGGGTGCTATGAGCCGACTTCCAAACCGTCGCTTGGAAAGCGTTACGCAGACCCTTCGCGCCCACGCAGGAGATAATCAGCAAGCCGTTCTTATTACCGATGACCCCACGGCGTTCCCATTGGACTTGCGAAATGCCACCCGTGACCCAGAGAAGTTGGATGCACAGAACCGACAAGGAGTAGGCGTAGGTGGTGAAAACGACCCCAGCCCAACCCTTACCTCGGCTTCAGTTCACGGCGTAGCAGTCTCTTACGATGGCTACAACCAGAGCGTTGAGGTGGAAACTTATCGTTCCCTTCGCACCGGCAGAGACAGTTCAGACTTCGTGGCAACCCTGTCAACCGACAATGTGGTTTCACCAACCCTCACGGCTTACAATATGGATAGCCGTTCGCCCCAGAGCGAGGAAAGCCAGCGTATCGTTGGTACGGTTCACGCAGTCACCTCAACCGTTCGCCGCCTAACGCCGATGGAGTGTGAGCGCCTTCAAGGATTTGACGATAACTGGACAGCCTTCCGCATTGACGAAAAGAAGGGCTTAGTTCCCCAAGCCGATGCACCTCGCTACAAGCAGATGGGCAACGCCGTTGCTGTTCCGGTAGTGGAGTGGATAGTCAAGCGGCTCGTAGAGGTGGATAGAGCCTGTGCCTAATGCTCGTATCCTCATTGGCGATGCTCGCAAGAGACTTGCTGAAATCCCAGAAGGTTCAGTTCGCTGCGTAGTCACTTCCCCGCCCTATTTTGGATTACGGGATTACGGCACAGCCGACTACGAGGGTGGCGACCCAGCCTGCGAACACACTATTTCAGCGGCAGATGCAGACGGCAAGGCGGTCTTTACCGAGCGTGTTTCCCGTGGTGACAGAACCATCTGTATCAAGTGCGGGGCAACCCGTGTGGACAGCCAGATAGGTTTGGAACAAACCCCCGAAGCGTATGTTAGTGAAATGGTTGCTCTGTTCCGCGAGGTCTGGCGCGTATTGGCCGATGACGGAACGCTCTGGCTCAACATTGGAGACAGTTATGCGATGTCCTCAATGCGTGGGGAAAATAGCGAGTTCAAGGGCAATGGGGTGAAACAGACCGCCGCCATAAATGGTGCGGTCAGACTTGGTAAGCGTGAAATACCAGCAGGTCTGAAGCCCAAAGACCTAATGGGTATCCCGTGGCGTGTCGCACTTGCCCTTCAGCAAGACGGTTGGTATTTGCGAAGTGACATCATCTGGGCCAAGCCGAACCCGATGCCAGAGAGCGTTCGTGACCGACCAACAAAATCGCACGAGTATCTGTTCCTTCTCACCAAATCACCAAAGTATTACTACAACTCCGAAGCAATCAAAGAGCCTGCCCTCACACCACCTACGACTGGCAGGGTCATTCCATATTCGGCTCACACTCAAACAGGCGGAATAGCAACACAAAATCTCGGAACCTCTATGCCAGATGGCAAGCGCAACAAGCGTTCAGTTTGGACTATCAACACCAAGCCGTTCAAGGGCGCACACTTTGCCGTGATGCCAGAAGCACTTGTTGAGCCGTGTGTGTTGGCAGGTTCAGCACAAGGAGATACTGTCCTTGACCCATTTACGGGAAGTGGCACAGTAGCCGTAGTTGCCCTACGACACGGCAGGAACTTTATCGGCACAGAACTCAACCCCGAATATGGTGAAATCGCCTACAACCGCATTACTGGCGACCAACCCCTAATGAACCAAGTCGTGCTGGATTTCAGCACCGAGACAAAGGAAGCAGTATGACCCACCTCAACCCCGCAGCCCCAAAATGGAAGCAATGGCGAGCCGACTACTACGGAACAAAGCCTGTCCTGAACCCCCACGGCAAGCGGTCTGTCCACAAGGTCAAGGCCCACACCGAACCGCAGCCTGTTGCTGAAATCCAAAAGCCGAGCCGCTTCGGGAAGTTCTTTGGTCGTGGCTGAACCAGCCGAAGGCGAAAAGCGGCTAGTTGGTTTGGAAATCGGCCCGCAGTTCACGGCAAAGGTTTACGAGGAAGCCGACTACTCGTTCCACGTTGTTTTCACTAGCGAGGACTTTGGTAGTCTGTCCGAAGCCCAAAACTTCATTGAGGCCGTGAGCAGAGGACTACAAAATGGCTAAGTGCGCCAACACCAAACACCGATGGGTCTTGATGACAATGAACGGCAAGACCGTGTATGTCTATTGCGACGCCTGTGGTGAAAAGTTTCCCTTCGGCGTAGAACAGAGTGGCGCTCGTTTCACGGGCAAACTCCCGACAAAGTATATGGTGGACTAATGGTACGGAAACCCGAACTCAAAGACCAAATCAAGGTAAATCAGCAGACCATCAACGCCCTTGTGCGCCAGAACGACCTACTAATGGCGGCTGGCAACGAGCAGCGTGAGATGCTTGCTGAAATGAAGCAACAGTTGGCGATGTATGAGACAGCGTTCCATAACGCCGCTGGACGACTTGCGGCTCACAATGGGATTTCAGCAGACGAGGTAGGCGATTATGCCCTTGACCTTCTGCGCTCAATAGTTCTGTCCGAGGTTCAGTAGTTCTCGCGCCCTTGGCAGAAACATACCGTTTTCGGGATACTTTTGACACGGCATACCTTTACATTTTTACATAAACGGGGTTTTCCGGCTTACTGCTTTACATAAACCCACCCATTTCCACCTCTGGGGGTAGGCTCTCCCTATGACCGAACTTGACGAGTTGTGCTTGGCGTGTGGTGCTGCTATTGAGGAAGCCGGTGGTGTACTCATCCATACTCGCACTCGCGCCAAAGCCTGTGACCTTGATGACCCCTCTAGCCTGATGGCTCAAAGGAAATAGTTGCATTACGGGTCTGTTTTGGAATAGCATTGGTCCAACCTAGTGAAAAAGGATGGCTGTGCTTCTCAACGGAAACAACCACACAACCCGAACAGGGAACGATGTTGTGCGCTACATCTCGTGGCATTGGAAGCAGTTGGGCTATCCACCCTCTATTAGAGCCATTGGTAAGGCTGTCGGTATTTCCAGCACCTCAACAATGCAGCAAGTCCTGAAGGATTTGGAACGGCAGGGCAAGATAACCCGTGACCCCTACCACCGAAGCGTGAAAGTGGTGAACGGCAGGACCCCTGAAGTCTGCGAACACGACTGGCGAACCCTAGATACAAGTGGTGAAATCATCAAAGTCATCTGCGTGGCCTGTTTCCGTGAAACCGAGTTTGAGTTTCACCCCGACCCTGAACAACCCTCAACTTGGCTACGATTTATGGGTCAAGGGCAGTAAAGCAACTAGGGTGTGATAACATCATTACAGCAACCCCCCTACACAAGGAGTGGCATTATGACCGTAGAAACACTAGATGAGTTGGTGGAACGTATTCATATGGCATTGGTTCACGATGCCTACGAAACGAACGACATCACCTCTCTTATCCACAAGGTTCTTAGCCAGCGCGACAGGATTACCGAGTTAGCAGCCGACAACCAGCGCCTTACCGAGGCTTTGGAAGTTGCTGGAAAGCACATTGAGAACTTGGAAGCCGTTGAGCCGATGACCCACCTGCTTCAGTACACCGAGGGTAGCAACTGATGTTTTTCAGCAAGCGTCTGAAGTGGTCAGACCTTGACGATTTTGGACAGCGTGAGGCGAAGGACAACCCTTACACCTATGTCGCTTGGCAGGGCAAGGAATACGGCGAACTGCGGATTATCCGTCGCGGCAACGAAGGCGGGATACTCGTTCCTATGCACGATTTCAGTATCTACACCCGTGACCTAGAGGCGGCGGTGCAACTTGCCGAGAAGGTCAACAAGGCGTTCCGCAAGTCACGGGAATACAACAAGTTCCAAGTTCTTTTCTAATCCTTGCCTTTGTCTCATAGGTTTGGTAGGCTGTCCTAATGGCATCTACCCCTGTTTATCTCGGCCCTAAGCCTGATGGCGTATCACCAAGCCGAGTAAATCAGATAGAGACTTGCCCTCGGCAATACCAATACAGTTCGGTGGAAAAACTGACCGAAACCAAGAAAATGGCTACCTATCGGGGAACTGTGTTCCACGCCATTTTGGAAACCGTATTCCTACGGACTGCTGAAACCCCTGAACTCCGCACCGTTGATTACACGCTAGATGTGATGCGTGAGATGTTGCCTGAACTCGTAAGTGACGAAATCGCCGCTGAAATGGAACTTGACGAAGTGGGTCGGCAAGTGCTTACCCGTGACCTCGCCAAGTACATCCGCACCTACTTCACAATGGAAAACCCTGCTGAAATCAAGAGCGAAGGCATTGAAATACGGCTGGACTTGGATATGGGGGGCTTTGGACTTCGGGGCATCCTTGACCGCCTAGACCGTGACGATGCTGGAAACCTTATTATCGTGGACTACAAGACCGGCAAGGTTCCGCAGGATAAGTACAAGGCTTCAGCACTTCTGCCTTCCAAAATCTACGCCTACCTGTGTGAGCAGGTTCTAGGGGAACGCCCCACCCAAATCCGCTTACTCTATGTTCAGTTCGGCAAGACCCTCGTGGTCGATGTGACCGATGCTGATGTTGCCTACGCCGAGAAGCGTGTGCGAGAAGCGTGGGAAAAGATAGACGGTTGGTATGAGGATGGCTACTTCCCACCCGTTCGCAACAACCTCTGCGACAAGTGGTGTTCGTTCCGCAACATCTGTCCTCTCTACTCAACGGCTGACGACTACCCGTTCTAGTCGTTCCAAAACAGGCTGCCTGACAGCCTCACTCTCTCAATGACGGTTTAGTGCTGAAAAGCATTTGACACTTGACACACAGAAAAGTGGTTCTACGCTTTGTCTTGTCAAGACCAACGGGGTAATACTCGTTGGTGAAAGTCGTAAGGAGAACGAGTGGCACGCAAACTAGTGAAACTCAACATCAAGGAGACATCGGGTGTAGACCACCCGGCGCACCTCACTGAAGGTTGGGTAGTAATGAAGTCTGCCTCTCTCTCCGATGTGACTGCGGTTCTTGACGAACTGCGCCCCAGCGATGAAGTATCCGCCGCCGAACCTACCGTTGAGACAACGGAAGCACAGGTTGTGGATAGTGAAATCGTTGAGGCAACCAAGTCGGTATCCACCGATGAGGTAATCACAACCACCGTTTCCAAGGAGGAAACTATGTCTAACACTTCCGAAATGGCGGCTGAAGTCGTCATTATCCCGGAGGCTGCTAGCGAGGCTGACATCATCAAGGCAATGCCTGCGGCTATCCGCAAGATGCTGGACGAGGCATCGGCTAACGCCGACGCTGCGCTCCGCAAGGCTGCCGCGAGTGAGCAGGCCCTCATTGCCGAGCGTGACGCTCGTGCCGATGAGGCTGCTGTCATCAAGGCTTCGCAGTGGTCCTTCCTAAACATCGACCCATCCATTGTCGGCCCAGCGCTTCGTCGCCTTGCCGAGACTGACGGCGTTCTCGCCAATGAGGTCGTAAAGGCTTTGGACAGCGCGAACGAGATTTCCGCTACCAACGCAGTATTCACTGAAGTCGGTTCAGAAGCCCCTGTTGCTGCTGACGACGCTTTCAGCAAGATGGAAAGCCTTGCCAAGTCACTCGTGGCTGACGGCGTTGCTCCTTCTTTCGAGAGCGCTCTGATGTCAGTTGCCCAGAGCAACCCCGACCTCTACACCCAGTACATCTCTGAAAAGGCAGGTCGCTAATGGCTTGGGAACAGAACCCATATGCAGTAAAGATTTCACTCGTCGCTGGTGAGGACCTGTCCAACTCGCAGTTCCGCTTTGTGAAGTTGAGCAGCAGTCTCATCACCGGACAGACCACGCCTTCGTGCGTCGCTGTTGGTGCTTCTACTGACTACGCCATCGGCATCCTTCAGAACGCCCCCGAAAAGGTTGCTACGGGTGTGAACGCATCGGGTGCCACCCTGTACAACTACGGCGAAGCCGAAGTTACTATTTCGGGTATCTGCAAGGTTGCTTCTGGTGCTACCGCTGGTGCGGCGATTTCCATTGGAAGCCGTATCTCCGTTGACAGCGTCGGACGCGCTATTGCCGTGACCGCCATTGGAACCACGGCTGTCAAGGGTAGTTACATCTACGGAACCGCTTTGTCGGCTTCATCCGCAACCTCAGACATCATCACGATGGTGGTTTCCACTACCGCTGCTGTCCTCGCCGCAGTTTAGTCAAGAAAGGACTAGAAAATGCCACAACCATCAGTAAACAATGTTCACATTGACGCTATCTTGACTAACATCTCGGTTGCTTACTTGCAGAACACCAACAACTTCATCGCAGACAAGGTTTTCCCTGTCGTACCCGTAGATAAGAAGTCCAACATCTACTTCAAGTACACCAAGGACGACTGGTTCCGTGACGAAGCACAGCGTCGCGCTGACGGAACCCCTTCGGCTGGTTCCGGCTACGGCTTGACCACCGACAACTACCTTGCGGACGTGTATGCGTTCCACAAGGACATCGGTGACCAGACCCGCGCTAACGCTGACAACCCCCTCAACCCAGATATGGAAGCCACGCAGTTTGTTACGCAGCGTTTGCTTCTCCGTCGTGAAGTGCAGTGGGCTTCGGACTACTTCACCAACAACATTTGGGGAACCACCATCACTGGTGTGACCGCAGGTGGAGCCACGGCAGCAACCAACGCGACCAAGTGGTCGGACTACGCTGTATCGGGTACCTACAACAACGGTTACTCAAACCCCATCGCAGACATTGAGTTGGGTAAGACCACCGTGCTTCAGAACACCGGATTTGAGCCGAACACGCTCGTTCTCTCGTACTCGGTGTTTCAGAAGTTGAAGGCTCACCCTTTGCTGGTTGACCGCTACAAGTACACGCAGGCTGGCGCTATCGTCACCGAGGACCTTCTTGCCGCATTGTTCGGCATTGACCGTGTTCTCGTTGCGAAGGCTGTCAAGAACACCGCCAACGAAGGTGCAACGGGTACTTACTCGTACACCGTCGGTGACAACGCTCTGCTCTGCTACGTTGCTCCAAACCCCGGTCTTATGACCCCCTCGGCTGGTTACACCTTTATGTGGACCGGCGTTTCGGGTGGTCTTGGAACGACCGTCGGTGTTTCACGCTTCCGTATGGAGGAGTTGAAGGCCGACCGTGTTGAAGGCGAAATCGCTTTCGACAACAAGGTTGTTGCTTCTGACCTCGGTTACTTCTGGTACAACATCATCTAAGCCAGAAGTTCCACTAGTGAAATCCCCTCGGCCTTCGGGTCGGGGGGGTTTTGCTTTTTGCGGCAGTAGTGGTGATACGCTACCTATATGACTGAAGCCCCTTTTACCCACATCGTTATTCGCCCTATTCCATCAGGGTCGGATACCTTTACTGACATTGGCACACTTATCATTGGTGGTGAAATCCCGAAAGCCAACCTTGATGCACTTGTGGGTTCGGGGTACATTGCACCCCTTACGCCAGAGGACTTTGAGAAATACAACGCCCCTGCTGTGGTGGAAACCGTCAAGTCAGATGAAGTTGTAGAGACTGAACCAAAGCCTGTTGTTGCGAAGGCAACGCCCGCCAAATCACCTGCCAAGAAACCAGCCGCGAAGCCCGTAAAGAAGTCAAGCACAAAGTAAGCCTTATTGCGCGTAGTGAGTGATACCATTTCACTATGTCGCTAAAGGATGCCGAGCAACGCTTGGAACAAGTCTTTACCTGTAAGTTCGTAGATTTCTACGAAGGGTTGGACAAGTCGGATAAAACCACTTTCACCTCTTGGGTTGAGGCTGCTCGCCCCGCAGGTTGGATTTCCCGTGTTGTAACCGCAGACGGGAAACACCTCAACGAAAAGACCCTGAAACGACACCTAGACGGTCAATGCAAATGTCCTGAAACAGCAAGCCTGAAGGGGGCGTATCGTGGCGCTTGATGATGCGGCAAAGCCGTTTACGAAGCACAATGTTCCAAAGGGCAACGAGCCGGGTATCAAGTGGGATGGTGAAAAGGGCTTCATAGACACTCCTGCCCTTGCCGACGAGCCAGACCAAGCCCTCTGGGATACGATTATTGCCGATTGGGGCTTATCACCAGAAAAGACCGAAATCATTGACGGTTCGGTTCATATTCGAGCGTGGGATAGTGCCATTGGCGGTGGTGAAACCAAGCGTATGCGCTACTACCGAGCCTCTATTCGCAAGAAGCAAGAGGGTGGGTTCCTTTCCGAGGAAATCAAGGCCCTGCTGCGCCAAATCCAAAACCGCAAGCCCGTCAAGCGTAGTGAAAACGATGTGGACTATGGCAACCGCGCTCTGCTCTGTCTCGCAAGTGACTGGCAGTTGGGCAAAGGCGAAGGTGGCGGCCCTGAAGCCGCTATTGAGCGTATTTGTACGGCCCAAGACAAGTTCATTGAGAAGGTTCGCCATCTCCGCAAGATAGGTCGTGGCCCTGCCGTTATCTATGTCGTGGGTATGGGCGACTTGGTGGAAAACTGCGACAACCACTATGCGATGCAACGCTTTACCGTTCGCCTTGACCGCCGAGAGCAGAAGGATGCCGTCATCTTTCTCCTTGACCGCCTCATTGAGTTGTTGGTGAAAAACTTCCCTGATTTGGAAATCGTTATGGCAGCCGTTCCGGGCAACCACGGTGAAAATCGCAACAGTTCTGGGAAAGCATTTACCCAATGGACAGATAACGACGATTTGGATGCGGTGGCTATGACCTACCGTGCTTTCACCAAGAACCCCGAACGCTACGGCAAAGTCTCAATGCCACAGTTTGACGGTCTAATCCAAGAGGATATGACCATCACGCTCAATGTCTGCGGAATAAATGTCGGTTTCGCACACGGTCACCAGTTTCGCAACGGGGCTAACGCCTCGGCAAAGGCCGAAGGGTGGTGGAAAGGTCAGGTTATGGGCGAACAACCCATCGCCGCCGCCAAAATCCTTTTTGCTGGGCATTTACACCACGCAGTCGTATCCGAAGCCACGGGCAGAACTTTTTTCCAATGCCCCGCAATGGACGGTGGCTCGGCGTGGTTCACCAGCACTTCAGGTGCTTCCTCACCCGCAGGTATGTTGACTATCGGTATTGGAACGGGCTATGACCGCAACGGTTGGGGCGACTACGAAATCCTATGACGAACAAGTTTTACATCGCTGGCCCAATGAGGGGTATTCCGAACAGTAACCGTTCAACCTTCACAGAAGCCGCACAGAGGCTTCGTGGGGCTGGCTACGAGGTCTTTTCACCAGCCGAGGGTAGTGACGAGCCAGCCACAGATGAAACCTTTACAGGGGCAATGAGAGCCTTGCTACCCGAACTACTGAAATGTGATGCGGTAGCCGTTCTGCCCGGTTGGGCTAAGAGCGAGGGTGCGAAGTTGGAAGTCCTTGTGGCTATCAGCACAGGTAAGCCTGTCTATGTCTATTATCAACACCGCCCCCAATACCTAGAGCAACTGCCGACCCTCAAAATCGTCACCAGAGCCGAGGCACTGTCAAATGGCTAACCCAGACTGGACAGATGGCACAGAGAACGCTTGGGATGTATCCCCTTGGGAACTTCTGCCCGGAGTGCGTTCTGGCGAGGAACTATCTCGTGGTGAAAGGGCTGCCGATACTGTCAGGAACAAGATGGGTTCGTGGGGCTTTGTTTTCACCTTCACGACCTTTATGTTTATTTGGGCGGTAGTCAATGTCATTGTGTTCGCCAACCGAGGCTTCGACCCCTATCCGTTTATCCTGCTGAACCTGATGTTGTCCTCTTTGGCTGGCTTACAGGGGGCTATCTTACTCATCGCAGCCAAGCGTGCTGATGCCATCGCCGCAGAACAAGCCTTGTCGCACTTGACTATTTCCAAAGCAAGCGGCGAAATCATCCGTGAAGTCCGTAGTGAAATCAAGGCAGTCAAGCGCCTTGCTAACGAAATCCACAAACACATACAAGAGGGCAAATAATGGCTAAGAACCACAATGGCGAGAACATCAACGAGTTGCTGCTACGAGAGGAACTGCGTATCAAGAGTATGTTGGCCCACCCTGCCAACCCCATTTATGCGGTTTCAGCAGGCCCAGAGGTCAAGGTCTTGCCCCCCGTAGTCCGTGCCGGTTCAGGGCGTAGGCGTGTGAACTCCGATGGAACCCTTTATGTCAAGCCAGAGTTCCCCGAAGGTGGCGACCCCCGTTTCCGCGCCGTTCTTGCTGAAATGTTGCGTATCCACATCTCGAAGTCCGGCGATTACGGCACAGGGAACGACATTTACGCCAACTATCGTGCCTCTGAAGCCATTGGGATTACCGCTTGGAAGTCTTGCTTTATTCGCGCTTTGGAAAAGGTGCAGCGTTTGACGAACGCGGCTGGTGGAAAGCGCCTCAAACACGAAGGTATTTCCGACAGTTTCCTTGACCTTGCCAACCACATCGTTATCAGCAAGGTTTTGTATGACGAAAACCAAGAGAAGTCCTGCGGCAACCTAGAGTGCGACTGCTAGAGACAAGATTTTCCAAACCTTGTGGCAGACTAGGTGTGTCCTAAAGAACCCATAGGAGTGCAACCGTGGCGCAGATTTTCCCCAATGATGGCTTGAACTACATTTTCACCCAAATCAGTATGGGTGGTACCAACGCTTCTGCCGTCAGTGCGACCTACTACGCCGGTCTGCTTTCTGGTGGAACCGCCTCAACCGTTCCCGGTGCTGCCGCCGTTCTCGGAACGCTCGGTGGAACTTTCGTTGAGACAACTGGCTCTGGCTATGTTCGCAAGGCCGTTTCTTTCAGCACTATCGCTACCTCTAACACGGCGATTTTGACGAGTGCAACCATTACTGCCGGTGGTGGAAACACTTCTTGGGTCGTAACCGTTGCATCCAACACGGGTGTCTTGCCCGGTATGACCGCAACCCTTACGGGTGGTTCTGGCTCGGAAACCAAAATCGTGACGAACACCATCGGCTCTACGCAAATCGTTCTGTCCTCGGCTATCGCTTTGGGAACGCAGACTGCGATTTCAGTAGGCGACCTCTACGCAGGTCGTAAGGTCTATCCTGCTTCGTCTATCTCGTTTGGACCAGCAACAGGAACTTGGACTGCCGCTACGGGATACTTCATCGCTACGAGTTCAGACAACTCTGGTAAGTTGTTGTATGTGAGCAACTTCGCTGACAACACCTCGCCCACCCTCGGCGCGAACGACACTTTGACGGTCACGCCAACCATCCTGTTGAGCAACTAGTCGGGCTACCCCGACAATGAGTACGCTTGTTTCAGCACAGGGCGCTTCGTTTAGTGCCGCACTTACGGCTACATCTGCCTTTACATACACAAGTTCGACAACTTTTCTAAGCACCGCCCCTGTTGATGGTGATTATGTCTTTGTGGCGTTATGGCTAACTCGTGGAACGGCCACTACTGCTGGTCAAAACGCAAACGGAACGTACGGTTCGGTGAGATGCGGAACCATCTATCTGACCTGTATGGAAAATGTTGCCGTTCCAACGACCCTCTCCAACCCATCTACAACCCTGTTCCGTCAATGGGGGCAGACAACAGGAAACAATGGCAACCTTCCCAACCTTGCTATTTTCGGCGCACCCTACACATCGGGTATGAGCCGACAAGTCGTTGTGACGGGCTACAACTCATCAGCATCCACCGCATACCTTCTTGTCACGGCTATGGCCGTTCAGGGCATTTATGTTCCTACGAGCAGCCCCAGAACAACGTGGTGTAATACCATTTCGGCAGGTGGCGTAATAGATGCAACCTCTGGCTCTGGCTTAGGCTGGACAAGCAGCGGAACGCCAAGTATCAGCAGTTTTGGAAGCACCAAAGTCGGTAGCAATACGACTTCAGCCATCGTGGATGATGTCATTAGTAGCGCAACCACGGGAGTTCTCAACCTTGGCTCGGCGGGCTTCCAAACGACACAACTTTCCACTAGATACGCCAACCAACAGGGTCTTTACACGGGAACAATAGATGGCTATGGGTTTGCAACGGTGACGGGTGCTGCCTTTTTGATTACATCTAGTTCCAACAACCCTATTCCACCAGATTTATCGGGCGGCCCCTCAACTTACACAGGCAACGCAAAACTGGCGGTAGGGCAGTCTATTTCTGGCCCCCTTATTCAGAGAGATACCTACATAACTTCTTTTTCATACACATCTGATTTTTTTGGTGGTGGGCCGAGGTGGATTATCTACACCAGCCAAACACAAGGCCCTAATAGCATCATCTACGCAGGCACAGAGCAACCCGTTTTGGCAGTAATGCTCACCAACAACACCACCACAACAGCAGCCAACACTTCGGTGGGCAACGGCGGCACGGGTCAACCGGGGAACGGATACACCCTCTTTGACCCTGTGGGTTCAACGATGTATGTGAGTATCCTTTTTGGAACAAGTGGCGTAGTTTCCACCTCAACCAATACCGCCCTCCCGACTTCGGGGAAAATGACCATCCCCTCTTATGGTGGAAACGCCACGATGTCGTGGACATCCAAACCAAGTAGCACCAGCCTCGCAGGTTGCACTATTCCACCAACCCCCAAAGACGCTGGTTTGTATCAGACGTGGGTTGATGCGCTTAGTGCTATTCCGATGTATTGGGATAACACCCCCGTTATTTCCAACGGCTCCACCCAAAGTGTCGCACCGGGCATTGAAACGACAGGTACGGCTATTGCCACGGGGGCCACAGGCTTCCAAACTGGCTCTTTGGTGATGACCTACGGGGCTAACCGTTCGGGCATCAACCCCGTCAACCTCTATGGGCTACTTCGTTCTAATGGTGGAACCAACTATGGCTTCGGGGCTGCGTTCGCCTTCAAGCCCAACAAAGCGGCGATTATCGGAACGGTATCCGAAGTCACGGATGTTGAGGTTGCTGAAAACGCTTCGGCTGGCACCTTTCCTCGCAACTCCCAAGTCAATGAAACCAATGTCTCCACCAACGCCTCAAACACGTTGCTGCCTCGCACTTCAGAGAACACCCCCGTTGCCGTCACAGAGAACGCCAGCGCCACTTCCAAAACACTCACGGGAGCCGTTAGTGAAATAAACACAGGAGAAACTGGTGGGCGGTCACTCAACGCACTCAAAACAGACCAAATCAACGAAACACCCAGCCAGCAAAGCGTTCGCGCTCTCGAAACCCCCAAGACAGACGAAATCACCAACACACCCACATCAGAGGACCTTCGTAGTGCCTCTGTCATCAAGACTTCAGCGATACAGGAAACGCCTGTATCGGAAAATGTTCGGGCATCCCTATTCCCTAGAAATAGTGAGGTTGCCAATGCTTTCACCACTAGCGGCACAACCTCTAGGGCTTTATCCCTTGTTGGGAGTGTTGTTTCTGGCATTTCCACCACAAGTGCGAAGGCGATGTCAGTAGTTCGGAGTGCGGCAAGCAACCTGCTTTCCACCACAACCATCAAATCTGCCAGCCTCATAGTCCGTGTCTCGGAAGTCTCGGAAATCCTTTACAGCACCAGCCAAAAAGTCTTGGGCGTTGTTGTAGGAGTTGACTACACACTCGGCGCTATGGTCGCTCGTGGTGGCTACATACCCACGCTGAATAGCATCTTGGGCTATGGCGTAGTCGGGCAAGAAGCATTGGGCTACGGCATCACTAATGCCATAAATAACTGGTATTCCACCACCGCTATCCCCCGTTTCGTTATCAACTACATTGAGACAGGGGCGGTCAACCTACTTTCCACCACCGAGAACGCCAAGAGTTTGATACGAAATCTCGTATCAACCGTGTCCGAAACCCCCAACTCGGAAACACAGAAAGCCACAGCCATTGCCCGTTCAACGGCGGTTGCTGAAACACCTACGACTGCCTCGCAGCGTTCCATCGCTCGCTCTGTTGCCTCTGCCGTTGCTGAAATCTTGTCCAGCCAGAACGCCAAGAGCATTGGAAAGTCCGTTGTAGGGGCGGTCAATGGAGTGGCAAGTGGTGAAAACGCCACACAGGTAGCCCGCAACCTCGTTTCGTTTGTTGCGATTATTGCAAGCGAGGAGAACCAGACTTCCAAAACTTTCTCACAGGCCGCATCGGTTTTCACCACCCTTACCGCCCGCGAAGGCAAGGCTCGCAACTTTGGCAAGGCATCGGCGCGTAAAAACAACTCCGTCACCAGTAGAGGCACAAGCGCCAAATCGGTTGACCGAGGCCGTAATAGTGAAATCGCAGAGCAACCAACCACGACTTCGCAACGTTCCGTCGCACGCACCCTCGCTACTACTGCCAACCTACTTATTCAGTCAACAGTTTCTCGTTCGGTGGCTATCTCTCGCGCAAGTACAGTAGCCCAACGCTTTTACACCACCGCCTTTGCCATCATCCTCAAAATCTCAAAGGGCTTCATCGCCAACTTTACGGAATACTCCAAGACCGAAGGGTTTACCGAGTACTCCAAAACCGAAATGGCACAAGACGACACCAAAACAGTTTTCACCACACCATCGGCACTTACAAGTTTCCGAGATGATGGGGTAGCCTCTTACACGGAAGGACAATAAAATGACCACAGTTGCCACATATCCCACCCCAGCCTCTAGTTTGCCCGATTTACAGTTCATTTGGACTGATGCGAACCAGAGCCTCATTGACTTCAGCGTTGTTGGATGGTCGTTCAGTATGAAAATCGCACGACCACCAAACGCTGCCGTCATCACCAAAACTTCAGGGATTATCGGTGCTAGCACTTCGCCAAATGTCACCGTTCAATGGGGTGTTGGCGAACTCGCCACGCTCACTCCCGGAGTTTGGTACTTCCAACTGACCGCAACCTATGGCCCTAGTGGTGGAAAACAGCGTATCTTGACCGGCTCGCTGCGTATTGACCAGAAAGTGATGTAGTGAAATGACTTGGACCTACTCCGCCGACCCAACATCCTCAACAAAGGATGCCGTTCGTTTTCTTATTGGTGATACTGATGAAGCAAATCCAGCCATACAAGACGAGGAAATCTACTTCAACCTTGGTGAAGTCGGTGGCGAACCCTACCGAGCCGCCTCTAACACTTGCTACAACCTCGCCGCCCGATACACAGGTGAAGCATCCAGCACGAGCAAGAGCGTTGGTGGGTTGTCTCTAAGCAAGAGCCTTGGCGACAGGGCATCACGCTACGAACGCCTTGCCAAAGACCTTCTTATGCGCTCACGCCGTATTTCACCACCCGTTCCAAACGCCGACCCAAATGCGCTCGGTTCAGAACTATATGTTGGACAGTTTGACCGCTACTACGCCGCTAAGGGCGATTGGCCCTCAAACAGTATTCTCGGCGTAACCACGACCTACGGCACAGGCTACGAACCCGGCGGTGACTAATGCCCATTGAACCGGAACTGTATGAACTGTTTGGGCAGACCGTAATCTGCGAGAACCCCGGACCTATCACCGCCTACACGCCCGTAGGTAGCACGACACCCGCACCTGCTTTGGATGCGTATGGTCGACACATACTTGGTGATGGCACAACTCCTTCAGTCTCCGCTGCCGCTTGGGGCGCACCCGTGACCTACAAATGCCGTTTGGAATACTCCGAGAAAATCACCCAAGATGCACAGGGCAGAAACCGAGTGAGTTCGGGTCGCGCCTACCTGATGGGCGTTTTCCCTGAAATCACCACAGAAAGTCGGGTTACGGTTGATGAAATCCAGCCAGCCCTTCGTAACCCTGTGCTAATAAATGTCACGACGGATAACGACCAGTACGGACCGCAGAACACAATCCTGCACTTCGAGTAGGTAGTGAAATGGACTTCGTAATCAAGGTGGACACCACCGACCTCAAACTTAGAGAAATGTCAATGGACATCAACCAGATGGTAAGAGACACCATTGAAGAAGTGGTGGAAAAAGTCTTTGATGAGAGCCAACTCCTTGTACCCGTGAACACAGGCGCACTAAGGGATAGTGGGGAAATCATTGAAGATGAATACAGTATGGATGGAACCTTCACCAGTGCGTATGTATCCTACGGCGAAGGTCTAGATTATGCAGTAAAAGTCCACGAGGATTTGGATATGCGCCACGATGAGCCGACCCGTGCCAAATATCTAGAAATCCCCCTTATTCAGAACCGCAAGGTGCTGGAAAACCTTATCCGTGAACGCCTGAAAGTGATACTCAACTCGTGACTACCCTCTTAGATGCCCTCGGCGCTTACCTGCCCACCAAGACCGCCAGCCTGACCACCGTTCAGCGTTTGTACTTGGGAAAAAACCTATTCTTGGCTCGTATCCCCGCCGAAGCCCCCGATGCCTGTGTGGTTATTCAGCAGTATGAGGGTCAGAACCCGACCTTCACAATGGGGCCTGTCGTGAGCGAGTTGGAACACCCTCGCATCCAAATCAGCGTAAGGGGTATGCGTGAGGACTACCCCGGTGCGTATGACCTGTCTATCGCCATCCGCAACATCTTGGGGGCTATCACCTCAACCACTTCGTTGAGTGGCATAAGCGTTCTGCGTATCGAGCCTCTAGGACTTCCAAACCCCATTGGCTATGACAAGGTTGAGCGACCACAGTTCACCACCAACTTCCAAGTCCATTACAAGTCCTCGTGAGCGAACTAGACCTCGTAATCCAAAGCATCAAAGCGGCTAAAGCGGCCAACCTCGCGGCCCTTCACGCTTTGGATGCCGTTGAGCGACTGTTGGGAAGTTCCAACGCCGAGGAACCTGTTTCCAAAACCGAACAGCCGGTCGACCAGCCACCCTTAGTGGTATCGGATGTGATACCAGATGGGGCTTGTAGGCACACCGATGCGGTCAAAGTCAGCACGACAGAAGGCTCATTTATGGTCTGCGACTGTGGCGAACAGCAAGAAATCTGATAATGATTTGTCTTAGTCGACTAGAACCTGCTAATCTTTTGCCACCGACTAAGGAGCAATAGATGGCAAGACGAGACACAACAGCAATAGCCACCCCCAACTACACCCCTGCTTGGGTCAATGTATTGGAGTGGAAGGGCTTGACACCGGGCGACCCCGTAAAAATCACGGGTGAGCGTGGCGACTTCACCTTCATATCTGTCCACGAAAAAGATGGCGAAGTTATCGCAGTAATCGTTCGTGGCGGCGTTTATGGACACATCACCCAAAGGGCGTTCTACCCTGACCGTGTGGTTGTAAAGACCGGCAAGCGTTCTCGCAAGACCGCCCCACAGCCCGATACAGACGAGTAAATCACCTACGAGGGGTAATGCCCCACCCACCCACCACCACAGGCGTTTTCCTAATCGGGTGCTACCATTTCAGCGTAGGCATCGCACGGGAAGGCACTATGGCTAAGGCTAAATCACAGGCATACCAAGTCACCGATAAGTCACCTCTGTCGTACAACGGCAAAGAAGCGGCTTGTGGTGATGTGGTTACTGACCTACCCGGCGAGAGCATCACTTGGCTCCTCGCAGACGGGTTTATTGTCGCTGCTGAAACGGCAGATGAGCCTGTCACGCCAGATGAGCCTGTCACGCCAGAACCCGAAAATACTCCTGACGAAACCCCTGCTGACGAAACCCCTGCTGAAGGCGAACAGTAATGGCTACCTTCTTACACGGTAAGAACACACGGGTTATGTTCGTCAACCCCAACTTCGTATCGCAGGCCTTTACGGCTTCTGCTACGAACGGTAGTGCGATTATCACCATCGTCAATGCCAATGTCGTTCTTATTCCCGGTATGGTCGTGACTGCTGTCTCTGGCTTGGTTGCTGGAACGGTAATCACCTCGGCTTCTGGGCGCACGCTCACCCTGTCCAACACCTTCACGGGAACCACCGGAACTATCACCTTCAACGCAAGCATCACGGGCGGTGCAACAGGTATTTCTCACGACCTTTCGCAGTTCTTCAATGATGTCTCGGTATCCTTCTCTAGCGAAGCAGCCGAAACCACGACCTTTCAGACCTCTGGCGTGAAGTCTTACATCGCCGGTCTGCGCGAAGGAAGCATTTCACTAGGCGGCTTCTATGACGGAACCGTAACAGGTGTGGATGCCATCCTCAACACGGCTCTCACCTCAACGGGTGACGAGGGTTGCATCGTTTTCCCTGATGGCAACTCATCTGCCACCTCTATTTCTCGCTGCTACATCACCAGAGGTATTGAGACTAAGTATGACCTGAAATCGCCTGTTTCTGGCGTAGTTGCGGTAGATACTGAAATCCAAGCCGACGGTGGCGTGTGGCGAGGCATTGGTCAGACCTTCACCCAAAGCGGTGCGGCAACGACCTACGCACCCAGTACATCTGGCTACAACCGTAACCTAAACAACTCGTCTAGTACGGGTACGCAAACCTCTGGTACCACCACAAATGGTGGGCTTCTGCTTTTGGGCGTGACGGCGCTGACCGGCACATCCCCAACGGCAACCCTAACCTTCCAGCACTCCCAAGACGGTATTACTTGGACAAGCCCTACGGGTGGCGACCTCGGTACCGAAACCGGCGTAGGTGGCGGTGTCGTCATCCTCGCAGGGAGTATCTACAACTACACAAGGCTACAAGTGGTCTTGGGTGGTACAAGTCCTTCAGCAAATATCTACTACGGGCTAGCCCGTTTCTAAGGAGTAATAATGGCAACTTTCCAACACGGTAAAAACGGATTTCTAGCCCTCGGCTACGAAACCGCTACAACTGTCGCAACCATCCCAACCCTGACCGCAGCCATCTCGGCTACTACGGCTATGGGGTCAATCACTGGTTTCACCAACTCGTTGCTTGACGGCAACAAGGCGAACCCCATTGTGACGGGTGGTACGACCTACGGTATTTTCCTCGGTGGTGTTCCAAACTACCTGACTACTGCCGTAACAGCCTCTGGTGGAACCCTCCAAGTGGCGGCAACTGCCGCTACTGGCGCACAGGTGCTTTCGATGGTCAACATTTCACCATACATCAACGACATTTCGTTCCCACAGCAAATCGAAACCCAAGAAACCACGACCTTCTCGGCTGCTGGTGTAAAGACCTACATCGTTGGTCTGCGTGGGTACACCATCTCGTTCGGCGGTATGTTGGACTTGACTACTGCCGCTACCAACGCTCCCGGTGGTGTGGACAAGATTATGTCGAACATCATCGACTTCCAAAACGTTTCTAGCGCCAACCTCGTTTCGTTCGTCTATGGCCCTGCTACCCCCGGTGCTTTGAACGGTGGAACCGCCGACTTGAAGTACTACGGTCAAGGCATTTTGACGAAGTACGACCTCAAATCCTCTGTTTCGGGTGTTGTCACCTTTGACGGCGAACTTCAGGTCACGGGTGTTGTAACCCGCACGACTGCTCTTTAGTGACTACACTCTAGGTAGGAACTAACAAGGAGCATAGGTGTCAAACCTTTCAGCAAAGATTTTCGCAGCAGCAGACATTGAGAGTGAACTCGTAGAGGTTGCTCAATGGGATGTCACATTGCTAGTGAAATCCATCACGGCCAAAGACCGCGCAGTAATGATTTCGGGTTCAGTAGAGAACAACGGTGATTTCCGCCTAGAGGAAATCCTGCCCGACCTCGTTATCGCTGCGTGCTACGACCCAGAAACGGGCGAGAAGGTTTTTCAGCCCCAAGACCGTGATGCACTAATGGCAAAGTCAGCCGCACCCATTGAGCAGTTGGCGCAAGTCGCTATGCGCTTGTCGGGTATGGACGAGGAAGCCGTGGATGCGGCGGGAAAAGGTTCTACGCCAACCCAGAGCGACGCTTCCTCTTTGAGTTAGCGGAGAAGTTAGGGAGAACAGTTGGCGAACTTCTAGAGGGTTCTCCCGCACATCGGCCAATGTCTGCTAGTGAAATGGTGGAGTGGCAAGCGGTTTGGAAAATACGCGCGTATGAGCAAGAGGAAGCAATGAAGGAGAGTGGCAACTACTAGCAAATGAAAAGGGGGCTGTGATGGAAGAAAGTATGCGTATCCGAATACTCGGTGATGCTGCTGGCGCACAGACCGCTTTTCAGCAAGTAGAAAAAGCCGCCGAACTCGCTGCTGGCAAAATCACAGGCTCGTTTGAGCATCTTGGACATCTGTTCAAGAGAACCATCGGTTTTGCTGGTATTGCCGTAGGTATTGACCAAGCCCTAGAAAGTGCCTCGCACCTCATCAACGCACAGAAGGCACAGTCAGCACTTCTAGAGAACCAGTCTAAGCAACAGGGCAGCCTTATCAAGTTGAAAGACTTTGAGATAGAGGGTAATGCGAAGGCATACTCGTGGAAGTCCAAAACTTTAGACCAGATGGCTACGCAGTTATCACTAGCCAACGGCATCAACAAGCAAGACATCGTTATGGCGCAGAACCGCCAACTTACGAACACAGACTTGCTGAAGTTCTACTCCAAGGGGAATAGTTATCTTTCCAAGCAGAACGCAACCTACAAAGAAATCGTAAAGGAAGCCAAAGAGCAGGGTCATCATATGTCTGGCTCACAGGCGGCAATGGCAACCACTTTGACCACCGCCGCCAACCTTGCTGCAGTCACGGGTAGGGGTATCAACGGCTCAATGATGATGCTGACCCGACTATTGGCTGACCCCGAAGCACGTATGTCATCTATGTCTCGTATGGGCATCCAAATCGCCAAGTCCGACCAAGACCGTATCAAGGCGCTACAAAAGTCCAAGGGTCTTATGGCGGCGCAGGGCGAGTTGCTGAACGTGCTGGATAGGACCTACACTGGTCTTGCGGCTAAATCGCAGTCACCAGTAGAACTGCTGAAAAACGCATTGGCGAACATTTGGACTGCTTTGGGCGAAGGTTTGATGCCGGTGCTGGAAAGTCTGTCTAAGGTTGTTATTGACGTGGTGAAACCACTTCTGCCCGTTCTGCAAAGTGTGGGCAAACTCATTGAGGAGGTAGCGGTACATCTCGGTACATCACTCGGTAATCTCTTGGGCGACCTCGTGCCGTTTATTGACCTTGTGGTGAAAGGCTTGTTGCCAGCCTTCCTCAACCTGATTACGCCCCTCGTCGAAATGGCAGACAAGGCGATTACACCACTCGCCAAAGCCTTCGATAAGTTGGTCGGCGCGGGAACAGAAATCGGTCCCCTGTCGCAGATGTTCTTAGATTTGGGCGAAACCCTTGCTCATAACTTGAAGCCAGCCGTTGATTTCATAGCCGAAGCCTTTGACGATTTTGGCAAAAATAAAACACTCGAAAAAATGATGCAGAGCCTTATGGATACCTTCAAGGCTCTTGCCCCCGTTATGCCCGCGCTCGCCAAAGCGTTTGCCGACCTTGTTATTGCTCTTACACCAGCCTTTATCGCTATGTTGCCAAATATGGTCACGGCGTTTGACCTGTTCGTGAAAATCTTGGTCAAAATGACCCCACTCCTTACAACGGCCATTGGTGGGATAACCCAACTGGTGACTTTGGTTACGAGCAATAAGGGCTTGACAGGTGTTGTCGGCGCACTCGCCGCCATTTGGTTCACCAAGAGTTTGTTCCTTACCCCGATTATTGCCGCCGCTAGCGGTATTGGTATGTTGATGGGCAAGGTTGTAAACCTCGGCTCAAAGACCAAGGGCATTTTCACTACCCTAAAGGGCGGTTTTGGCGGTGGCGGTCTAAAGGGTATGGGCGCAGCCCGACTTGGCGGTTTGGAAAGCCGAGCATCCCGACTTGCTGGAAATGCCACACGAGACTTCAAGTTTTTTGGCCCAGACAGCGCTCGCTACAAACGTTCCAGCGCTTTAGCGGAGGCGGCTGGCACACGAGTGGAGCGCCTAAAGAGCAGACAAGAGGCTAATGCTATTTCCGGTGGTGGAATAAAGGGTCTAGTCAAGAATGTGTTCGGTCTTGGCGGTGGTGCGTTTGCCCCTACTAACCAAATGGATGCCACTAACAAGAACACACAGGCCCTCATCCGACTGACTGATGCGCTGAAAATGGGTGCCGGTGGCACTCTGACGGGTGGTTTTGGAAGCGGTAGTGGTTCAGGAAGCGGTAGTGGTGCTGGAGGCGGTAGTGGTTCAGCGACCAAGAAGGCGATGACTATTGAGGAACGCCTTGCCGCCTCTATGAAGGCTGGTCGTCACGACACCATCGCTGCCGAGCGCAAGGCGATTATTGCCAAGTTCGGTGCTGGTGCTGGCGCACACCTCAATGTGTTTGATGCCGCCACACAAAAGGCTTCGGCTATGGTTCAGGCTGAAAAACTAGCCGCAGGGGCGGCGGCAAATGCTACAACTGGGAAAAAGTTGGGTCGCTTCGCCCGTGCGGGCAACTTCCTAAAGGATGATTTCAGCGCCTTCAAGGGTCAGGTCGGTGGTATGGCTGGCAAGGTTGGTGGCGGTATTGGCGACCTTGGTGGCAAGATTGCTAGCGGTATCGGCAGCCTCGGTGGCAAGTTCGGTTCTTTAGCAAGTTCTCTCGCTGGGAAGTTCGGCGGTATGGCTAGTGGCATTGGTAGCAAGTTCAGCAGTCTTGCTGGTTCTCTCGGCAGCAAGTTCAGTTCTTTAGCAAGTTCGTTTAGCGGAAAGTTCGGTTCTTTAGCGAGCAACCTTAGCGGAAAACTCGGCGGTTTAGCGAGCAACCTTAGCGGCAAGTTTGGAAATCTGGCTAGTGGTTTGAGTGGAAAACTTAGCGGTATGGTCGGAAAACTTGGAAGCAGTCTTTCCGGTCTTGTCGGCAGGGTAGGCGGTCTTGTCGGAAGGGTTGGTAGCGGTCTTTCTGGTCTTACTGGAAAGGTTTCTATTCTTGTTGGCAAGGTTAGTGGTCTTGCTAGCAGGGTCGGTGGTGGTTTTTCTGGTCTTGGAGGAAAACTCGGCGGTTCTCTTGGTGGAAAACTTGGTGGTCTTTTTGGAAAACTCGGTGGGAAGTTTGGCGGTCTTGCTGGTGGAAAACTCGGTTCCCTTACTGGCAAAGTCGGTGGTCTTTTTGGAGGTCTGGCTGGAAAAGCCGGAGGTCTGGCTGGAAAAGTCGGCGGTATGGGGATGCTCGGCAAGGGTCTTACCGGCGGTCTAGGTTCATTAGCAGTTGGGCTGGCTATGCCTCTCCTTCAGAAGGTGATGCCCAAGAAGGCCGCAAATGTCCTCGGAGGGGCGGCACAAGGGGCTGCTATGGGTGCGATGTTCGGCCCGTGGGGTGCCGCTATCGGCGGTGCTATCGGACTAGTGAAATCGTTGTTCCAAAACTGCAAGCCATTCCACGACCTCGTTGTAAAAATCGGTCACGCTTTCCAGCAGGTAGGCAAATGGATAAAGGTACACATCGTTCCCGCCCTGAAGGTCGTTTTTGATGTCATCAAGAAGGTAGCCACCATCTACGTCAAGGCACTCGTTACATACTTCAAGGCTTGGTTTGCTGTTGCCAAGCAAGTTTGGAACGTTCTTGTCACGGTGGGCAAGTTCATTGGCAGCATTATTGTTGGCTATGTCAAGTTGTGGTGGGCGGCGTTGATGGAAGTCTGGCACATCATCACAGGCGTATGGAACGCCCTTGTAAGTGGTGGGCAGACCGTTTGGAACTGGCTGAAGGGTATGTTCAGTTGGATAGGCAATACCGTCAAGACGATTTGGGATGGGCTTTACAACTCGTTCGTGAAGGCGGCCAACCTGATTATCAAGGCTTACAACAACACCCTCGGTAGCCTTTTTAGCGCCATTGGTATCAACGTCAAAATCAACGAACTCACTCCGACTGGTGAAAAGCCTAAGAAGCACCACTCTGGCGGTATTGTTCAGGGGCCACGAGGCAAGGAAGTTCCTGCCATCCTTCAGGCGGGCGAAGCCGTGACCTCTCTGGCCCAAATGAACGCCAACCGTGGCAAGGGTAGTGGAAACAGCCTCAATGTCAGCCCCGGTGCGGTCAGCATTGTGGTCAATGGAAACGCCGACCACGCCACTACTGCTGAAATCAAGAAGCACGTTGAGGCACAGTTCAAGGAACTCCATCGCACCCTAAAGGGTATGGGGCGGTAAATCCCGATTTCGTGGGGTAGAGTAGTGGTTGAGCGAGATGAAAACCTATTACGCCAACCCTAACTATTCCGCAGCGTCCAATGAGGACAACTGGGTGGTAGTCGGCGCGCAGAGTGCTGATGTTGCTACTAATGACTTGACACAGTTGAGTGTCGGCAACCTTTCAGCACCCACGGCGACCAATGCTACGGGTTACTACTTCGCACAGGTAGAGGATTTGAGCCGCCTAACAAAGGGCTGGTCATACCTCACCAAGACGAGCCTCGGTAGGCGTAACTATGCGTTTTCCTCGCGCCCCCAAGCAGCGGTCAGTGAACCGTATGTCTATGTTGCTGAAATAAACGGCTTTGAGAACGGCGATACGCTGGCAGTTTTGGAAGGGCAACAAGAGAACCAAGCCCCATTTTCCAACGCGGCCACCACATCAGATGCCGCCTCTAGCCAATGGTCGTATGTCCGAAATGCTGGTCTAATCCCAATGGTCAGCGTCTACCCCGGAAGTATCAACTCATCGTTCCTTCAGGCAGAAAACTCATCATCGGTGGCTTCTCGCCTATTTGCTTTCACCGATACTGACTTTGGCGATACAAACTACGGCAACCTTGACAGCAACGAAAACCCTGTTGCCGCGACCAAGAACTACGGCTCGTCTTTTGTACCAACTCCCGACAACCTCGGCAACGGCACGATGCAAGCGTGGTATCTATCTGCTTCTGGCGATGACACAGCCCAAGCCAGCCTATTGACGATGCTGCCAGATTTCACTACCGATGGCGAAACTGTGACCAGCGTGGCAGTTGGTAGCACCAACACAACCGTGACCCTCGGAGCGACCAACGCCGCCTTCACGGTGGGTCAAACGCTGACTATTGCGACAAACGGCATTGCCGTTGACACTATGTTGCCCTATATCACCACCGCAACCCCTACTGGTTGGTATTGCGGAAAGATTACAAATGCCTCTGGCAATGTCTTGACTACCGACCTCAACGACAGCACCAACAACAACCTTCAGGTTGACCCCCTGCCAGCCTCTATCAACATCGGAGTTCCTTTCACCGGAACAGTCACTACCCTCAACACGATTACAATCACGGCGGTTGGCTCAACGGCAAACCAAGGCATCGCCCCCGGTTGTGTCTTGAACCTAACGAACTCCATTTCGTCTATCACCTCAACGGCCTCAACTTTTACCGTAAATACGGTAGGCAACCACAGCCTCCAAGCGGGGCAAGATGTGACTATCTCTGGTGTGACGGGTGCTGGTTTCACCAACTACAACGGAACTTGGACTGTTCTGGGGTCTGGTGGAACCAACTTTACGGTCACAAGTAGCCTCAACCCCGGAACATTTAGCGGTGCGGGTGCCTCGGCTTCACAGCAAGCGTATGTTGGGAAAGTTGTGGGTAACGGCGTTGGTACGGTAATCACCTTAGACCCAACTGGCGGTGGTGGTGGTTTTGGTCTGAACACGCAAATCGCCAATGGAGCAGGTATCTCTTTTTCAGCATCGCGCAATGACTACAACTTGCGAGCCTTCGCTGCCACGATTACGGATTACACCCTTCAGGTCAACATTGACCACCAAAAACTCAACTGCATCTACTCAACTGCCCCCTATTACGCCACCGCATCCGTTTTCAGTCTCGGCGCAACACTTTCCACCACAGGGGCAACCACCCAAGTTGTTTTGCGTGGCAATGACACACAGAGTTACGCACTTACTAGCGGCACCGTTTGTGCCTTGGTAGAGGGCGATAACTATCAAGAAGTCACCTTGGCGGCCGATGTGACCGTCCCCGCCTACGGCAACACGGTGACGGCTACCGTCAAAAGTTTCACCCCGATTTCCGCCTTCCCTGCTCGCATTACATCGTTCTACGAGCCGCTTTGGAACGACTATTCGGACAGGTATGGCAAGGTGCTGATTTTCCCTGTCGTACCACAGGTCTATCGCAACTCATCTGTCGCACAGTTCAAGAGTATGGAAGCCACCACGATTACTGAAACCATTTCAGGGGCTACCTACTACTACGGAACCATTGGTGGAACCTACTACTCTGAACCGCCTTACAAGGTTTATGTAGACGATGTTTCCAACATCAAAGTAGGAGATACCCTCACCTTCCGCAAGGACTACAACCCGTGGTTCAGCAACTATCAAGTTGGTGCCGCCCCCGGCAGTAGTGGCGGTCCTTGGACCTATGTTCTCTCCGACTATGGTTCAGGTTTCACCTGTTCGAGTGGAACAAACTACATTATCCTGCCCGATGCCAATGGCTACGCCCTACCCTTGAAAATAGGCCAAGCGGTCTACGGCGCAGACACCATTGTGTCTAATGGAACAGTGGTCACAGGTTGGAACGCAACACAGATTTTTCTTAGCGCCAACACCAAGTTGACCCAAGCAGGGGCAACTAATCTCCGCTTCTACCCCGGTTCATCGGGCTTCAACTACTGGAAGGTTTATTCGGTAGATACCGCTAATAATGCCTTCACCATTTACGGCTCATCACAAGATTACGAACAACTATCGGAGGGCTACCCAAGCAACGCTGATAGCCAGAACTACATTTTTGGCTACAACACAACCGTATGGCAGGGCAACACCATTGACATCGCCAACGCAACAGGTCAAGGGGCTGGCGTAGTTGGCTTGGCGGCTAAGCAAACTGATGGGTTTAGTGCTGAAAACGACCTAAAGTGGCACGCAACCAATACGGTTGTCTGTTCCTATGAGGAAGGCGCTCGCTACATCGGTAGTCAGTCTGTGGGCGACCAAGAGCAGGTTATTCCGTATCGCATTGGCTCGCTCATCGGCTCAACCCTTGCTTTGGATATTATCGCCCAAACCAGCACCGCTTTTGCCGTCAGCCCGTTGCCCAGTACCGCAGCCATCGGGGAGTATGACCCCAACTTCACCAAAGGTGATTACGACCAATATGGAAATCTGCCATACGATTTTGCTGGACAAAATGCCGGATTTGCCGTATTGAGTACCACGAGCGCATACAGCACCAACTATGTAGTTGGCAACCAGTTCCCAGTCGTTATCGGGCAAGGGGAAACGCAAGAAATAGTGCTGGCTTTCCGCGCACCTAGCAATAGTGGTGGCTTCGCCTACCCGACCACCGTTGATGGCGGAATAAAACTCAATGTGCCGGTGCTTTGGAACTTGGCAGCGGGGCAGTCTTTTCAGTACGACCACGATGCAGGCGAGCCTGTCTGCACACCAAACTTTATTTACAACACGGCTGGTACGATTAGCCACGCGGCTAGCGCACCTGTAATCGGGCTACCAAACACGGGAACTGTCTATGGCTAATACTTCTTACAACGCCGCACCATCACTCGTAGCGACCAACACGACGCAACAGTTGTCTATCACCGCCGATACTAAACTCAATGTTTCGGCCCCGTGGCTCGCCTCTGGTAATGGTGGACAGCCCGACATTGCCACCACCGTAGCGAATACGGCTACGGCTGGCTCGTCATCGCTGGTGCTGAACTCCAACGACAACTTCCCCGACAGTTTCCCAAGTGTTTTCCAAAGTGGCATTTACTACCTACCCCCGACCATTGGCCGTTTGGCTGGTGCGGTTACTGCTGGCACGAACGTCATACCCTTTGTTAGCGATAATGACATCCCAAATAAAACCCCGATTTTTGTGCGGTTGGGTAGTGAAATCCTTCAGGTCACAAGTTTTGGAACGGCCACCGTTGGCAGCACTTCATACCTTTGCCTCAACACCGCCACGAACACGGCTTCAGCGCACCCCGACTTCACTCCTATCCACCTGAACTCGCTACCCACCGATGTCCAGTACAGCAGCATCACGGTTCCGCACCTCTACCTCGCAGATACCACCGTTTCGGGAACAATGTCGGGTCAGAGCAATGTGATTAGTTCAGGGTCCCTTCCAGCAACCCTTGGAACAGGGCAAGTCATCAAGGCTGAGCCGGGTGGAACCACCTACTTGCCAGCCGGAACAACCGCAACCGCTTACGGCAATGGTCTTGTGACCTTATCTAGTGCTTTCAGTAGCATTGCCTCTGGTGTGACTTTTACCAATGCCGCACTTTTTGCTGCCAATGCGTACCCCAACCTGCTTACAAGTTTCACCAACGTGACAAGCCCTGCGGGTGGTGCAAACACAAAGTTTTCCACACTCGCTATCGGCGCTAATATTGCGGGAACGGGGTTGCCGGTGCCGTCATACATCAGTGGCTTAGACAATGCCAACCTTCGCTTGGCGGTCAACAACAACCCAACTGCCTACACAACGGGTGCTACTTTCACCTCAACCCTGACTTTTACTTGTAGCACAACTGCTGGCAAACGCTTCTTGAAAATCAACAGCATCACAGTCAACGGCGTGGTGAAAGCAAGGTCGGGTGGCTCCAACCCAACTTTCGATGGTAAGACTTTGGCTTCATACATCAAGGTTGGCGCACCTATCACCACGACTACTGGCGGTGGCATCGCCGCTAAATGGGTTGCATCCATCCAGCCAAGTGAAGGAACGGTTTATCTCTCGGCTGCCGCTACTGCAACTGTCACAACAGCAACCGTCACCTCTGTCATTACAATGACTGCAAATACGGGTCGTGTAGTTCAGTTGACCCTAGATGCAAGTAGTGAAATCAACAAACTGTTGTCTATCAACTCCGTTATTGCGGATAGTGTTGGCAATACCGCTTACATACCCAACGCTGCGCCGATTTCCAAGATTATCCCCAATGTTGACGGTGTTGGAACAAAAACCGAGGTTTGGCTGTCGACGGCAACAGGAACACAAATGGGTGCGTGGTCGCGCACCGCTAGCGTTTGGACCTACTTCTCTGGTTCATCAGCATTTACAAACCAAATCACGGGCGTTGCCAGCGCCTCTAACTATCGGGTTGGCTCTCTGGTCTACGGCAACCGGTACATCCCTGATAACACCACGATTACACAGATTTCAGGAACAACGCTCACCCTCTCTAACACCCTGACGAACGGCTACACAACCATCAGCGCGACCAACTTCAAGGTTGGTAGCAGTCTGAACGTAGGTAGGTCTTACAACACGCTGCCCGTCACTCCTCTGCCGTGTCAGTTGCCCAGTGGGACAACCCTGTACTTGACTTTTGGAAACTACATTCAGAGCATCACCACTAGTGCTACCGCCGCCGCAGGTGCAACAAGTATTTCGGTCACTTCCTTCCAACCTCGCTACAACTTTTCCACCACCTCATACTCGTATGGCGTGGCTCGAACCTCAACGGGTGGCTACGGTTACGGGGCAAGCATCACCACAGGACTGAACTCGGACTTGTACCCCGGTCAGGCGATAATGCTCCAAGCCAACAATGCAACGGATTACACCACTACTTTTACCGTCAAGTCATACACGCGCTCTACCTCTCGCACCATTGAGGTGCAGCCCTTTGTATCCAAATACGCCTATGACGGGCAAAGTTTGGGGTTTTCCACCACCGGCACATTTACGGGTGGCGGCAACACGATTACGAGCGTTGGCTCAACGGGTGGGTTGGCAGTTGGGCAACAACTTTTCAGCACCGCTTTGCCGACTACGGCTCAATACTTCATTACTGACATTTCTGGCTCAACCGTAACCATTTCGGGCGATGCCACTAGTTCTGGCGCGGCCGACTTCTTTGTCTATTCCACTACCTTTACCGCCTCATATCCAATGACCGTGGATACGGGCAACGCCCAAGAGGTTGTGTATCCGATTTCACTACCTGCTGGTAGCAACGGGGCTTGGAGTATCAACCTTTCTGCACCCACGTCTTACCAGCACAACAACGGTGTTCCGTTTGTCTATTACCATTGGCCCGTTCCTATCAAGGCGGGCGATGTTACCTACCGACCCGACTTTGGCAAGTTCCTTATGTGGGATGGCTTCCAATGGCGAACAGCACGGGTGAACTCGGTTCGTGGCGTTTATTCCATTTTGGGTGCGGTTGGCGGTGGCGATAGAAGCGACATCACCCTCTTTGACCCCAAGACCAACCTAGAAAGCGCGCCAGACACCTTTGCAGGAACGCCTTCTACAAACTATTCCACCTACCACGGTGGCAACCGAGCCAACGACCCAAGCGGTAATGAGTGGACTGGCACAACCCTTTCTCGCACTCAACTTCACCTAAAGGTCAAGGTGCCGCAGGGCAAGTCGGTTGGCTTCCGCAGCCTTGCTTTGGAAAGCACTTACAAATCGGCCCCAACGGTTTCTAGCATCCACTTTACGCCCGGTGACAACCTAGAAATCGCACCAGACATCACTAACTCCGTGTTTTGGTATTACTCCGATATGGAAAACGAGCCTCAAACGGGTTGGGAAGTCAAGATTTTTGACGATTACACCTACAACCGTTCAGACTTCTCGCCCGACAACAATGCCATTACCCCGTTCTGGCACAAAAGCGGTGCAGATGACAGCGCCGAGGTGGAAATCACGGGTGCGCACGGTTGGGTCAATGGCGAACGCTATTGGGCGTATGTCCGTGTAGCCAAGCAGTTTCACCAGAAGCAATGGTGGGGAGACTGGAACTACCAAAAGTTTGTGGCAACGGTTGACCAGCCCTCGCAACCGATTATGTCCATCTACACCGATAACACCAACTCGGTCAACACGCTCGCCATCCAAAGCACCGACAACCTCTTAGGTGATAGCAACGGCACATTTGCCGAGGGTCCGGGTCAATGGCACATTACCGCCAACGACACCGCATCTAGTGGCATTGTTCCCCTTATTCAGGGCTTGCCTCTCGGTGCGACACTTTCCACCTCTGGTGCGATTAGTGCCTTGACGGTAGGCGCTACGGGTTATGTTGTTATTCGAGGTGCGTTGAGTGGCACCGGCACCGGAACCTTCAAGGTTGCTAGCAAGGCTTCGGGCGGTACAGATGCACTCGGTTTCCCGTCAAGCGGCAAGTTCTGGGTAACGATAGATAGTGAAAAAATCCTTGTTATCAACTCAATGGATGGCAACAACACAGGCGATACCTTCACCATTGTCCAGCGTGGCTACCTTGGAACTACTGCCGCCACACACGCCCTTGGTGCGACGGTTTATTTTGGGCTTCAGAACGACATCTTTGTGGGAACGGTTGCAAATCTCACTTTTCACAAGCACACAGTTGTCACAACCAAGACGACCACCCACGCTAAAGTTCGCAACTACAACGGGCAAGCGGCCTACACGGCACCAAAGAGCCGTCTTAGCCTAAATATTCTCACCCAAACGCAAGGTTCCGACAAAAAAGCCACAGACCGAGTGTTAGTTAGCGACCCAAGGGGCTTGATTTCCAGCAAAGATGTTGGCTCAACCGTTGTGTTGAGTTTCCGTCACTGGCACACTGCTGGCAAGACAAATGCACTCGCTGGTGGTGCCAACGGCAACAAGACGGTTGTTGCACAAGCCATCCCCGACAAAGTTCTCACGGGCAACGATGTCCGTGAGGTAGAAATGAAAATCAAGTCCATTCAAGACATTTGGGATAACAGTGCGCAGAAGGCTGGCAAAATCAACCTTGCCGCTGTAACTACGCAGGTTTCTGGCACAAATGTCGATGGAAAACGCATTAGCCAGTTGTCGGTCAACCCCCTTGTTCCGGCGAACACAAACTTCCTTATTGCCAACAATCCTGCTGGAAACGCCTGTGTTCAACACAACTTCATCCCCTCTGGCTCAACGGTTCAGATTTCATCCAACAGTATTCACGACCCCGTGGCGAACAAGGATTTACCACCAGCCTCTATGCAGTTGCACCTAACAAAAGACTGGCACCCAACCGACAGAACCATCCATTTCCGGCCAATACTCCAAGCCCCCGGTTTCAGCGTGGGCAATGGCTCTTGCCACATTATTCCAAGGGCTTCCATAATCAGTTGGGCGCCACCCGTGCAGTTCACCGGACGTAAGGTAATCCACTTCACAGGAAAATACACCGACAAGAAGGGTTTTGCTGCTCAAAAACTTCAACCCGGCGATGGCCTCTATGTCATCAAGGGTCAGTATTACCCCGCTATCAAGAACACCGCAACGGGCTACCACGATGAGACAAAGACTGTCTCCACCGTAAAGCACATCGACATCGACAGCACCCAAGAC
>Ga0114979_10000277_pt1 | contig 33967 bp, 32 predicted proteins | sample S_140625_EF_Meta_FD_87315 | JGI IMG/M metagenome (GOLD analysis project Ga0114979, IMG submission 87315) | Freshwater microbial communities from Lake Simoncouche, Canada to study carbon cycling - S_140625_EF_MetaG | ecosystem: Environmental > Aquatic > Freshwater > Lake | place: Lake...
ACCGGTTAGGATTTTGGATGTGGGTTGTGGTACAGGCAACATCACGATTCCATTAGGCATGATTCCAAATTCGGAGGTTGTGGGCATCGATATGTATCAGCCCAACATTGACTTGGTGAATAAGCGGAATACACTGCCTAATGTGCGGGTAACGTTTTCAAGACTGAGCGATTTTGATGTTTCCAGCTTTGACTTCATCATTTTTACGGAAGTGCTGGAGCACATTCCCGGCTATGGGGAAATACTGGAGGATCTTAGCAAGCGCATGAAACGGGATGCTCAAATTCTGGTCACCATACCCAATGGCTGGGGACCATTTGAATGGGCGATGCAGCCCATGTACATCATGCGCCGTATGGGGCTCAATGGGTTCATTGGAAAAGTAAAAAAGTTGCTCGGCAAAAAAGAACCTTATGCGTTGAATCAGGAAATAGATCCACACGTGAATTTCTTTACGCGCAAGCAAATCAAAGGAGATTGCCAGCGTTACGGATTGAAGTTGGTTGAATTCGAGCCGGCATTTGTGATGGCGCCAATTATGGAAACCTACACGCCATTTATTTCACTCAACACGATTGCTTATTACGATAATAAAATAGCACATGCGCTCCCGGTCTGGATGGCAAGCGGATGGTATTATCGAATGGCGAGGGGCTAATGACGAGTGGCTAATGACGAGTGGCGAGTGAAACGTCTAGACGTCATATTTCACCATTTGACCATTTCACTACTTCACAATTTCACTACTTCATTACTTCAAACAACACTTGTTCACGCTTGTTATCACAGATGATATGCGCGATATAGAGTCCGGTGCTCCAGTCGCTTGTCAGGACCTTCGTGCTCATTTGATTTGGATTCTCTGTGAGCACGCGCTTACCGGTCAGATCAAAAATTTCAATGGTTTGAATAGTATTGGTTGAAGTGAACTGAATGTTGTCGGAAGCGGGATTCGGGAAGGCGTTGATTGTTTGAACGAGTTCTTCTTCAACACTGATCGAACAGTCCATGTTCACGCCAATGGCAGCCACTGAACTTGTTTCACCGATTGCTAGTTGAAGATCTTCCAATTGTTGGATGTTGGCTCCTTCGAAGGTGCATACGATGGAAAGCGCTTGCACGGGAAGTGCTGAATTGATGCTCACCTGATAGCATCCGTCAGGAACACAGAGTGATAACGTATCATTCACAAAGCCGTCTGTTTCAACGTAAAGTTGATAGATTGGACTGAGGCCGACATAAACACCGAGCTCCAGTAATTCATTCACGGGTTCGAAATAGTTGGCATCAACAATCACGTTGATTTCGTTGAAGCTGCATGGAATTTCCATGTTTTCAATGAAGACGTAATTGCAATGGACATTCTGACAATTACCGGTTGTGACGGTGAGGCAAACGGTATAAACACCATTGGTTTCGTATTGGACATTTCCACCCGGAGTATCGCCAAACGTGCCATTGCCGTAATCCCAGTTGAATTCAGCGACACCGCTGAAAGTGGAAGTATTGATGAACTCTACTTGGCCGGGTGTATTGGTGTATATCGGCTCAAAGGATGCAATGCACTCGGGCTGACCTAGGCAATCGGAATTGATACCAAAAAAATACGTGATGCTGATGTCGTCCTGATTGATAATCTCGGCATTCGCGAGTAGATTCATTCCGTTCATGGTCATGAATATGTCGAGGTTCTGACCCGGTGCAATCGGTTGATTGTTGTCGATGCTGAGGTAGTAGCATCCATCGGGCAAACACAGCGGTGTGTCAAAGAATGGATCCTTCAGTGTATAGGTCACTTCGCCGTTTGCAACAGGCAGTCCCGAAGCTGCATTGAAAATGTTATAGAATAGTGCGGATGTTCCGCCTTCCTGGATATAACTGTCGATGCCCAGCACGACATCGTTGCATTCAGTATTGCAATCGGTGATGACTACGTTGGTGCATAATTCGATACCGTCCGGACAGGAAGGTGCGGTGTAGAATGCGCAAACTGTGTAAAGTCCGGGGAATTCGTAGGTATGACTGAAATATTGACCTCCTTCTACCGGTTCTGATTCATCGCCGGGATACCACACAACATTACCCTCGGAGAACACATCCAGTTCAAATTCCATCACGCCGCACTCGGGTGTTTCGAAGGCCCAGATTTCGCTTGCGCAGTTATTTTCTACGATGCAATCAACTTCAATAGTGAACGATAATGTAATCACGCTTGTTGGCGGCATAATAGGGCAATCCGGAGCATTCACTGATGCAGTGATGACGTATAAGCCGTTGTTTGACCAGGAGTGGTCGGCCAGGATTCCGCCGCTAAGGGTATCGCCATCTCCGAAATTCCATACGACGTCTGCGTTGTCGATTCCCGCAATATGCAAGACATAAGAGTTACAATCGATGGATTCCGCTTCAATTGCTGTTGGACATAGGACGGGATTGCAATCTTCGATGGTGATTTCCGTGCACAACTCTACACCGTTAGGGCAGAGCGGCGTGCTGTAAATAGCGCACACCGTGTAGGTTCCGGGATTGGCGTAGGCATGGCTGAAGAAGTGTCCGCCGGTTACAGCTCCTGTTTCATCACCGGGAAACCAGATGACTACTTCGCCCTCCACGAAGGATCCTATTTCGAAATTCATCACACCACATTCGGCGCCTGCACCGGACCCTATTTCTGTGGGGCATTCAACGACCGCTCCACAGCTAATCTCAACCGTGGCTTCAAGCGTGAGTGTTTCGGGACATTCCGGACCGGAGAAGGTTGCTGTCACAACATAGATTCCGTCATTGGCGAATTCATGTAGAATTTCAATACCACCTGTGGTTGCGCTGCCATCACCGAAGTTCCAGATCACATTGCCAACCGGTGTTTCCTGCAAGTAGAACAGATAATTGTTGCAGGATTGCTCCACAGCAATTAGCGCGGTAGGACATGCTTGTGCGATGACGGAGGATACAATCAAGGTGAGGGTGAGCAAACATGATTTCATGATGGATAAGGTTTTCATTAATGACACGAAAATAGCAGCAGTGGTTGCATCTTATACGAAGCGGGGATCGGTTTCCATCACATGCCCGCAGGATGAGCAGGTTCGATAGGATGGATTACCATAAAATTCGCGGAAGCGCGGTAAGAAGTCTGTTTCGATATTGTTCAGCACGAAGCGGTATTCGTGAAGAAGGTTGTTGCATTTTTCGCAGTACCACTGAAGGCCATCGAGCATGTCACGATCGGCGCGCTTGCATTCGATGACTAGACCAACGGTGTTTTCACCTCTGCGGGGTTGGTGTGGAACATTGGCAGGAAGCAGGAACATTTCGCCTTCTTTGACGTGAATATCAACCGCTTTTCCATCTTCCTGAACACCGACAACAATATCTCCTTCAAGTTGGTAAAAGAGTTCTTCCGTTTCGTTGAGGTGGTAGTCCTTGCGGGCATTGGGCCCACCGACAATCATCACCACATAGTCGCCGGATTCATGATAGAGGTTTTTGTTTCCGACCGGTGGCTTGAGCAAGTCACGGTTGTCGGTAATCCATTGTTTGAGGTTGAATGGGCGGCGTATCATCGTGTAATCGAATTACTCAACTGGCGAAGGTTGAGGCATTAGTGATTGAAAAGAGTAGGTCAGGATTTTCTTCAACAGCAGTGCCGATGACGACCAAATCGGCACCGGCGGCAAACGCTTCGCGGGCTTGGTCTTCATGTCGAATACCGCCACCGGTGATAATGGGTGTTGCAACGGCATTACGCACAGCGCGGATCATTTCAGGTGATATGGGCATTTGTGCTCCGCTACCGCCGTCGATATACATGCATTTCATACCGATCATTTCTCCGGCCATTGCGGTTACAGCTGCGATTTCAGGTTTGTGATGTGGTATAGGAAACGTCTGGCTGACGTACGTCGCAGTGGTAGTGTTTCCGCAATCGACGAGCATGTAACCGGTGCTGATAATTTCCAGCGATGATTTACTCAGTTTGGGTGCAGCACTGACGTGATGACCGATAAGCAGTTCGGCATTGCGACCTGAGATGAGCGAGAGCAGCAAAATGGCATCGGCATTATCACTGACTTGATCGGGGCTTCCCGGAAACAAGACAAGGGGAAGTTCAAGGTGCTTTTTGGCCAGCTTCAAGCATTGATGAAAGTGATCCAGAGTGAGCATACTACCACCGATGAGCACTGCAGTCACTTCGGTGTGACGGAGTAATTCCGCCATGGCCTTCATACGGCTTTCGTCATGCACCTTGTCGGGATCAATCAAAACGGCCACGCCTTTGCGATTGTGAATGCGTAAGGATTGTAATGTTCTAAAGAATGACATGGGCGTTTCAGGCTAATTTTAGTTTAGCGAATTTGAGCAACAATTGCTTTTGCCCGGCAGATGGGAAGAAAATTGTGGCTTTCATGTCGGCATCCTGACCTTCCAGCGCCACCACTTTTCCTTTCCCGAATTTATCGTGCACCACATCAACGCCGACCTGAATTTCATTTGCAGTCGCATACGTTCCTTCCATGGGTATTGCGGTCTGCGTGTTGGTGGATGTCACGCGTTTGAATCCCGCCGGAGGTGCCACAGGAGTGATGGGTTCAGGTGTGGCCTGTGGTTTTGGTGTTTGAGGCTTGCTGGCGTAGCTTCCTTTATTGAAGAAGTTTCCGCGCTCTGCCTTGAAGTCAATGCTTTTCGGTGTGGAAACAGGAGCGCGTTCGGGCGCAGGCATTTCTAAGTATTGTTCGTCGATTTCTTCGATGAATCGGGATGGCTCACAGTATTGCAGTTGTCCCCAGCGGTACCGGGTGAGGGCATAACTCAAGGTTGCTTTCTTTTCAGCGCGTGTCATGGCCACGTAAAACAGTCGTCGCTCCTCTTCGAGTTCTTCGCGCGAGTTCATGCTCATTTGTGAAGGGAAGAGCTGTTCTTCCAAACCTACGATATTGACGTAAGGGAATTCAAGTCCTTTCGCGGCATGGATGGTCATCATGGATACTTTGCCCTGATCGTCTTCTTTTTCATTGTCGGCATCGGTCAGCAGTGCGATATCAATCAAAAAATCTCCTAGTGCATGAATGCGATCGGGGAATTCAGGGTCTTCGCGATCACTGAATTCTTTCATACCGTTGAGCAACTCCTGGATGTTTTCGTAGCGAGCAAGTCCTTCGGGTGTTTTGTCGCTGTAAAGCTCTTTCAGCAACCCGGACTCAGAAGCGATTTGGTGTCCCAAGTCGTAGGCATTCTTTGTATCGAGGTTTACCGCAAAACTCCGTATCAGCAACACAAATTCATTCACTTTGTGCATGGTTGCGCCGCTGAGGCCAACTTCATGCGAACGGCCGATCATTTCCCAAATGCTGATGTTGCGTTCGGATGCTCCCACGATGAGTTTGTTGATAGTAGTGTCGCCTATTCCTCTGCGCGGATAGTTGATGATGCGTTTGAGGGATTCTTCGTCGTTGGGATTGCAAGTCAGGCGGAAATAAGCGATGACATCCTTGATTTCCTTGCGCTGATAGAAGCTTTGTCCACCGTAAATTTTATACGGGATATTCAATTTACGCAGTGCCTCTTCAAACGATCGGCTTTGCGCATTGGTGCGGTACAGAATAGCGAATTCAGAAGCGTCGGCGCCTTCATCGCTGCGAATACTGAAGATCTGATTGGCGACGAAATTACCTTCGTCATTGTCTGTCATCGCGCGATGCACCTTGATGAGTGAGCCCTGGTCGTTGGCCGTCCAAACGGATTTTTTAATCTGCTCCTTGTTTTTGGAGATGATGGAATTGGCTGCTTCAACAATGGTTTTTGTGCTGCGGTAATTTTGCTCCAGTTTATAGAGGCTGTATTCGGGATAGTCGTTTTGAAAGTTGAGAATATTCTGGATGTTCGCGCCGCGGAATGCGTAAATACTTTGCGCATCGTCCCCCACTACACATACGTTTTCAAATGCCGCACCGAGCTGCTTGATGATGAGGTACTGCGAGAAGTTGGTGTCCTGATACTCATCCACTAGGATGTATTGAAACTTGTGCTGATACTTGTGCAGGACATCCGGAAAATCGCGCAGTAGTTCATTGGTCTTGAACAGCAAATCATCGAAGTCCATCGCTCCGGCTTTAAACAGTCTCAGGTTGTAGGCGATATAGATTTCGCCCATTTTCGGCTTGCCCGAGGTCTGGTCATCGGCTTGGATTTCCGCGTCGCGAGCGTAGTCTGCCGCGGAAATCAGGTTGTTCTTGCTGGATGAAATACGGTTGTATACCAGTGATGGCTTGTAGATTTTATCATCAAGTCCCATCTCCTTAATGATGTCCTTGATGAGGTTTTTGGAATCTGCTGTATCGTAGATGGAGAAGTTTCGCGGGTAACTGATGCGTTCACTTTCGATGCGCAGGATGCGTGCAAACACCGAGTGGAAGGTTCCCATCCAGATGTTGCGCGCTTCGAACGCACCGACGAGTTTGCCGATACGTTCTTTCATCTCACGGGCCGCCTTATTGGTAAAGGTGAGCGCAAGAATTTGAAACGGATCCACCCCTTGATGAATGAGGTTGGCGATACGGTAAGTAAGTACACGGGTTTTTCCGGATCCGGCGCCTGCGATAACCATCAGAGGACCGTTCACGTGCGCCGCTGCCGCGCGCTGCGCATCGTTGAGTTCTGTCAGAAAGTCGGTTGAATTGTTCACCTCGCGAAAGTAATTCGTCGCGCCGCAAGAAATCGCTGCGGGATATGAACAACTGCTAAACGAAGGGAGGCGAAATGTTAACCGAAATTCGGAATGGCATAAGCTTTTACCATCTTGTCGTCGATGGTTTTTCCGGAAAGAATAACAAGGCGCTCCATCACATTACGGAACTCGCGCACGTTACCGGTCCACTTCAACTCTTGCAATGCTTTCAGAGCGGACGCTGTGATATCCTTTTTGGGCTGGCCGTATTCTTCGGCAATGAGGTTGAGGAAATGTTCGGCAAGCATGGGGATGTCCTCTTTTCGTTCGCTTAGCGATGGTACACGCATGACGATTACCGACAGCCGGTGAAAGAGGTCTTCCCTGAAATTGCCGGCTTCGATTTCTTTCCGAAGATCTTTATTGGTCGCTGCGAAAACGCGCACATTCACTTTGAAGTCTTTGTCGCCTCCGACGCGGGTAATCTTGCTTTCTTGCAGGGCGCGCAGGACTTTGGCTTGGGCGGCCATCGACATGTCTCCGATTTCATCCAGAAAGAGCGTTCCATTATCAGCGAGTTCGAATTTTCCCTGACGTGTTTTGATGGCCGATGTGAACGATCCTTTTTCGTGGCCGAAGAGTTCGCTTTCGATGAGCTCGGTCGGAATTGCGGCGCAGTTCACCTCAATGAAAGGACCTTGCGCTCGCTCGCTTTTTTCATGAAGCTGACGTGCAACTAGTTCTTTCCCTGATCCGTTGCCGCCGGTGATTAAAACACGTGCTTCTGTTGGCGCAACCGTGTCAATCATTTTTTTGATGTCCATGATGGCGTTGCTTTCACCGACTATACTGCTGCCCGCGGACTTATTGATTTTCTTACGAAGCGTTTTCGTTTCTTTCTGAAGCGCTTGCTGATTGCTGGCGTTGCGCACACTCACCAGAATGCGGTTCAGGTCGAGTGGTTTTTGGATGAAGTCGTAAGCGCCTTTCTTGAGCGCTTCCACAGCGGTTTCGACGTTACCGTGACCGGTAATCATGATCACCGGGGTTTCGATTCCTTTTTCTTTCAATTTGGACAATGCTTCCATGCCGTCCATGCGGGGCATTTTGATGTCACAAAAAATGACATCGAAGGTTTCCTTTTCAAGGATTTTTAAGGCAGTCGGTCCGTCCTCGGCCTCGGTAATCGTGAAGGATTCATACTCGAGAATTTCACGTAGTGCTTTGCGGATGGCCTGCTCGTCATCGATGATAAGGATTTTACTCATAGGGTCAGGGGGCTTTTTGCTTACTTCGATTTGCCGGTCGCCTTATTCTTGAACAGGAAAACCGAGTTTAAACTGAGCACAGCAATGGACATCACAATCAGGAAACTGACGTTTGGCGAGTACTTTGGGCTGAGGTATGCCACGATAATAATTGCAATCGAAAATGCGTAGAGAATGAAACAGGTTTGACGGTGGCTGAATCCTAGGGCCAATAACTTGTGATGGATGTGGTTTTTATCGGCAGAGAAAGGGGATCTGCCGGCCAGTGCGCGCAGGATGAATACTCGCAGCGTGTCAATCAGTGGGTAAGCCAAAATGGCCATGGCTAAAACGGGTTTCGGCACGGGTTCCATGTGCTCGAGCATACGCTTAACGGGGAATTCAATCAGTTTCACTGCCAGAACAAATAGCACGAGCCCTATGATGAGCGATCCGGAATCACCCATAAAGAGTTTGGCCGGTTGAAAATTGAAAACGAGGAAACCAACGAGTGCTCCTGCCAGACCTATAGCAAGAAGCGCCAGCGGCTGGTCGCCTGTTCGATAAAACCAATAGGCAAATGCCATGCTAGCAATGAACCCGAATCCGGCAGCCAATCCATCCACACCATCAATGAGATTGATGGCGTTAACAATCACAACATATACAAACATGGAAAGGATGAGACTCAACCAGTAGGGAAGGCTGTCGACGCCAAACAATCCCCAGAACTGCGTGATACGGATGTCGGCCACATAGACAAGTATGAATGCGATGAGCATATGCACCAGCAATTTCTTGGTCGGTGATACACCGATGATATCATCTTTCAATCCAAGAAAGAAGAGGATAAACATACAGGCCACGAGGTATTTGAATTCGTTGAGCGCTTCGATAGGGAAGTAGTTTTCGCCAAGTATCCAGCCTTCTTTCGAGGGGAACCACAAACTGTACCCGATGATGGTACCTGCGAATATGACGATACCGCCGATGGTAGGGACGGAACGGCGATGCAACTTACGTGCGTCGCCCGGTTCATCCACGAGGTGCTTGAGTTTGGCAACTTTGATGAGGGAAGGTGTCGCAATCAACACGAGGATGAAAGCGGTTAGAAACGAACCTAATAATTCTCTGATAATCTCTGTCACGATACTTACTTGGCTTGAGGTCAGGGCGAAATTACGGCATTACCATGAAAAACACGCAGTGTTTTTTCCGCCACAACAGGGCTCCATGGCCATTATTGATAATCGCTGTAGTGATTCAGCAACTGCGCACGGATTCCCAACCACAACCAAGTTGTTTCGGCAATTGAGCTAGCGATAATCGGATTCTTTTGAAATGTGCATCCTGCAACGATGGAGGTGCGTGTTTGAGGCTGCACGATCCATCCGCATTGGATGTCTAATTGATGGCGCTGCTTTTCAGGCCAGGCCACAATAGTTTGAATAATACCTTCAGGGTTTGCCTCGAAGTTACTTGTCGGTCCCTGTTTTTGTCGGAGGGTGTTCACTTTTACTTCAGCCCAAAAGCGCTGCCTATGGTAATTGGCAATAAACACCCATTCACGCAATGCGCCTCCGGCGGGATGTCCAAGCGGTTGATTGACGTGCGCGTGTTGCTGAAGTGCGAAACGACTGGCGTAAACAAAGTCGGATGCCGCATTGAATTCACCTTGAATGTCAAGTCCCTGAACAAGGTCGAACACACGGAATCCGAATTGATACCCCATTCGTTTATCACCCGGGGAGTCTGCAGCGCATTGGGCATAGAGCATGAATTTCTGCTTGAAACGCCAGGCCATATTCAACCCGAGCATGCCGTTGTTTTGGGAGTCAAGACCCTGCGTTGCACTGTGAACTCCCAGAATGGGAATTGCCGCCATGGCCGACGGGGCGTGGGTGCCCGTGCTGTCGAATCGGTTCCAGATGATACTTTCAAACAACCCAACCTCGAATGAAGGGTGCGGAGTATAACTGAGATAATGAACACTGGCGCTCTTGGGTTTGAAGAGGGATTCCGGGACTTCTCCTTGAGGCAAGCGCTCCAGGGTGCGCAACTCTGCATAGAGGGTGCTGTAGGTTAGTCGATTGTCGAACAGCGAGAAACGGGCCTTCACAAAGGGGTAGACAAACGCGGCATCGCTCCAGAGAAGCGAGCGGTAACCGTGTCCATAGTGGTGTTTGCCCTGGCCGATTTGAAGCGTGATGTTGTTTCGTGGCACATAGGTGACATGCGATGTTGCTAGTGCGAAGTCGTAGCCGTTTTCCTTGTAACGTTTAGTCCTGCCAAATCCTGGATATATACCGTAACGATTGTTGAATGCTTGCAGATAGTCGGGCACGACCGCTTGTGTTTCAAAAAAGGAAGTTTCGAAAAACAACTTTTTACCGACACGACCCCTCAATAGCAGTCCGCGTTGGTTGAAGAAGAGATTCGCCGAATTCCATGCCCCCGTGTCGGAGATGTCTTTACCGGCGTATGCGTCGAGCACCGGATCGAGCGTGAGCTCATACTGTTCATCGCGAATATCGACCAGGTGATCGTACAGCAATTTTGCACGGAACTTCGAACGCCCTGCGTCAGCGGAATCTCGCTCAATAGCGGCGCCATCGCTATGGAGCTCGATTGAAAGCAGTGGTTTTTCGGCAAGATGAAGGGCAGGCAAAGAATCCTTTAGGGCCGACGACATGGCGCTATTCGTCCAGGCGCGGTGCAGAGGAATGTAGAGTGATTGTGATCGGCAGTAATGGCCGAATCCCATCAGCAATACGATTGCTGTCAGACGTGTAATGAATGTTGTAATGGTCATTTCGCGCGCAGTTGCGAAAGCTCATATTGCTGAAACTCTTCGTAGACGGCAGCAATACCGTTGCGCAAATCGATGCGGTGTTTCCATCCGAAACGGTGAATTCGGCTTACATCCATGAGTTTGCGCGGTGTGCCGTCGGGCTTTTCTGTGTTCCATCGGATTTGGCCTGAGAAGCCCACAATATCGCATACAAGTTCAGCAAGGGCTTTGATGGTGAGATCTTCACCGGTGCCGATATTGACAAACATTTTTTCGTTGTAATGCAGCATGAGGTGATAACAGCCTTCGGCCAAGTCATCTACGTGCAGAAATTCGCGCAATGGCGAGCCTGTTCCCCATACTTCCACTTCCGCCTCTCCATTCACTTTCGCCGTGTGAAACTTGCGAATGAGCGCCGGTAGCACGTGTGAGTTATTGAGGTCATAATTGTCGTTCGGTCCATACAGGTTGGTCGGCATGGCGGAAATGAAGTTGCAGCCGTACTGATCGCGATACGATTCGCACAGTTTGATGCCCGCAATTTTCGCAATGGCATACGGTTCATTGGTAGGCTCCAGAGCGCCGGTCAGCAGGCTCTCCTCTTGCAAGGGTTGCGGAGCCAGTTTGGGATAGATGCACGATGATCCCAGAAAAAGCAATTTTTTCACGCCATGCTTATAGGCAGCATGAATGATGTTGGCTTCTATCATGAGGTTATCATACAGAAACTCGGCGCGATAGACATTGTTGGCATGGATGCCGCCTACTTTGGCTGCCGCCAGAAACACATATTCCGGACGATTGTCTTCAAAGAACGAGTCGACAGCCTGCTGGTTTCGCAGATCAAGTTCTGCTGATGTTTTTAAAAGCAGGTTGGTATGTCCTTCGTGTTCGAGTTTACGAACGATGGCACTACCGACCATTCCGCGGTGGCCGGCAACGTAGATGCGCGCATTTTTTTCCATAGTCGCGAAAGTAAGATTGAACGGCTAAAGTTGTTGAGTGTTCCGATTACTCTCTCACGTCAAGAGCATCACGAAGTCCGTTTCCGACCATCATAAAAGCCAAAACAAGCAGCATTATTATGAAGCCTGGCACGATGGCCAGGTAGGCGAGGTCCGTGGTGATGTAGGCATAGTGTTCACGAATCATATTTCCCCAACTGGGCGTGGGAATTTGTGCGCCAAGTCCAAGGAAACTTAATCCGGCTTCAATCAAAATAGCGGAGGCAAAATTGGCGGCCGATATAACGATGATGGGTGAAAGAATGTTGGGCAGTATGTGTTTGAAAATGATGCGAAACTCGGAGAATCCGAGAGCTCTCGCGGCTTCAACGTATTCTTTTTCCCGAATGCTCAAAACTTGTCCGCGTGCAATACGAGCTACTTCTACCCACATCGTAAGTCCGACTGCCAGAAATACTTTCCAAAATCCGGTTCCGAAAGCGAAGGTAATGGCCATCACCAAGATGAGGGTTGGAACTGCCCAAACCACATTGGTGAACCACATGATGACGGCATCGACCTTACCGCGGTAATAGCCTGCGATTAGGCCCAGCGTGAGTCCGACAAGGAGCGAAATCAACACTGCGATGCTGCCAACGGCGAGTGAAATGCTGCTTCCGGCCATCAGGCGCGATAGAAGGTCTCGTCCGTATTTATCAGTGCCAAGCACAAAGTTTCGCTTGAAGAGGAAGTTGCCGTCAGACGATTGCATCAGTGTTTCGATCGGAAGTGTATCGGCGAAGGCAGCGCTCTTTCCAAAGCGATAGGCGATAAGTTGCGAGCCCTGAACCTCAGACGAGTCGACACAAATGCCGGTGTAGTTGTCGGGACGCCCGCCGTCAATCCACGTTTGAGCGAATCCCGGAGATTCAGCCTTAGATGCTATCCGTAATTCGCTTACTTCAAAGCCGGGTTTTTGTCGGCTTAATTCGAGCGCTTGATTGTTGGCGTTCACGGTGCTATCGGGACGAATGAACGGGCCAATGATCGAAACGAACAGGATGAGTGTGATGAAAGCAAGGCCGCCCATGGCCGTGGGATTACGACGGAATCGGCGCCACGCGATGGCTGCCGGCGAATGCGTGTTTATGTTATGTTCGTTGCCCGTCCTTTCCACGTAGGTTTATAGAGAATGCTGATCAACGGGAACAAAGTTGCGTAGAGCGGATAGATAAAAATCAAGAGTCCGTAAAATCTCTTCACCCGTTTTATACACATCCATTCTCCAACGGCGAAGATGAGTAGGGCATCGGCGATTACTTTGGTGATGAAGAACAACAGAAAGAAGGGAAGCAAATCCGGGCGACTCAAGGTCATGCAAAAGCCGACCATCACAAGCGCATTCATGCTGAATGTCAACCACGCAGTATAACGCAGCGCCGGATCATTCATCCTCGATGTTTTGCCCATCCAGCGAAGGCGTTGCATGACCAGTCCGCGCAGCGTCACATGCGGTTGTGTGGCTACCTGCGTGCGCAAATCATGAACCCATGCAATGGTATGTTTCGGCTTGAGTGCATGCAGTAAAAAGAGATCGTCGCCGCTAGTGATGTGAAAATCTTGGCGTTGAGGACGGACCGATTCATAGGCTTCTTTGCGGAAACACAGGTTGGCGCCGTTGCACAAAATGGGGAGGCCTGCAGCAGTCATGGAGGCTGTAACTCCCATTACACTTAGAAACTCGACCTCCTGCAGTCGGCTGATGAGGTTGGATGCCGGACCTATACGCAAGGGAAGAATCAGCATATCGGCATTGCTATGCGCTGTATTGGCGGCAACGGCGACAAGCCAGTTTTCGGGAAGCACGACGTCGGCATCCAGCGCTACGATCCATGGTCTGACAGAAGTTGCTACGCCCAGGTCGACGCCTTTTTTCTTGCCGAAAGTGTCGGTTTGATGAAGGAGACGTGTGCCCGGATGTTCGCTTTGAAATTGTTGAATGACGTCAATAGAATTATCGCTGCTGTGATCATCGATGAACAGAACCTCAACATGTTGGCAGTGTGAAAAAACAGCTTTCAGAGATTGGCAAAGCGCTTTCAGGTTTTCGCTTTCATTTCTGAATGGCACCAGGATGGTCAGATGGCTCGCATCGCTTGTGGAAGGCGTGCTTTCCGGTAGCCTTCTCCACAGGGCGTAAAGCCAAAGCACCCACCCCAGGTAGAGGGAGGTCAGGAAAAGGACGATTAACAGGATTACTACCATAGCTTTACCGCATCAAAGAAACAAGCAATTTGGCTAACGAGCGCATCATATTGGGAATCGATCCGGGTACGTCCATTTTGGGTTACGGCATCATCGAGGTGAAGGGCAAGCAAATGAAGCTCGTTACCATGGGTGTTTTGCGGTTGGACAAGATTGATGACCATCACCTCAAGTTGCAGCGCATCTTCGAGCGCGTCATTGAGTTGATGGATAGTTTTCATCCCGACGAACTGGCCATTGAAGCGCCGTTTTTCGGCAAGAATGTGCAGTCTATGCTGAAGTTGGGCAGAGCTCAGGGAGTTGCCATTGCAGCCGCTTTGAGCAGGAAGCTTCCTGTGGAAGAATATGCGCCACGTAAGATTAAACAAAGCATCACGGGTAGCGGAAGTGCATCAAAGGAACAGGTGGCCGCAATGTTGCAGCGCACGCTTTCTATTCCCGATGTGGATATGCCGGAAAAACTAGACGCGACCGATGGATTGGCGGCGGCAGTGTGTCATTTTTACCAAAGCAGCAGTCCGCTGGCGGGGGCAAAAACCTATGGTGGTTGGAAGTCGTTCTTATCGGCCAATCCCGACCGTGTCGGCGGAAATTCGAAAAAAAGTTGATGCGTTTTTGTCGTTACTTGCGGCAAAATTCCATTTATGAAATTCGGTACCAAGGCGATTCACGCCGGTCAGGAGCCTGACCCAACCACCGGGGCCATCATGACTCCGATTTATCAAACTTCAACCTACGTGCAGGAAGCACCGGCTAAGCACAAAGGCTATGCGTATGCGCGAGGAAAAAATCCTACGCGAGTCGCTCTTGAAAGTTGTCTGGCGGCGCTGGAAAACGCTGAGCATTGCTTGTGCTTCAGCAGCGGGATGGGTGCTATCGACACGATAATAAAATTGCTGTCACCCGGTGATGAGGTGATTGCTACCGATGATCTCTATGGCGGAACATACCGTTTGTTTACCAAGGTATTCGAGAGAATGGGAATTCGATTCCATTTTGTGGATATGCATGATTTGGCGGCGACGGAGCAATTGTTGAATGCCAAGACGCGCATGATCTGGATCGAAACACCGACCAATCCGATGATGAAAATTATCGATATCCGACATTACACGGCGCTGGCTAAAAAGCATAACGTCATCTCGGTAGTCGACAATACGTTTGCTTCACCGTATTTGCAGAACCCACTCGACTTGGGCGCTGACATTGTGATGCACAGTGCAACGAAATACCTCGGTGGTCATAGTGATGTGGTGATGGGCGCGTTAATGACGAGCAACAAGGAGCTCTACGATCAGTTGGCTTTCATCACCAATTCATGTGGACCCGTGCCTGGTCCGCAAGATTCGTTTTTGGTGCTGCGTGGCTTGAAAACGCTTCACCTGCGCATGAAGGCGCACTGCGAAAACGGAAAGGCAGTAGCAGAATTCCTACGGGCTCATCCAAAAGTTGGAAAGGTGTACTGGCCCGGTTTTGAAGATCATCCGAATCATGCTGTAGCCAAGAGCCAGATGAGCGGTTTCGGTGGAATGATATCGTTTACACTTAAAAGCGACTCGTTTGATGATGCCAGCGAACTTGCGCAGGCTTTGCGTGTTTTCTCGCTAGCTGAATCACTTGGCGGCGTTGAATCGCTTGTCGGTCATCCGGCTTCCATGACGCATGCATCCATTCCTCGTGAAGAGCGTATCAAAACGGGATTGGTTGATTCGCTCCTTCGCTTGAGCGTTGGCGTAGAAGACATGGAGGACCTGATTGATGATTTGCGTCAAGCGCTGGATAAAGTGAAGTAGTAAGCATCACCATCGAAATGAGTAATAAGAAAGTCGCAATTGTTGGAGCCGGGTTAGTGGGCAGCTTATGGGCTGTTTACATGGCTAAGCGCGGATATCAAGTTCATGTATTTGATCGCCGTCCGGATATCCGCAAAATGAAAATAGTGCAAGGCAAGAGTATTAATCTCGCGCTGAGTGACCGTGGTTGGAAGGGATTGGAGGGCGCCGGCATTGCTGATGCAATTCGCGAAGTGGCCATTCCCATGCACGGTCGAATGATGCACGCTGTCGATGGAAAGCTGACTTACCAGCCCTATGGCAAAGAAGGACAAGCGATTTACAGTGTGTCGCGCGGCTTGCTCAATCAAACGTTGTTGAAGTGCGCGGCTGAACACGCCAATGTCACGTTTGCATTTCAACACCGTTGCAAGGACGTTGATCTCGATACCAACACACTTGTCTTTCATGACGACGTTTCAGGACAGGAAGTGCGAGATTCGTTTGATCAGGTGTTTGGAACCGACGGTGCTTTCAGCGCTGTGCGCTCGCGCCTGACGCGCCTTGATCGCTATGATTATTCGCAGAACTATCTTGATCACGGTTACAAGGAGTTGGAGATTCCTGCGCATGCCGATGGCACACATCAGCTTGATAGCAGTTGTTTGCATATTTGGCCGCGCGGTGAATTCATGATGATCGCCTTGCCGAATGTGGATGGTTCATTCACCTGTACACTCTTTATTCCGTTTGAAGGCGAACATGCCCTAGCCAATTTGAAAACACCTGAAGCGGTAAAAGCATTCTTTGATGAGCACTTTGCAGATGCTGTGCCGATGATGCCCGAGCTGGTGGATGACTTTTTTGCCAACCCTGACGCGAGTTTGGTGATGACGAAGTGTTATCCTTGGCATTACAAGGATCGTGTGTGTCTGATGGGTGATGCTGCGCACGCCATTGTGCCATTCTATGGTCAGGGCATGAATGCAGGGTTTGAAGATTGCACGTATTTGAATGCTTTGTTGGAAGAGTATCACGATGATTTCTCGCGCGTTTTACCGGAATACACGCGATTGCGCAAACCGGCAGGGGATGCTATCCTACAGCTTGCATTGAACAACTACATTGAGATGCGTGATAAAACGGCTGATCGTGAATTCCTCCTGCAAAAGCGAATTGAAGGTCGCTTCAGTGAGAAACATCCGCAGCTGTGGAAATCACTCTACGAGCAGGTTTCATTTTCCCATACGCCCTACCAGGAGGCCTTGAACAATGGTTATCGTCAGCAAAAAATTATGGACCGCGTCATGGAGATGGAGGATATTGAAACCAAGTGGGACTCGGATGAAGTGGAACAGAGCATGCTCAAACTGCTTGAGATTCACAAATAAAGGTTGTTAACTGTGTTGTCTATGCTGCTTCGCGTAATGCGATAGAAGCTAGATTCGAGTTATGCGAATTCTCTTTTCTTTATGTTGCATATTACTTGTCGCTGTGGCTGATGCCCAGCGCGAGCCACGCGGGATTTTCGTTCCCGGAGGACAATTCAAGAACACGGGATGGTTTTTCTCGCCCGGGTTGGCTTCCATGATGCCAACACCGCGTACGGAGCAGCTGATGGGTTATGATAATCAGGCTATCCCCGACACGATTTATTCCGGGGAGTTTTCCCGCGATGGGCAGTTGGGGCTTTATCTGGAAGGAGGGCGACATCATTTCACTTCCGGTCGCGGCCCTATAGATCACTGGGAATACGGACTGAACTATAAAATGCTGCGCGGCTCAGAGGAATTTTCCGGGTTTCTTTATGGTAATGATAGTGCTGTTGCTTATGCATCGCAGGCTTCTTTCAGCGATAGCTACCTGGGTGCATTTGTGAATTTCAACAACATACTGCAAGTTGGCGACAGGGTTTGGATTCAAAACGGATTGGGGATAAATGTGGACTATGGGCTATTCCAACGGCGAGGAGGAACCGGTGTTATCGGAACCGATTGGTTTTTTCCTGCTGATTTTCCCGTGCAGGCGCATTACAAGTTTGGAATAGGATGGAAGCCGGAACCGGGCATATTCATCATGCCGATGATTGAAACGCCCTTGCTTAATTTACTGCCGTGGGAAGGTCTTCAGGGCACGCTTCCATACTACACCGGACGTTACCGTCCGTGGTTGATTTCGCTGCGCATTCAATGGTTGTTGAAAGTCCCCGCAAGAGAATGCGATAATCAGCCCGGCCGCAATGTTGATTTATCCAAGGGAGGGAAGCACAGCGACAACGATCTGTTTGGTCCCGATGCCCGCAAAATGAAGCGGAAAAAGAAGGGCTTTTTTCACTTTTTGAAACGATCCTGACACAGTTCGATGAGAACGCCATTGCTTGATTTTGGATGCATGAACGCAATGAGCTTGTCATCTGCGCCGGCTTTAGGTTCATCGTGAATCATCACATAACCCAGACCTTTCAAGCGTTCGATTTCTGAGAAAATATCTTCGACGTCGAAGGCGATATGGTGCATGCCTTCTTTGTTTTTCTCGAGAAACTTGGCTATGGCACTATCGGGTGAGGTGGCCTGAAGCAGTTCAATTTTGCTTTCGCCCACTTGAAAGAACGAAGTGAGGACGTTTTCACTTTGCACCAATTCCTCTTTGTAGGGAGCAACGCCAAGGATGTCCTGAAAGAGTTTGTTTGAAGCGGAAAGGTCTTTAACGGCAATACCGATGTGTTCGATCTTACGCAGCATACCTTATTTCTTCTCTACAATAGAACCAACCTTGCTGTCAAAGTTCACGTAGTATTTTCCTTTCGAATATTTCGAAGCATCGATGTACTGGCCGCGACCTGTTGTAACCATTGAGCCGAATTCACTGATGACCTCAAAGTTGGTCTCCGCAGAGAATTCAATGCGGTCAGAAATTTTCAAATTCTTGATTTTTACTTCCGGAATCGCACTTTCAACCTTGTATTCATCACTGGTATGTTGTCCCTTGTAATCCATTTGGTAGATGCGGAAGGTATTCAAACCGCTGTGCAGTTTGGCCGGAAAGGAGTACGTGCAGGTTTCCGGTTTTCCTTGTCCTTTCAGTTCACCAATTTTAATCCACTTGTTCCATTTGAATTGTTCAATCACGAACGTGAGTGTGGCACTTTCGTTTTCTGTAGTCCAGGTCATTCCTCCGGCCGGGTCTATGTTCATTGAGCTTACTGTGTAAGTGCTGTTGGGATAGATGACTTCCGGGTTTAGAATTTTGACGTCGCAATTTTCTTTGCAGCGCAAGACAATTTCCAGGGCATCGCCTTGGGCTAGCTTCCAGGTGGCCAGGTCGACGGCGAAGGAAGCGGAGTTCACCTGATCGGCAGTCACGTTGCCATTGACGAGCACTTCGAAAACGCAATATCCGGCACTATCTGCGGTCATTGGGTTTCTTACGTAAAGGTCTTTGCCTTGATAAATGCCGCTGATAATCACAACTTCTGCGAGAAGGCTTGATGCGAAAGAAGTGAGCATCAAAAGAAGGAGAATTCTTTTCATGGGAAAACTGTGGAGGTAAGCAATTGAATTACAGGCACGAAATTAATCAATTCCCGCACAGGAATGAAATGGTACCTGAACTAGAATTGAACAGAAGCCAACGCACTGCGCATGCGCAAGACTTGAGACAGGTTAAAATCGGCGTCATGTGCCGTTTGAAAGGTGAAGTTTTGGTCACCCACTTTCAAGTATTGAATCAGACGGTAGTCATAGATACTACCGTCGGGCAGTAAACGCGAGAAAACGATGGATGCATCTTCATCATCCAGTATGCGGTAGGCGAACAACCCGTCGTGGCTTGCATCAATCGTCAAATCATTGTTAGCCGTTTGGTTTTTGCGTGCAATAATGTTGAAATCATCGCCGCATCGAATAGTGAGTTGCTCACCACCTGCGCATAGTTCAAAGGTAGGCTGATGGCTGATCATGATATCTTTCGGCATCACCATGCTAAAGTCGAAATCACCTTGTTTGACATGAACTAGGGAGTCGTTTGCTTGAAGCTCAAGATTAGGTTGCTCGCTCCGTGCACCTGGAATGATGCAAGCCGATAGCGATGCTACAAGCAACAACAGCAGAAGGTAGGGTGTTTTGCGCATGGTCAAACGAATTTGACACCTCCTACGCAATGTATAAGCGTAAAGTTACGATTCGTTAAAAACGCTGTAAACGGCAGGCAGCAAAAGGGTGGAGTAAAGCGCCTTCATGATTAGTTCGTGATATACAGCATAGGATCACTGAAGGTGATTTGGTAGGTTCTTAACGGAAAACTTGTCGGGCCCTTTACAATGGATCCGTCCATAATGAGCCATTGCGAATCGGAACACGGATCAGAGATAATGACGTTGTCGGGGTTCACAATCACCGCGCAGTTGTTTTCCGGTTCGAATGCGCTATGTCGTTCGATGGCGGTGAATTCAGTAAGACTATTGCGGAATACAATGATGCCTCTGGATCCGCCGGTTACATAAACCCATCCGGAGGGAACACTGAGGTTGAAAAAATCGGGTTGATTGATGTTGATGGCGATGTTGACCGGCACATCCGGCACGCGCGACATGTTTCTGTCGTGGCAACCGAAAAGCGAAAGGAGGGTAAGTAAAAACAGAATTAACCGTCGCATGCGTCGAAGATAATGCAGATCAGAGCACACTGCGCTTACTGATTCCCGGCACATATTCTTTCAGATAAAACGGTTCGAAATAGGCGACGTCCTCGAAGGCCCCGCTGTTGAATGCCGCTGTTGCCAGGGAATGCATCATAGGTGCAGTAGGGTAATTCGGATGAATGGATAATCCTGAGCCCGCCCAGGGAGCACATTTGGATGCGCCGTCGCCGGTGAGCACTATTTTTTTTCCTTCGAACGCATGGAAGAACGCATCATCTATGATGCAGGCCTCATCGGATTTTATGCGTTCACCGTTCGCATCAAAAACTGCGCAATACACTTCCATGCGGCCTGCGTCAATCATGGGCAGGATGAGGTCGTAATCTGAATTCGTACGAATAATCTCGTTCGCCAAAATCGCAGTGGTGTCCAGCGCGATCAACTTAGCACCGGTCGCATAACAGAGGCCTTTAGCAGCGCTCACACCGATGCGCAGACCCGTGTAAGACCCGGGGCCTTTACTGACGGCGATGGCGCTAAGTGCATCCCATGAAATAGATGACTGTGTGCGCAGTTGCTCTATGAGCGGATGGAGTTGTTCGGCGTGGATGAAATGCTCTGAAACGATAGTCTCATCGGCTACGCAAACCCCGTCTACAGTCCAAGACACGGAGCAGCTTTTGCCGGAAGTTTCAAGATGCAGAATCGTGGGCATAGGTGCTGCCTGAGCATTATTCGTTGTGATCTTCCGAATGCTTTTTCGGACTCACTTTTTCACCCGGTTTGAGGGTTTGTGAAACCAATTCATACGGGCCGGTGATTACCTCTTCACCTTCTGCGATTCCCGATTTAATCTCAATGAATTTGTCATCTTGTATGCCGGTCTCAACGACGCGAATTTTTGCTTCCCCATCGGTAGCATCGTGCACGAATACGACCGTGAACGGCTCTCGTTCTTCATCTGTATTTTCATCAGCGCGCTCCAATTCCTCGAGAATAGACGTTGAGGTGGTGTCGTCGCGAGAGGCCACAGCCTTGATTGGTATCGACAATGCGCGATCTGATTTTTCAGTGACGATGTCAACGGTAGCGCTCATGCCCGGTTTGAAAGGGGAGTAGCTTTCATCTTTGCCTTGCATCAGATGACTGTAGGATTCAGGTAGAATGCGGATTTTCACCGAGAAGTTGGTAACCTGATTGAGGTTCATTTGATCGCCGATGGCATTCAAGGCGGTATTACCGATTTCGGTTACTTCACCTTTGAACTTTTCCTCTTTGTACGAATCGACTTCTACAATGGCGGTATCGCCAAGTTGAACGCGCACGATATCGCTTTCGTTCACCTCCACATTGACTTCCATGAATGCCAGTGCAGAGATATTCATGATGACTTCTCCGCTCATCATATTGTTGCCTAAGACGGTTTCGCCGAGCTCTTTGTTTAGTGCTGTCACGGTACCGGTCATCGGTGACAGAATCGTTGTCCGCTTGAGATTGTCGGCCGCTTCATTCACACCGGCTTGCGCACTTTCGATGGCAAACTGAGCGCTATGAATACTTTCCTGGGCGGAGGTCACTTCGGCTTTGGCAGTTTCCCATTGACTAGTGATATTCTCCAATTCTGATTTGGAGATTGCACCATCATCGAACAGTTTTTTTTGACGTTGAAAGCTGAGGTTAGTGACATTGAATTGTGCCTCAGCTTGAGAAAGTCGAGCTTTCGCGCTACTCAAATTACTTCTAGAACTATTGAGCGCGGCTTCTGCTCTGCTCAATGCCGAGGTATAGAGGTCGGGGTTAATCTTCACCAGCAGCTGTCCTTTTTGTACGAGATCCCCTTCCTTGACCGGCAGCTCGATAATCTGTCCGGAAACTTCTGATTGGATTTTCACCTCGGTTTCCGGTTGAATTTTACCACTAGCAGAAACGGTTTCAACGATTGCGCGGTAAGCTGATTTTTCCACACTAACTTCTGAGGCCTCTTTTTTACCGGCAATCAAACGATAGGTCACTCCGCCTGCGGCGAGAATACCGACAACGATCAATGTTCTTTTGAGTTTCTTGTTCATGGTTTGAGTGAAATGGCCTTGCCTTGGTAAAAATTAAGGACGTTGAGTTTGAACACAAAATCGTACTTGCTGCGCGTGAGGTTGGCTTGAGCGATTTCATAGCGCATGCGCGCATCGGCGTATTCGGTAATGTTGCTGATGCCTTGTTCATAGCGCAGTTCTGCCCAACTGAACGCTTTTTGGGAAGCCGATACACTTGTTTTGAAAGCGTAATAGTTGGCGAGTGCTGCCTTAGCGTCGTTGTAGGCTTGATAGACACTTTGTTCGATGACTTGCTTCGCTTGTTCCAATTGAAGCGCTGCCTGACGGAAGTTGATGTCGGCTCGCTTAACGCTGGTGTGTGTCACAAAGCCGTTGAACAGCGGGATATTCAGCGAGAAGAATAAGGAGCGATTGACGTTGTCCTGCAACTGTAACCCGAATGCTTTGGTTTGATAGTCTTCCGTATCATACATCAACTGAGGCAGGGAGGTTACCAGTTCTCCGGACCCGAAAACGGTTCCAATGGGGAAGGCAAGTGTGTCGGGGTTACCTGTCACGACTTTGGCGGCACCCGAATAACCCGTTCCAAAAGAGAAGCTGGCATTCAAGCTTGGGTAATAACCCGCTGCGGCTATTTTCTTACCAAGGGCTGCAGCCGCCACTGAAGTTGTAGCGCCTTTGATTTCGGGGAAATTCGCTAACGCCGATTCAACGATGACTTCCGGGTTAGCCATGAGTTCAAGTTGTTCGATGTCTTCGATGCGTGGGACGCTGATCGAAAAGCTTTCGAGCGCACCGCCATCGAGTTGAAGGAGTTGCATCAACGAGAGTTTAGAAAGGCGGTAGTTGTTTTCAGCAGCCACGAAGGTGGCGTTATCAGAGGCGAGTTGTGCTTGCAGGTCATTCAGGTTGCTAACGGCCAATTGACCGGCTCCAACGAGTTTTTCCAAACGCTTCACTTGACGTTCGGTACCGTCGAGTGTTTTTCGCGCAATGTCCATGAATTCTTTGTTGATGATCACCGCGAGATAGGCCGATGCTACATTCAACGCGATATCGTTGCGCATCTTCTCATAGTTCCATTTGGCCGTCTCTGTGCTGAGCCCCGCTTGCTTTAGTGTATTGACCTGTCGAAGTCCGTTGAATAAATTGATACTCGTGGCAATTCCAAGATTGTTACTTTGAATTCGAGAGCTGGCAAATTGGTTAGTGAAGGGGTCAATGCGCTGTCCCCAGTTATAACCGTGTGAAGCCTGTGCATTGAGGGATGGCAGCATGCCTCCGAGGGCCTGTGTTTCGTTCAGTTCGTTCAGGCCAATGTTCTCTTCGCTGATTTGAATAGCGATATTGTGGGCGTAGGCATGTTGAATGCAACTATCCAGCGACCATGACTGACCGTGCATGTGCTCGTTGTTGCACATTACGAGCGCAAGGATGGCGTACCAAATTCCGGAGGGTTTCATCATTTCAGGCGCAAACTTACGGGCATAGCGGCGGATTTGACTGATAAAAATCGTGGGCATTATAAGAGAGACAGGATGAAATTGTGGGAGTGTCGACCGTAGCTTGTGAGGTGTGAAGAGCATGGTCGGTTGACTTATTTCTTCGGAGCTTACAGGTCTGTAACTTCAATTTCGACCCGGCGATTAGCGCTCACTTGCCATTCTGTTTGAGGGTCGGGGTAGAGCATCTGTTTGTTGCCCATACCTCGCGTTGTGAGGCGATCTGCGGCAATACCATGTTGAACGAGGTAATCGACCACGGCTTCTGCGCGCTTTTCAGAGGCTCGACGATAGTAGGCGTCTGAGTTCTTTTTCTCCTCGTTTACCGGGCAGTTAGCATGACCGATAATGCAGATTTTTACGGATGGATTAACCGTCAGGAATTGCACTAATTCTTCTAAGGCCGGAACGGACTTGTGATAGAGTTGTGTTTCATCGCCCAAAAAGGTAATGTCCTCAATACTCGTTTTAAGTCCAACCGAGACGGGTTTCATTTCCACGCGCTCGTAGTGCGTTGTTGCTTCTGCAGGCCAAAACTTGTGGGCATAGTACATATACCCTTCCTTCACAACCGAAACAGTATAGATGCGATAGTTTTTCAGCATCATGGTTGAGTCGGTGAAATTTTTGAAGACAACGGTTTTTCGCGGATTCAATCCTTTGATCATCACATCAGCTTCCATAATCATCTTGGAACGAAAGTCGGTGACGGTAATCTGCATATTCTGATCTTCCGCTTCCGGCACTTCAGTAGAGTCAATCTTCAATTCCTCAACGAATTGCGCATTCATCGCTTGTGCAGTGAGCAGTAGCGAAGCGAGGGCAATAAATCGGAGGAAAGCGGATGTCATGGATGTGAATTTGGTAGTCTAGTGCGGCGCTAAAATAACAAAAAGCAATTGCAAATCAGCAATTGAATGCAAAAAGCAACAATTCTTTAACTGATTTTTTCAAACTTGCCTGAAGGAGCGACGAATGGTCAAGATCGGAAGATGGCCTTGATTTTTTTACGGAAGAAAACCAGTCCGACCGTCGCGAGCAAAACATACGGAACGAGCATCAGATAGACTATGCCTGCGTTGAGACCTTCACCAATGCCTTTGTCTACGTTTTCGGTAGCACTTTCGGCCGTGGCCTTGCACATAGCGCACTGGGCAGCGGCGTGAACACTCCCAGTGATGAAGAGGATCAGGAGGAGCGAGAGGCGTGTCAACACTTTCATAGCATCAAAAGTAGGTTATGGTTGGTTAGACGTAGTAAGGACTGATGAATAAATAAACGACCACGCCACTGACTGCGACATAAAACCAGATGGGCCAGGTAATCCGTGACAGTTTTTTATGATTGGCATAGTCACCACTGAGTCCACGGTATACACTGAAAAGGATGAACGGCAGTATGATGGCTGCCAGAACGATATGCGTGAGAAGAACAATGAAATACAAGCCCCGCATTGGGGCATCGGCCGGGTATGATGTATCGCCGCACAATACATGGTGCGCAATGTAGCTGATGAGGAAAACGCACGACAGAGCCATAGCAGTCAGCATGATCTTTTTATGCAAACGATAATTTTTCTGTTTGATGGCAATTAAACCGGCCAATAATGCGCCGGCCACGGTAGCGTTGATGCCGGCATTGATGGTGGCGAAAACATGAGGATTGAAGGGAAGTTGCACCTCCAGATGGATGTACTTCAATGAAACAACAACGAGGAAAACAACAACGGAACTGATCCAGATGAGCGTCTTGGCCAATCGGTCGTTTCTGCGGATAGCGGGTTCGAGCATGCTAGGATTCTTTGGAAAGCGTAATAGCATCTATAAACAACTGATCCATGCTTTTGGTTGAGGTACCGTCGTAATATCCTCGCATGCGCAAACTCCGATCGAGCAGCGTTACTTTGTCGGTATGAAAAATCCCTCCGGCTGCAGTATCAGATGGAAAGGCCGTGAGTAGAAATCCTTCCTGTGCTAAGTCGTAAATGTCTTGCGGTTTACCGGTGAGAAAATTCCAACGCGAAAAGTCAGCGCCAATGCCGATTGCATAGCGTTTGAGTTTGTCTGGAGTGTCTGTTTCGGGTTTGACCGAAAATGAAAGGAAGCGAATGGGTAAATCGGGATGTTCCAAGCTGAATTTCGTTTGGAGTCGCGCCATTTGTGCGCTCATCACGGGGCAAATACTCGGGCAATCGGTGAAGAAAAAGTCGACCAAGGTGATATAGCCTTCGTAATCTTTCTGTGTGACCCACAAGCTGTCTTGGTTGAGGAAACTGAATTTCGGAATCGGGTAGTAGTTGGTGTCAGCCTGTGCAGTTCCATCGGCGCCGGTTGTCAGTTCGATATCGAATTCTCCGAAATAGGGAAGGCTGTTTGAGCGTTCCGAGGCCTTCTCATCTGTGCATCCGACGAATGTCAGGCAGCACAACAGAGCCAAACTTGCTGCCTTAATGGTCTTGATGTTGTTTAGCCTTCTTGTCATGATATCGTTCAAGGTCAATCTCTTTTTTCAGCAAGGCAATATCTTGAACCAACCCGGGTATCGAGTCGCCTCCGCCTCCCAGAAAGTGGTACTCCGTATTTCCATATTCACCACGGATATGCCCTTGCGCATCAATTAGCTTGAAGATGGCTTCCTTGGATCTATCGCGTATGAGCAATCCATTGCGGATGTATGACTGCATGGCTTCTTGGTCGCCGGTCAGGATTTTCCATTTGTTTGGAAAAGCGTTATAGCGCGTGTTCTGCTCCACATAGGCCGCGGTAAGTGGAGGTTGATCATAATTGCAGTCGGCAGAAAACACCACAATGGCGATATCGGATTCATTGCGGTATTTGAAATTCACGTTGAGTAATCGCTCGGTTATTACCGCGATATTAGGATCTCCCAGGTGATAGCATGCGGCAATCCATACATTCCCCAAGAGTGAGTCACGCGTGATGATCGTTCCCGTTTCATCAGCAAATGCAAAGTCGGGAAGCATGTATTCTGCGCTGTCACTAACCCCGGTTGGACTGAAGTAGGGCAGCGTTTTAAAGTTGTGTTTTCCCATTATGCCAAAAAACACAAGCCACAGGAGTGGAAACAAAAAAAGTATACCGGCAAGGCCAATATACTTTTTCAATTTTTTGGAGACCGGCATAACGGCTTAACGGAAGGTGTTGTTCAGTTCCTGTACGGAAAGCCCTTCGTAAAGTCCGATAAATATGAGGTAAAGAATAAACAAAGCGTAGGGTAGCAATACCACATACTTCAGGTTCTTTCGTTCGTCGCCAAGGTGCATAAAAATCAACACAATGTAGGCCGCCTTCACCAGCGTGAGAATAATAAAGAGCAGCTTTATGGTTTCCCAAGTGAACGTGCTGTTGCGCTTGAAGAAAACGCCCATGAAAATTTCGAATACGGTCACAATCGTAAGAATGGCTGTAACCATGTAGAGTTTCTTACGGATTTTCACTCCTTCCTCTTCGCCGTGTTTGGCGTTCAGGGAGTAGCTATCGTTCACAATTAAATCATCTCTTTCCATAGTGCTGAGAGTTATTGCTTGCTTGAATGTTCAGGATTATACGAGGTAGTAGAAGGTAAATACGAATACCCACACCAAATCTACGAAGTGCCAGAAAAGACCAACCTTTTCAACCATTTCGTAGTGGCCACGGCGCTCAAATACGCCACGCACGGCCATCAAGAAGATGATCAGATTGATAATGACTCCTTGCAATACGTGGAATCCATGGAATCCGGTGATGAAGAAGAAGAAGTTTGCATACTGTTGTTGAACAGCATACTCATTCTTTTGAAGGTTAGCACCAAACACGAGGGTGTTGGATGCCATGTTTTTCATAATTTTTTCAGCCTCTTCGCCTGTAACGGTGAGCTTACGAAGGTCTTTACCGTCTTTGTGCTCGAGTGTGTATTTGTTGAGTACGATTTCCAGTGGGTATTCCTGCGGCGCAGCAGCTGGGTGTGCTTCGGCATGCGCTTCATGGCCATGGTCATCGTGACCTTCATGAGCTGCAGGTGTAATGATGAGTTTCCCGTTGTTGACTTCAATGTGATCGCCGTGCTCCAACGCATGCTCGTAAGCATGACCCAAATCGCTGGTCATGTGTACCCATGTGCCACCGCTAAGTTCCATGGTGATAGGTTGGTTGTGATCGTCGGAGGCCGCTACGGTTAGCGGGCTGCTCACTTGAAAACCACCGCCTGAGCCATGGATAAAGTGAGACCATTCCCAAGCTTGTGAGCCGAGGAAGATGAATCCTCCCACTACAGTGTAGCCCATCCATTTGATGACACCCTTCTTGTCCATGCGGTGACCTGCTTCTACGGCGAGTACCATGGTTACCGAAGAAATGATGAGGATGAACGTCATCAATGCCACATAAATCAGTGGGTAGCTGCCGTGGAGCATAGGCAGAGACTCGAATACCTGTTCGCCAACGGGCCAAAGATCTGCCGATCCATGGCGAATAACGCCGTATGCAGTGAGCAATCCTCCGAATGTCAATGCATCCGAAACGAGGAAATACCACATCATCATTTTGCCGTAGCTTATTCCGAAGGGCGATTGTCCTCCGCCCCACAATTGGTCTTTGCTGACTGCTTGTGCCTGTCCTGCCATAAGGTCTGAAAATTTGCGGCAAGTTTACTAATGAAATCGCGGAATTTGGGGCGTCCGCTTAAAAAAATTGACAGGCTATGTTCGAAAGCCGGTTCAATCGGCCTCAAATACAGGCGGGCATTGAAGTTGCTACGCTGTTTAAATCGTTTCTAAATAAGAAATTTCTTTTCTTAAAACAGGAAAAACAGAAAATAGAAGAGGTAGAGCCATAGACCGCCCAAAAAGTGCCAGTACATGCCACTGATGTAAACACTTAATGTATTGCCCTGATGTATACGTCCCTTGAAAATGCGAACGGTGTTAATCACCAAATAGATGAGGCCGAAAATTAAGTGCACAATGTGAACATAGACAACTACGCTAAGCATCGCTCCGAAGGCATTGAAGGTAGTCATTACCGTATTGGTTACAGCCTTTGACGGGTCACTTGGTTTGTAGAATTCAGCACCCTCCTTGACCAATCGCTCGTTGTTCATCTCGAACCAGTAGTCCTCACCGTAGGTTCCGCTCAGCTTCCCCAGTGTATTCCAACGGTAGGATGACAGGCCTTGTTCATTTTGTGTGATGGTGTAACCCATTCCACGCTCGGCCATGAAGCCCCATCCGGAGTTTTGCGTCACAGCGAAACCGATTCCAAGTGCCAAGGTGAGGGCATGGAGCATCAATCCTTGTTGCTGGCGGCCTTTTTTGAGTGCCTTCAGGGCGAGGATGAGGGTAATGCTGGAAGCGATAATGAGCACGCTGCTCACCCAGAAGTAAGACGGAACAGCCATGTGCAGCCAAATGAGCTTACCGTAGAGGACAATGAGGGCGCTGGTAATACCGGCAAACAGCATAACAATAGCGAAAATGATGAACCACATCATCATTTTGCGTGTGCGCACTTTTACCTCGGGATCAAGGCCTTCAAAGACGTCTACTTTTTTGCCTGCGGTTTCGCCTGTGGTGGTATTCATGAGAAAACAGTTTTAAATGAAACAAGAATCATCCTTCAAAGTTTTGGTGTGCACCGATTATATCAGCTTATCCATTACATAGGCCAGTTGCACAACGGGCAGGTAGAAGAATGAGGTAAACATTACTTTGCGCGCATCACTCGTATCACAGCTTCGAACCAATCGAAAAGCATAATAGGACATGAGCAATCCTGCCAGAGCAGTGATGATCGCTGCAATATTGCCTGTCATGGGAGCATCCAACGGAAGTGCCCAGGGCAGCAAACTGACCGGAATGAGGAAAAGAGAGTACAGAAAGATCTGGTATGCTGTTTTTGTGCTGCGACCTTCGTTAAATGGAAGCAACTTGTATCCGCCGCGCATGTAATCATCGTGTGCTACCCAAGCGATGGCCCAGAAATGCGGGAATTGCCACATGAATTGCATGGCGAAAAGAAGGCCTGCTTCGAGGCCGAAATTGTTGGTAGCTGCAACATAACCCAACATCGGGGGGATTGCTCCGGGAAATGCACCAACAAACACGGCCAAACTACTGATGCGCTTGAGCGGCGTGTACAGCGCTACGTACATAATAAATGCCGATGCTCCCAGAATGCCGCAAGCTGTTCCGCACACAACCCAAAGGATGATGATGCCGCTAATACCCGCAATCATGGAGATTGCTATAGCCGCATTCACGGTCATTCTCCCGGTAGGCAGAGGTCTGTTTTGCGTTCGAATCATGAGCTTGTCCCATTGGCGTTCAAGAACCTGATTCATGCCGTTACTGCCTCCGGTGAGCAACAATCCACCCACACACAGTGCGCCGAGGGTGTTCCAATTGGTTTCGGAGGTGCCCATGTAATAACTCAATACGGCGGAGATGATGACAAGAAAGGTAAGTCGGAGTTTAAACAACATGCCGATGTCTTTCCACATGCTTTGCTTGGTTGGGGCAGTTGATATAGCAGCTGATTCGGACAATGGATAGAATTGGGGGGCGAAGATAGGATAGTGAATGCTACACAAGGCTAAACGAACGAATCCAATTACCTAATAATCCTGAACGGGTTGCAATAGACCTTGGGTTCGAATACCGAGCATCACCACGTGATCACTTTGCGAGCCGCCATCGACTTGTTCACTGCGCAACAAGTGTGTTACGAAAACATCGAGGTAGGGCAGCGATTTGAGCGATCGGCTAACGGTGAGCGAATGAAAAATAGTCCTGTGCAATTCTCCTTGCAACAGCTCATGTCCGAAGGGGCCTCCAAAGGGGTCTTTATACGAGCGGTTGATGTTCCCGCCGAAGTTGTCGGTCAGACCATCACCGTCAGCGTCATAATCGCGGCCAAAAGCAGCCACGTTGAATTGTTCCTGGAAGGTCCACGCTCCCTTTTTCCAAATTACAGTTTGAGCGGCTTCGATGAAGTTGGCTCCAAGAGGATGTGCCATCGCTTGGTTGAGGTGAGTCCAGGCTTGTATAGAGCTGCCGTGGCTGTAGGTAAAGGGTCGGACCACATTGATCTCGCTTCGAATGCACAGGTTATCCGTCGGACACCACCGAAATCCTAGTTGAGCGCCAACTTTGTTGCCCCACCAATTATTATCTTTTTTGAAGAGATTCAGGTTGAATTCATCCAAAACAAACTGGCCGTAGAGACGAAGTCTTTTCCAAGGCTCCCAGCGAATGCTCGCTGCCAGGATAACGTTGTCGGGTGAACCCAGCGTATATTCTACAGGACGATAGAAAATCAACGGGTTCAGGTAGCCCAGGTCCAGTGTTCTTCTGCTTAAGGTGTCCCGATCTTGCCATATGACCCATTCGTATAGAGACACATTGAGTTTTTTAGAAACGGCATAGCTCAGGGCGTGCATTGCACTGTACTTGGTGCGTGCCTCCGACAAGGGTTGCATCGAAGAGATGTCGCGCAACTGCATCCATAAATTCGTGTAGCGCAGTTTCCAGACGTTGGTGGTAATGCGCGCGTAGTTGGCCGGAGCGGCGTTGTCGCTCACGATGAGTGACCGATGGCCATCGCCCCAGAAATGCTTTTGTTTGCCGAGATCAAACAGGAAGTGCTTCCCTGCTTTAAACGTGGCACTGCCATAGGTGTAATGCGTGTGGTAAAGATTTTTGACATCGTCATGCACGGCATAGCCAAAGCCGGGGATGAACCGCTGTGTCTCGGCTTGCAGCGCGAGGTAATCCGGCAACTGGCCGCCCGCCAGTGCATATCCGGCCGTTATGTTCCAGTGCTTGTGGTCGGTGCATTGTAGTTGTAAGCCGACAAATCCGAGGCTGGCTACGCGGGTGCCATTGCTAAGTGACAATCCACCGGCAAGACTTCCGAAGGGTTGGGCGGCAAGGCTAATTGAGCGGTCTGTGGAGTCTGTCGTGGGCCTTAGAAATGCTGCAGCATCGGGCAGCAGGTGTGAGTGAGCATTGCTCGAATCAGCGGTTTCAGCCATGCAGCCATTCGCCGGTTGCTGAGCGGCGGCGCAGTGGGAAATAATAACCCAGAGTAGGCAAAGACCGTTGGATAGGCAGAATCTCATCTCAGCGGTGCAAGTTAGCCTGTGAGTGTCATCCGAACAATTTCCTGTCACAAAACCTCCTAGAGCAGTGGGTGCAATTATGCGCCATGGACTTTTGAAAACATTCACAAGGTGATTTTTTGGGTGGCGTAAAACTGAGCTAACTTCACGCTCCTATGAATCCGGCAGAAATAGATTTAGAAGAAGAAAAGTTAGAGATTCTTCGACGATACCGTTCGTTATTGCGTGTTTGTCATCGCTCCAAGACAAGGGCCGACAGGGCGCGCATTCGCAAGGCCTTCGAGTTAAGCGCTGAGGCGCATAAGGATATGCGTCGCAAGAGCGGAGAACCGTATATCTATCATCCGATTGCTGTGGCGAAAATTGCAGCGGAAGAAATTGGATTGGATACAACAAGCATTGTTTGTGCATTGCTTCACGATACGGTAGAGGACACGGAAATCACCCTGGATGATATCCAGAATCTTTTTGGAAAAAAGGAACGCACCATTATTGACGGTCTTACGAAAATCTCCGGCGTCAGCAATTACGAAAGCGCCAGCGATCAGGCTGAGAACTTTCGTAAGATGTTGCTTACGCTGAGCGACGATGTGCGCGTGATACTGATCAAACTGGCCGATCGCCTGCATAATATGCGCACCCTTGATCACATGGCGCGCGAGAAGCAACTCAAGATCGCCAGTGAGACGCTCTTCATGTATGCACCGCTGGCTCACCGGTTGGGACTTTACAACATCAAAACCGAGCTGGAAGATTTAGCGCTGAAGTATAAAGACCCGGAGATCTATGAAGAGATTATCGGGAAATTGCAGAAGACGCAAGCGGTGCGCACGCGTTTCATCAACGCATTTACACTTCCCATTCGTAGGTCCTTGGATAAGGCCGGATTGCACTACGAGATTAAGAGCCGCACCAAGAGTATATATTCCATTTGGAATAAGATTGTGAAGAAAGGCGTTCCCTTCGAAGAGATCTATGATGTGTTCGCCATTCGCATCATCCTGGACACACAAACGGACACTGAGAAGAGTGATTGCTGGCGCGTCTATTCCATCGTAACCGACTTTTACCAACCAAGCCCGGAGCGTTTGCGCGACTGGATTAGTATCCCCAAAAGCAGCGGTTATGAATCGCTTCACACCACCGTGATGTCTCCAACCGGTAAGTGGGTGGAGGTGCAGATTCGTTCAGTGCGGATGGATGAAATGGCAGAGAAAGGATTTGCAGCACATTGGAAATACAAAGACTCGCCGGAAAGTCCTGAGAGTAAGCTCGACAAGTGGCTCAATCAAGTACGTGATGTTCTTGAGAACCCGGAGGACAATGCGATTGACTTTATTGACAACTTCAAGTTGTCCCTCTTCTCGGAGGAAATCTATGTGTTTACTCCTGATGGCGACTTGAAGACACTTCCGGTTGGGGCAACTGCACTCGATTTTGCATTCCATATTCACTCACAAATTGGATCACAGTGCATCGGCGCGAAAGTGAATTATAAGCTGGTTCCGCTTTCACACAAGTTGCGCAGTGGTGACCAGGTTGAAATACTGACTTCCAAGAAGCAGCATCCGAAGGAAGATTGGCTCAATATTGTTGTTACTGCCAGTGCGCGTCACAAGATTCGCGATGCCCTGCGAGAAGAGAAGAAGTTGATTGCAGACGAAGGTAAGGAGATGGTAAAGCGCAAATTCAATGGGCTCAAGGTAGATTTTTTGAGTAAGAACATTGACGAATTGGTGCGGCATTACAGGGCCATCAATGCGACCAATCTGTATGTGCGCATTGCTAAGGGAAATGTTGATTTGACGCGCCTCAAAGGGTTTGTTGTGGAAAACGGACGCATCCGGTTTGAGAAGGAGGAAGTGTTAGGCAAGCAAACACAGGAGGGCACACCCGAGAGCGAACGTAAGGTAATCACTACCCAAGGCAAAGGAGAAGCGCTCTTCATTGGCGATGAGCAGCAGCAGGTGGA
>Ga0114979_10000279_pt1 | contig 33913 bp, 26 predicted proteins | sample S_140625_EF_Meta_FD_87315 | JGI IMG/M metagenome (GOLD analysis project Ga0114979, IMG submission 87315) | Freshwater microbial communities from Lake Simoncouche, Canada to study carbon cycling - S_140625_EF_MetaG | ecosystem: Environmental > Aquatic > Freshwater > Lake | place: Lake...
CCTGAACCCAATGGACTCGTAACCGTAATCGTACCTGTACTTACTGAACAAGTTGGTTGTGTTACAGATGTCGTAGGATTAGCTGGTGTTGCGATGGTTAAATTCAAAATCTCAGTAGCACAACCACTCACTGAAGTGTATGAACCAGATGTAGTATACGTCTGACCATTTACTGACCAAGTGTATGTTGAAGAACATGCATTGGCAACTGTGGTGTTGCTTGTTGATGCGGTGATGGTCAAATTCAAAATCTCAGTAGCGCAACCGCTAACTGAAGTGTATGAACCAGATGTTGTGTATGTCTGACCATTTACTGACCAAGTGTAACTATCACATCTAGAGATTGGCGTTGTGTTAGAAGTTGATGCTGTAATCGTCAAATTCAAAATCTCTGTTGCACAACCACTCACTGAAGTGTAAGAACCAGATGTGGTGTATGTCTGACCGTTTACTGACCATGTATAACTATCACAAACTGAAGCCGTCGTTGTGTTTGAAGTTGATGCAGTAATCGTCAAATTCAAAATCTCAGTAGCACAACCACTCACTGAAGTATAAGAACCAGATGTAGTGTACGTCTGACCATTTACTGACCAAGTATAACTATCACATATAGAGATTGGCGTTGTGTTAGAAGTTGATGATGTAATCGTCAAATTAATTGAAACAATCGAATCACAACCAAAGCTCGTAGCTAAAGTATCGTAATAGATTCCTGATGTTGTGTAGGTGTCTCCTTCCCAAACATATGAATCACAACTTGTCACGTCAACTGTTGGTGTAGTTACAGCAACACAAGGTGAACCAGTTACAGTAAAATTGTCGATTCTGCTTGTACCACCAGAACCAAATGTTCCGCTGATGGCGTTCGTACTTGTATTTACTGCTCTTAGATAAACTGTTGATTTATTATTTATAGCAATCACATTGCTTAAATTGAATGTTTTGGTAGATGCGGCTTTGTATGATGTTGGAACCCAAGAATCATTGGTAACACTGTATGTTCCAAAATCTGTAAACGAAGTTCCGTCAGTACTGTACTGTAATTTGAATTGTGATGGACCTGTGTTACTTCCTGTTTGATCCAATGACACAGTTAAATCACGGTAGTCGTTGGTGTTTAATTTTATTTGATAATAATCTCCAATAGCCCAGTTGTTGCTGCTGATAGATTTTGCTGTATTGTTTCCTGTTGGGTTGCTCCAAACAGTTGATGCACTTGCATGCACAGCGGTGAATTGAGAACCTGTTCTTTGCGCTCCCAAATCAGCTGTTGCAGAACCTGAACTGATTACTGCTGCAGCTCCGGTGTTGGTGGTTATTGTTGCTTCAAATGTCCATTTAGCAATAGACGTTACCACCAATTGAACCTGCGTTACATCTGGTGCTGCATTGTAATTGTCATCTCCCGCTTGAGATGCAATGATATTGGTAGTGCCGGGCCCAACAATTGTTACCACGTTTCCGCTTATGGTTGCTACCGCTGTGTTTGAACTTACATAAGAAACTGTATAACCAGATGATGCTGTTGCAGTCAGATTAAATGTTGTAACATCTGTTGTTTTGGATGAAAGTGCAGCAAATGTGATTGTTTGATCTGCTTTTGAAATTGTAGCAAAAGTGCCTGGCTGCGTTAAAATGTAATTCGCAGCATCAGCACCGGTCAAATTCAATGTGATGTTGATGTCTGGTGCAGCATCAGCAAAATCAAATGTTCCTATGTTTGAAACCGCCACCACATCCGATATTAATACGCCTGACAAAACTCCAGTATTTGAAATCGTTGCATTTGTATTGCCATTATATATTTTATTATCAGCAATTACGCCACTAACGGTAAGGGTTGCTTCAGAAATATTTGCTGTTACATTTGTAGGTTGTGTAATGCTATAATTGTTTTGTGCTGCGCCTGTTAAACTGTATCCTGAAACGGTAATCGCTTTATTTGTTCCTACTCCTTTATTTGCAAATGAAAATGCAGGTACACCTGTCAAACTCACATCATCTGAACCATATACACCAACCAATGTTGCGGTACCGCTCACCGTTGCTGTTGTGGTTGCATCATATGCTCTATCAACTCCTGTTAATCCAGTTATGGTTAATGGTAATGCTGTCACCGTTGTTGTTGAAACTGCAACATTAACATTCGTTGCTCCTGTGCTGGTTAATGTAACATTTCCAGAATAACTTCCCACACTAACGCCAGCTGCTAAACGAACATATACTGTTGTTGATGCAACCGTTCCTGTTGATGGTGTAAGCGCTTGTGTGCTTGCAAAACCTGAAGTGTTGTTTGTAATCGAAACCTCAAATCCTGCTGGTGCTGTTATTGTCAAATCTGATGTTAGGTAAACAGCAGAAACAATAATTGATGAAGCCGTACTTGCTGTACCATAAACAGTAGATTGTGTTGTTGGTGTGCCAATGCCTGTAATGGTTGGTGTTTGCGCTGATGTAGTTCCATCTTGTGTTGCTCCAAAGGAAGTCTCAACACTAGCTCCGTTTCTTGCTTTAACTTTGAATGTGTATGCTGTCAATGCAGTTAATCCGTTTACTATTACTTTTCCATTTGTACCCCATGTAGCCGCTGTTTTCCAAAGCGGACTACCACCCAATGTTCCATTTGATTGTACATAGTTTCCAGAATTGGTTTCTTGAATTGCATATTCTGTGTTGGTTGGATTGCCATTTGCATTAATGGTTACGTCCAAAGTAGCACTTGTAGGATTGTCAACTGTTGGTGATGCAGGCACGTTGGCTAATGTGTAAAAACTGCTATCTGTGCTGTATCCTGTACCAACGCTGTTGATGGCATATCCTCTAAAATAATATTGTGTATTTACAGACAAACCTGTTCTTGATTGTGTATATGCTGCAACGTCAATTCCACCTTCTGCTAAAGCATTGGTTGTTGGATTAGATGTTGTTCCATAAACAGTTCCTCTCTCTGTGATGTCAGCTCCGTTGTTTGATGTTATGGTCGCTCCTAACGTCGCAGTTGTAGTAGTAATATCTGTTACAGTTGGTGTAGATAAGAATGGTGCACCTACTACAAATCCAGTTACCGCTAAATCGTTTCCGGTAATGTTGTTGATGTACCATGACCCTCCGGTTCCTGTTCCTCCCCAAATGGTCATGCGGAATGTAACTACAGTGCCTGCAGCCACATTTTGCATTGCCGAAATACCTGTTAAATCAACAGCTGGCATACTGGTTCCACCAGATGAAGTATTTGTAAATAGTAATGTATCTCCAATCGTAACATAGCTGCCACTTCCTATTTTGTATTGCCACAAACCTTTTGCTCCTCCTGTTCCTGATCTTCTGATGTTGTATGCAGGAATTTGTGACAATGAAAATTTAAATCCTGATTTTGGTGTTACAGAGAATATGGCCGTATCTCCTGCTGCTGCTGCCAATGAAGCCGAGGCAAGAATAAAATCTATACCTCCCCATGCACTCGCGGCTGCTGCTCCTGTTGTTACAAAGCCCGACCCTCTCGTTAATCCAACTACAGTAACATTCGCATTTGATGATGTTGCCGTAAATGGTGATGGTCCATAACCAGTCAATCCATTCACATCCCAAGCTGCAATCACGGATGGTGCAAGCGTAACCGTTAGTGTTTGTGCAACATCTGTTGCAGCAGAATAGTTTGTACTTGATGCTTGTGATGCAGTAATGGTTGTAGTACCAGCGCCCACGATGTGAATGTTACCCGCTACAATCGTTGCTACTGCTGTGTTTGAACTGCTATAAGTTATTGCATTTGTTGCTGATGTTAAAGATGTTGCGCCTGGAGCAAAATCAACATCATTGGTATTTTTTGCTGGCAACGCATTAAACACAATTGTTTGGGTTGCTTGTGTAATATTTGCGGTAATACCTGGTTGCGTTAAAGTGTAATTTGCTGTTGCTGTTCCAGTGATAGCAAGTGTTACAGCGATGTTGTTTCCTGCATTGGCTGAAGCAAATGTGCCACCAGAAACCAAGGTTACATTTTCAGAACCATATACGCCGTTTAACACCGCTCCGGTTACTGTTGTTGTTGTATTTCCATCGTATACTTTATCATTTGCTGTAGCGCCTGAAACAGTAAGTTCTGCAGCGGTGATGTTTGCTGTGAAACCTGTAGGTTGTGATAGTGTGTAATTATTGGCAGCATTCCCTGTTAAGGTGTATCCTGAAACAGTTACTGCTTTTGCGTTGCCAATACCTGCTGTTGCAAAACTAGCTGCTACCGTGCCTGTTAAACTTACATCATCGCTGTTCACAACGCCTTCCAAATTGGCTGTGCCTGATAAGGTAGCAACTGTTGTTGCATCATATGCTCTGTTGTTTGCACTCAATCCCGTGATGATTAAACCCAAAGTGTTTACTGTACTTGTAGGAATGCTAATGTTGGCTGATGTAGCGCCAGTGCTGCTTACAATAACATTGCTATTGTATGTTCCTGCTGCTGCTGTATTTTTTAATCTTATGTAAATTGTTGTCTCTGCTACCGAACCTGCTGTTTGTGTTAATGTTTGTGCATTGGCAAATCCTGATACGCCATCTGTTGTAGAAACCTCAAAACCTGTTGGTGCTGTTACAATAACATTATCTGTTAATCCCGCACCGGAAACAGTAAAGCTGGTTGCGCTGCTGGCTGTACCATATGTTGTGGTTAACGCAGCTGGCGTACCAGCATGTGCTACTACAGGCGATGTCAAAGTTTCTATTGTCAGCGTTCGAGTAACATCTGTTGCTGCATTGTAATTATCGTTGCCTGATTGTGATGCAGTGATGATGGTTGTTCCTGCACTACCAACCGTAACGGTATTGTTTAAAATAGTTGCTACACCTGTATTTGAACTACTGTATGTTACTGTTAAACCAGAAGTTGCTGTTGCATTTAAATTGAATGGTGCATCTGTAGTGTAATGCGTTGTTAATGGTCCAAATGATATGGTTTGGTTGGCTTTTGCTATGGTAATAACCAATGTTTTTGTATCGGAACCATCTGCGTTGGTTGCAGTAATGTCTACATTATATGTTCCCGGTATAGATGGTGTTCCGCTGATGGTGCCGGTAAAATCCAATGACAAGCCCGTTGGCAAAGTTGATGAAGAATAACTGATAGGGCTATTAGATGCAACGATTGAATACGAAAATGCCTGACCATATGTTCCGCTTGCTGTTAACGCGCTGGAAATTACCGGAACTGGCGCAGCTGGTGTGGCTGCAACAATATTAGATGCTGTTCCATCCCCAACAGAATTCACTGCCTTGATAGCAACATTGTATGATGTTCCATTTGTTAAACCGGTGATTACGATTGGACTTGTTGTTTGTGCAGGAGAGCAAGCGGTGTAACTTGATCCATTATCTGTAGAATATTTATAATTGGTAATTGCCGCACCTCCATTTGATCCTGCAGTGAAAGCCACAGACAATTGCGTGTTTCCTGCTGTGATGCTAGAAATTGTTGGAGCTGCGGGCGCTGTTGCAACTGCTGCATAAGTTCCTGCAATACTTCCACTGTTAATTCTACCTGTTCCGGAAGCCCCAACAGTACTGCCATTTGCTGAAGTATTCGATTTATTTCTAAACCTAATATACAAAGTTGTTCCTGCATTTACAGATATCGTTAATCCTGTTGCATTCACATCCGCTGCAGTTGTACCACTCAAACTTGACGCTGCTCTTTCTGTCCAGGTTCCTGCCAATGAACTTGCCGTTTCTACTGCATAAGTCTTCGGACCTGTATTGCTACTTCTTAAATTGGAATTGATAGCGGTAATTACCAAATTATATCCTGATGGAGCAGTAATTGAGTAATAAAAATAATTCGCTGTATTGTCCCATCCTGTATAATTAGCGTATGAAGTAGAGGACGTTGTTTCGCTTGTCAAACCAGATGCTACAAATGCAGTGAGCGTGCTAGCATATGCAGGTGATGCCGGGTTAAATGTCCCAGTGTATGCTTTTGTAGCATTTGCAAAAGACCCCAATGTCATGGTGAAATTGGTTTGACTCTTTGCAAACTGGCTTTGTACAAAAAATGAAAAAACGACTAAACTGAAAAGTCTGAAGAAACTCGTTACCTTGTTCATGGTTGTTTTTTTAAGATGGTAAATAGAAAAACAGAAAAGGGAATTCAAGTGGGGCTGGATAAATAGAACAATAAAGTTATTTTTTTTTCAACAACCGTATATTAACTTATCGTGAAGAATACAGCATAATCAAGGCTTTTACCTCCAATTAATAGTGAATTAATTATGCACATATCAAATTGTTTTACAATCTAATATGAACTGCGTTACCAAATAATTATCATTTTAAACAAAGTGCGTTGTATGCTCAAATCTTATATTTTTGTCGCTAAATATTTTGACACATGGCAATGAATTCAATCTTAAAGATTTTTTTACCAAAAGATAAAATCTTCTACCAACTGTTTGAAAATGTATCATCTGTATTGGTAAAGATGGGTACCAAACTACAAGAAGTAGTAAACGAACCCGATTTTGAAAAAAGAGCCACCATTATCAAAGAGATTGAAGATCTAGAGCATGTAAACGATGATTACACACATGAAATCTTCACCGAGTTGGGCAAAAATTTCATCACGCCATTCGACAGAGAAGATATTCACTATTTAGCTACTTCGCTTGATGATATTGCAGACTACATTTATGCATCAGCAAAAAAGATAAATTTTTACCGTGTCAACCCAAATGACGATGGCTTTAAGAAGATGGCAGATTTGATAGATCAAGGATGTAAAGCTGTGCACAATGCCGTTACAGAATTGAGAAACATGAAGAACCTCAGAAAAGTAACCGATGCATTGGTAGCCATCAACAGCATTGAAAACCAAGCTGATGATATTTTTGACCACAGCATCGAAAACCTTTTTGCAACAGAACCAGATGCAAAAGAGGTTATCAAAAAAAGAGAGATTTATCAAGTGATGGAAGTGGTAACAGACAAATGTGAGGACGCGGCAAATGTGATAGAATCTATTATCATCAAATATGCTTAGAATTTGTCAAGCATTTTTGTATCATTGCACCCAAAGTTTTAATAACAGTTTCTAAAATCATTCAAATAACATCATGACATTATTGATAGTAATCATAGCACTGGCGTTGATTTTTGATTATATCAATGGCTTTCATGATGCGGCAAACTCTATCGCTACTGTCGTATCTACCAAAGTACTTACCCCAGGGCAAGCTGTAGTTTGGGCTGCCATGTTCAACTTTGTAGCTTTCTTTATTTTTAAGGACCATGGCGTTGCCAATACCATTGCCAAAACCGTAAAGCCCGATATTGTTAGCGGACATGACATGTTGCTGGTGATTTTTGCCGGTTTACTTTCTGCTGTTGCCTGGAACTTGATTACTTGGTGGTTTGGTATTCCTTCCTCTTCATCACATGCTTTGATAGGTGCTTTTGCCGGAGCTGCCATTGCTTTCGGCGGATTAAAATCCATCAACCCCGAACCCATCATCAAAACCATTTCATTTATTTTATTGGCACCAGTCATTGGTATGATCATCGCCTTTATTATTTCGCTTTGGTTTATACATTCTTTCAACAAGGGCTGGATGCCCAAAATCATTGCCAGTTTGGTTATTATTGGTGTTTTTATATTTTTAAAATTCAACATCATTACCGAGCCATCACAATTAAAAACCCATTTTGACAGCTATCCTTTAAAAGTGATTTTTCATGGCTCCAATTTCAAATGGATTTTGTTGAGTTCCATCTTACTCATCATGGCAACTTTCACCATCTTTTTAAGCACGCTGAATGCCAATGCTGCCAATGATTGGTTTAAGCGTTTGCAATTGGTTTCATCTGCCGCGTTTAGTATTGGTCATGGTGGAAATGACGCACAAAAAGTAATGGGTATCATCATGGCCGCCTTGATTGCATATAATCCAACAATTTATAGTTTAGACAACATGGTTTGGTGGGTTCCGTTGGCTTGTTACAGTGCAATTGCATTGGGAACCATGAGCGGCGGTTGGAAAATTGTAAAAACGATGGGTACCAAAATAACAAAAGTTACCCCTTTTGAAGGTGTTGCTGCAGAAACAGCAGGAGCCATCTCTTTATTTGTAACAGAAGCTTTAAAAATTCCAGTAAGTACCACACATACCATCACCGGTTCTATCATCGGCGTTGGCGCCACAAAAAGATTGTCGGCTGTGCGTTGGGGTGTAACCGTAAACTTGCTATGGGCATGGATTCTAACCATTCCAATTTCTGCATTGTTGGCTGCCCTATTTTATCTCTTGATCAATTTTTTATTTCCTTAATAAAAAATAACCTGCTTTCTACATTTTGCTAGATTGTTTTTGTTTTCTTTGCACCAAATTTTAATCAGAACAATCTGCTGATGATGTTCATTTTGGCATTATCCAAACATTGAAAATATTCAAGTGAAAAAAATTTTAGTAACCGGCGGTTGCGGATATATCGGGTCTCATACCATCGTTGATTTGATTCAACATGGATATGAAGTAATTTCTGCAGACAACAACAGCAGAAGCAGCATACAAATTTTAGACGGCGTTGAAAAAATCACTGGAAAAAAAATCAAAAACTATCAAGTAGATTTATGTGTGTTTGATGATACCCACGCTATTTTTCAAGAAAATCCAGACATCATTGGCATCATTCATTTTGCAGCATACAAGGCTGTTGGAGAGTCTGTTGAAAATCCGTTGATGTATTTTGATAACAACATCAATTCTTTGCTCAACATATTAAAATGTTGTTCATCGTTTGCTGTTCCATATTTTGTTTTTTCTTCTTCTTGCACAGTGTATGGCAATCCGGATGAGAGCCCGGTTACGGAGCAAACGCCTATCAAACAGGCCGAATCGCCTTATGGTTATACCAAGCAAATGGGCGAACAAATAGTGCAACAAACCGTCAACAGCAACCACATTCAATCTATTTTACTTCGATACTTCAATCCAGTTGGAGCGCATCCTTCAATAGAAATTGGCGAATTGCCCATTGGCCGTCCTGCTAATTTGGTTCCGGCCATCACACAAACAGCCATCGGCAAATTGCCTCAAATGCAAGTATTTGGCAACGATTATCCAACCAGAGATGGAAGCTGTGTGAGAGATTATATTCATGTTTCTGATATTGCCCACGCGCATACCCTAGCGTTGGATTATTTGATTGCAGAAAAAAATTCAAAGAATTGCGAAGTCTTTAATCTCGGTACTGGAAACGGGTATACCGTATTGGAAGCCATCAATACCTTTGAAAAAGTGAGCCACCAAAAATTAAATTACGTGATCTCAGCAAGAAGGTCAGGCGATATAACCGGTATCTTTGCCAACAATACAAAAGCAAAAGACCAATTGGGCTGGATTCCAAAATTCTCTTTGGAAGACATGATGCACACGGCCTGGGAATGGGAGAAAAAACTAGGAAAATAAAAAACCAACATATACTATGCTTTCAGATATTCAATCAACAGGAAATAAAGATACCCGCAGCGGTTTTGGAGATGGCATTTTAGAAGCAGCCAGAGAAAACAGCAACATCATTGCGCTCACCGCAGATTTGGCGGGCTCATTGAAACTCAATGGATTCATAAAAGAATTTCCGGATCGTTTCATTCAGTGTGGCATTGCAGAAGCCAACATGATGGGCGTTGCAGCAGGATTAACCATTGGGGGTAAAATTCCTTTCACTACTACTTTCGCCAATTTTTCAACCGGAAGAGTGTACGATCAAATCAGACAAAGCATCGCCTACAGCGGAAAAAATGTAAAAATATGTGCTTCTCATGCCGGATTAACTTTAGGAGAGGATGGCGCTACGCATCAAATTTTGGAAGATATTGGATTGATGAAAATGCTTCCAGGAATGACGGTGGTTGTACCTGCAGATTATAACCAAACCAAAGCCGCAACCAAAGCCATCGCTAAAACTGATGGACCGGTTTACCTAAGATTTGGAAGACCATCTTGGCCAATATTTACAAAAGAAGAAGATTTTGTTTTAGGAAAAGCGCAAGTATTGGCAGAAGGCAATGATGTTTCCATTTTTGCCTGCGGACATATGGTTTGGATTGCCGTTGAAGCAGCAAAGATGTTGGCAGAGAAAGGCATTTCAGCAGAAATCATCAACATACACACCATCAAACCACTCGACAGTGAGGCGGTTTTACAATCGATACAAAAGACCAAATGTGCCGTTACCGCAGAAGAGCACAACATCATCGGTGGTTTGGGAGACAGCATTGCACAGGTTGCAGCAAAAAATTGTCCAGTGCCCATTGAATTTATTGGTACCAACGATACTTTTGGCGAAAGTGGCAAACCTGCCGAATTGCTGGTGAAATATGGTTTAGATGCACACCACATTGTTGCCGCCGCTGAAAAAGCTATGGCAAGAAAAAATTAGTCCCTTTTCTTTTGGGCTTAAACCATTTGGTGAATGCAGCGTCCTAGACGCCGCTCACTTAAAATTTAGTATGGCCAATCATCTCGACGACAAAGACCTCGTGTTTCAATTTAAAAATGGAACCAACAAGGATTTGCCGTTTACCCAAATCATGAAAAAATACCAGGAGCGCCTGTATTGGCATATCCGGAGAATGGTTGTGGTGCATGAAGATGCCAATGATGTGTTGCAAAATATGTTCATCAAGGTTTGGAAAAGCTTAGACAATTTTAGAGAAGACAGCCAATTGTACACCTGGCTTTACCGAATTGCAACCAATGAAAGTCTCACCTTTATCGATCAGCAAAAAAGAAGAACAACGGTTTCGCTCAGCAATGATGATTATGATTTAACCGATAAAATAGCTGCCAGCAAACATTTTGACCCAAAAAAATTAGAGTGGAAATTGCAACTGGCGATTCAAAAACTACCTGAAAAACAAAGGGCTGTGTTCAACTTGCGTTATTATGATGAGATGCCGTATGCCGAAATGAGCAAAGTACTCGAAACCAGTGAAGGAGCATTGAAAGCCAGTTATCATCATGCGGTAAAAAAGATTGAAGATTATATTTTAAACCACTATTAAACATTTGCAAATCAGCAATAGTCATAAAAAAATGGAAAGTAAAAATAACATACAAAACGAATTGGAAACGATAAGCGCATTGGTTGCGTCCATTCCAAAAGTTGAGGTATATGAAGTTCCGGAGGGGTATTTTGATATGCTGTGTGTAGAAACTTTAAAATCGGTTACCAACAATCCCAACTGTTACACTGTACCCGAAGATTATTTCCAACAGCTACCAAGCAATATTGCCACTGAATTATACCAAACTGAAGATAGCGCTGCATTTAGCAAAGTCAATCCTTTCGAAACCCCTGAAAATTATTTCAACCAATTAGCAGCATCAACATTGGCGGAAGTCAAAAAAAATCAATCAAAATCTACCATTCAAAAACGCATCATTCAACTCTGCGTTGCTGCTATGTTCGTAGCATTTGTTGGTTTTGGCATTCAGTTGATATCATCAAAAAATACTAAACAACCAACATCCGAAGCAAATGGCTTGGTAATCAATTTCAACAACGACGAGGCCACATTTGATCAAATAAACGAAACCGACTATGTTGAGTTCCTAACAGAAAACGGACACGATGTAAATGCCGCCTTGGTAGCTACGTTAACCGATGAGCAATCCCTTCCGGCGGAGGAAGATTACATTTTGGACAACAACAAATTAGAAACTTACCTAGAAACACTCAATATCAATACAAAAGGTACCACTACAAATTAATCGATCATGATAAAGAAACAATTGCTATACACCTTGCTGCTAATTTGCTCTATTTTTCCGGCATTTGCACAAGAACATCGCCAACCCGATGGCAACGAAAAAGAAGGCAGAAAAAAAATTAAGGCCTTGTATATCGCATACATCAGCGAAGCGTTGGATTTTAACGAGGACGAATCTCAACGATTTTGGCCAATTCACAAGCAATACGATAGCGAGATGAGAGAAATGCATCAACAAAACCAGTCGGAACTCGAAAAAGAAGAAGCTTTACTCAACATCAAGAAAAAATATAAGGACCGATTTGCGAAAGTTATTGGGATAGAACGAACCAATAAGTTCTACAAAAAAGACAAAGAGTTCAGAGATAAAGTCATTGAACACTTGAAAAAGAAAAAAATGGAGCGAATGGGAAAAAGAAACAATCCCTAATGCTTAACCCTTTCGAAAAAACATTCAATCAAAAACCCTCAAATTGCTGAGGGTTTTTTCATTTGATAGTCAGCTGTTTGTGTTAAGTTTCAAGAGAAGTTATAAATAATGATTGTATATAATACAAATTATCTTATTTTTGTTTTAGGTGTTTTTCATAGGTTAGCAACGGCCAGCTCTTTCTAGGGCAGGCCTCTTTTTAAAATTTGAACGTGGGTGATTTGATATCGTGGTAAAACAAGAAGGTCCATTTTTGTTGCGCACCGAGCTCCCACCATGCTCTTCTAAGCTCCATCGTTTTCTTTCCATCAAAATCATATTTGGCCACAAAACGGCTTTTCATTTGTTGCAATTGAGGTGCGTCATCGGCTCCGTAAAAAATAATTTCACCATCTTCTTCTATCCAAAATACCTGATGATAAGCAGAGTGGGCTTTGGTTTGTTCGTATTTGATGTAACCATCAATCGCGCCACTGTTGGCAGTAAAAACGACATTACCTGCTGATTTCAAAATGTGCAACGATGTTGCTGCGTAAGAAGGATTTTCTGTTGAAGTAGCCAATTCAAATTCTTCGGCGTTAATGTAATAGGTTGCCTGAGGAAAACTTAAAAAATATTGTTTTAATTGATGGTCGAATTTGGAAATGCCGCCTGCATGGTCTTTGTGCAAATGACTCATCAGCACTTTGGTAATGCTCATCGGATCAATGTCATTCATGATCATCAACTGATGCAATTGCAGTATGTTGTTTTTATCGGTGAAGCCCAAGCCGGTATCCAATAAAATGATGTCCTTTTTTGTTATGATAACAAATGGCTGAATTTCTACCAGCAAACTGCCGATGGGACGTTTTTGTAAATCATCGTTATCTAAATCGAAAGGAACAAATTCCTTGGTTTTGTCAATGGTAAAACTGCCTTCGCTAAGCGGTATAATTTTCATGCGTAAAATGATGCTTTGGGATAAAATGATGTTATGTCCGCCAACAAAAAATGTCAAATTCAACATAATTGATGTTGTACACGACAACAAAACGCAAAGGTACCCGAACTTGTTTGGGCAATGCGATTGAATTGAATATTTATTTTAAAAAGCCGAATGCTTTCAAATGGATTTTCGGTTTCTTTGTAATTATGTCTGTATTTTTCGCATCGCTCAACTCGGGCAGTAATGGCAATTGTTTTTATATTGGAAATGCGCAAGAGGGCATTTTAATTGATGCGGGATTGTCTTGTAAAGAAACAGAAAAAAGATTGGCTGCACTTTCCATTTCCATTCGTTCCATCAAAGCAATTTTTATTTCACATGAGCACATCGATCACATCAAAGGTGTTGAGGTGCTCTCAAAAAAATATGAGATTCCGGTGTTTATAACGCCGGCTACATTGTCCAATAGCCATACGCCAATTCCTGAAAAACACATCAGAAAACTCGCAGTATTGCAACCTGAAAGCATTGGCGAATTGGAAGTTACTGCATTTCCGAAATGGCACGATGCCGCAGATCCAACCAGCTTTATCATCCGTTCGAAAGGATTTACAATTGGCGTTTTTACAGACATCGGAGCAGTTTGCGAGCAGGTGAAATTTCATTTCAGCCAATGTCATGTTGCATTTTTGGAAGCAAATTATGATGATGAAATGCTGGAAAATGGCCCTTACCCATATTTACTTAAAAAGCGAATCCAAAGTGATAAAGGACATTTATCAAACGCTCAGGCATTGGCACTTTTTAACGAATCACGACCGCCGCATCTGTCGCATTTGTTCTTAGCGCATTTATCAAAAGAAAACAACGATCCCGATTTGGTGCATGGCGTATTTTCTGCAGTAGCCAATCAAACCGAAATTATCATTGCTTCAAGATATGGCCCAACAAAACTATACGCTTTGTCATCTTCAGATAAAAAAAAATCTGCACCAAATGTGTTGGTGCAGATGAGTATGTTTGATTGATTTGATTGTTTATTATCTCAATTCCTGAATGAGTTTATTTTTTGGATATTTCAATTGATAACTAAAACGAATTTTTTTGCTTTCCCCTGGCTTTAGATGTACGTTCCAGTTCATGATGCCGGTTTCGGTGTTGATGTTGGCTTGTCCATCTTCGGTTAGCAACACTTCAACTTCTTTGGTTTGGCTGATGGGATATTGATCTTTGATGTTCATGTCAACTTCTTGTTTCTTGTTGTTTTTGATGGTGATTTCGTAGGTGAATACTTCTGTTTTAAAATCACCGCGTTTTGTGGATTTATAATCTTTCAATAATTTTCTATCGATGGCAATGCGTTGATCTCTGCCCAATGATAAACTCAAGGTATCCTCGGTTGTATTGGGATCGAGATATGATTTGCCTAGATAAATATTATCCATGATGATGTTTGCTTGGCCAGGCAGTAAACTTAAGCTATCCCAGCGATCGATTTGAGCAATTAAAAAAGCATCATTTTCTAATTTTGGAATGGCGATGTGCTGATAGTTTACATTTAATTTTTCTTCTTTGATGTTTACACTGTAAGCAACGCCGTCGCTTGGAATATCGTAAGGCAAATTGATTTCAAAATTGGTATTGAGTTGGCTTTCTTTTAGCGTGAGGTGATCTGCAACATCAAAAGTATTGTTGTTGTTATTGTTGAGCATTTTTTTGGACAGGCGTAAAGTCTTATCCTCATCTTTCACAATCATATCTTGTTCCATCATCGGCGCCTGAACTGCAGTGGCATATCCTTGAACGCTGACAGCACTGTATAAAACAGGCGCATAAAGTTGAACATACAAAGGAGATAGTACTGGAATGGTGTTGCCTTGATTTGGATTGCTGGTGCTGAGGTTGAGTTTGATGCCATTCCAGTTTAGTCCGGTGGTTTGGGTAACCAATGCTTTGTATACAATTTTGAAAGAGTTGTCGATTGATTTTACGCGAATGTCGTAAGTGGGAATCCAGCCGGCGTTACGGGTAAAATAATTGAAATCGAAGTTGACTTGGCTTGTCGAAGTTGACATAACTTGTAATATAAGCTGACCGGTAGGTTTGGGTTGTTCTGTTGGAATTTCGGCATCTGCCAATTCATTTAAACGATCATTGATTTCATTGATTTTTGTGTTGAGGTCGGTTCTTTTTTCTTGGAGATCGAAAATGCGTTGTTTGATGTTTTTGATTTTATCTGTGTAAAAAGTGGTGAGTTTTACCAGCTCATCGCTGTTGATGTTTTTCTTATCTGGCGTGGTGAAGTTGTTAACGATGAGTGATTCTATTCTGCGCATTTGGTCATCGTTGATATTGATTTCGTTGTTGATGCTGCCAATTTGTTTTTGCAACAATTTGATGGTATCGTATAATTTAGATGGTGGCGTAGGTGGTTTTGGTGTTGCGGGTTTAGTAAAGATTCGGTGTTTATAAGAAAGAATGGTTACATTTTCGGGACAGGAAATTTGCAGTGTGTTGATGTCTGGATACAAAGACACATTGTCTATAATGAGTTCCTGCATGCCGTTGATGAGGTTGACTTTGCTGCTGTGCTGTAAATCGGCGCCATATCCATAATAGACGGTGGCTTTGTTAAGGGTAGAAGAAGAGAAAATGGTGTCTTTTTTTTGTGCGGATGCAGTGTAGGCAAAGAAGATTGCGACTGCTAACATGATTTTTTTCATTTGATGCATTTTTAAAATTTTCTACGAGATGCAACAAATTGTGACAATGCACAAAAGAAAAATAAATTTTTTATCTCAGCACCATTTGTCGATCTGAATCGAGTTTGATGAGGATAAAAATCAAAATGGTGAAAGTGAGTAAAGAAGAGCCGCCATAGCTCATGAGCGGCAGGGTGATGCCAATTACCGGAGCCAAACCAATGGTCATGCAGATGTTAATGGCCACGTGAAAAAAGATGATGGCAGCTACCGAATAAGCATATACTCTGCTGAACGTGCTTCGTTGTCTTTCTGCAATCATTACAATTCTCAGCAGCATGGCCAGGTAGAGCACCATTAAAATGGTGCATCCCACAAAGCCAAAATTTTCACCCAATGAAGTGAATATAAAATCTGTATGTTGTTCTGGTACAAAATCACCTTGTGTTTGTGTTCCTTTTAAAAATCCTTTTCCTAATATGCCTCCTGAGCCGATGGCAATTTTTGATTGTTTCACATTATAATTTTCCTTGTCGTCCTTACCCTTTTTTGTTGTTGTGAAATCTGCGGTTGCATCGTCTTTTGCCTTTTCAACAAATGGATTGTCTCTGCCCACCATGCTGAAAATACGATCGGCCTGGTATTTTTGAAAAACATTTTTGAAAATGAACGGCACAATGATTCCTACAAACAAACAACTTAAAGCCCAGGCTGCTATGATGCCAACTGCAATCGATTTGTCTCTTTTCATTTTTCTTTTAAAGACATAAAACATCAAGCCTGCAATTACTGTTAATGCAATAATCAACTGTAAGGCGGGAAGCAATAAGGTAACAACCAATAATACCCCTAATGAAAAACCCAATATCAGATAGATTGGAGGAAGTCCTTCGCGATACATCGGCAACAGAAAAGCAAAATATACCAATGCCAATCCGGTTTCATTCTGCAACAAAGAAAACACGATAGGCAGAAAACAGATACCCGCTGCAATCAACTGAGATTTGTGTTTAGAGAAATCGGTGTCATTTCTTGACAGGTATTTTGCCAAAGCCAGAGAGGTAAATATCTTGCAGGTTTCAACCGGTTGAAGATTCATAAAACCCAGTGGAATCCAGCTTCTGGAGCCGTTTACATTTTTTCCAAAGAAGAAGGTGGCAATCATTAATAGAATACCGGCAACATATAAAATATTGGGTGTTGCTGTAAAAAGCTTGCTGTCTGTTAGCAAAATGAACACGGCAAGAACTGCACATACGATTAAATAAACCAGCTGCTTGCTGTAGTTCTTTTTGAAAGCAAACAAGCTTTTAAACAAATCATCATTTGCCCTAAACTCAACAGAGAAAATACATACCAGTCCAATGATGGCAATGATGGCGTACAACCAAATGAGCATCCAGTCTTTATCGGTAGATATAATTGGTTTTTTCTCGTACATCTTTGGTTTGCTAAGGTCGTTTTTTATTTGGAGTTAGGGAGTCTTTGTTTTGTTTGATTTTTTCATTCGGCAACAAAGCATCAGTTTTGGGATTTTCTTTACTCGGTTGCGGATTTCTTTTTTCTTTATTGGCTTTCTCTAAATCTTCTTTATCCAACTGATCATCGTCTATACCTACGGTATCTCTGATTAATTTGATAAACCCTTTTGCCAATAAGTACGCCGAATCTTTAGAATGTCGGAGTGAATCTTGTTTTCTTAATTCAACATAAATTCTCGGAGGCATCAGGTTTAACTTCGATAGTTGTTCTACCCGAGCAATTCTCGCTTTGTCAACAATAGAATCTTTCAAATATTTTTCAATCATTAATCCAACAATAGGCGCAGCATACGTTCCGCCAAAGCGGCCACTATTTTCTACAACGCACATGATGGCGATGGTTGGATTGTCTCTTGGTGCAAATCCGCAAAAGAAAGAGTGGTTTTGTTGTTTAACACCTCTGTAATAATTTTCCACGGTTCCCGTTTTTCCGCAGATGACAATATCTTTTACTTTGGCGCCTGCACCAGTTCCGCGGTCTACAACACCTTGCATGCCATCATGCACCGCATTGAAAATACTGTCGGGTATTTCCATTGGTCTGATCTTCTTTTTGTATTTCGATAAGCTGCCAAATTTATCTCCGCCTTCGATAGAATCAACCACATGTGGTGTATAATACCATCCTTTATTGGCGATGTATGCCATTTCGTTGGCAACTTGAAGTGGGGTGACATCTACCTCGCCCTGACCAATGCTTACCGATCGGAAAGTGCAAAAATTCCAATGGCCTTGTCCATACACTTTATTATAATATTTTGGTGTTGGAATGTTTCCAGTTTTTTCTGAAGGCACGTCTACGCCCAATTTATGTCCCAATCCGAAATTATACATGTATCGATCCCAATGGTTCAAAGCACTATCCACATTGGGAAATTTAGGATTGTTGATTACGCGCTGCATTACATTAGCGAAGTAAGTATTGTCGGAAATGGTGATGGCTTCTCTGAGGTCAAATGTTCCAAAATCTAAGCAACGCATTGGTCTTCCGCCACCGCAGCCGTAGAAAGCACCAGAGCAAGAAAATCTTGTGTCGGTTTCAATAACGCCTTCATGCAAACCGATGAGGGCTTGCAGTGTTTTAAAAGTTGAACCAGGTGAGTATGATGCGCTCACTGTTCTGTTGAGCAAAGGCAAAGCAGGATTTAAAAACAACTCTGAAAAATGTTTTCTTCTTTCGCTTCCGGTAAGATAGTTGGGTTGATATGTGGGTGCGCTCACCATGGCTAAAATGCCACCGGTTCTGGGGTCAATCGCCACAATGGATCCTAATTTATTTTGCATGAGCTTTTCACCCAATTCTTGTAGCTCAATGTCTAGTGAAGTGTAAAGATTTTGTCCGGCTAAAGCGGCAGTATCATAATCGCCGTGTTCTAATCTTTCTGTCAATCTGTTTTTATTGTCGCGTTTCCAGTATTCTATTCCACGCTCTCCCATCAATACTTTTTCATAACTCCTTTCCAATCCCGTCATACCGGCATAATCGCCAGCAACATAGCCTTCACCTGGATGTTTTTTTAAGAAATTGGTATCCACTTCGGCAGTATAACCCAATACATTGGCGGCCGCATCATACGGGAATTTTCTCACCGATCTTTCTTGTAAATAAAATGCGGGAGCAAAACGATACATCGATTCATTCAGCTTGGCCATTTTTTCTTCACTAAGCAAGGGCTCGAAAACCGAAGGTCTTGATCTTCCGTTTTTAATGATGAGTTCTATGATTTTCTTTTTGAATTGTGCGGTGTCAATTTGCAAAATTTCGCAGATGCCAAAAGTGTCGACTCCTTTTAGTTTGTTGGGTGTAACCATTAAATCGGAGATGACGGTATTTTCGAGGATGGCATTTTTTTTTCGATCAAAAATAATTCCGCGGTCGGGGTAAACCACTTTTCTAAACATGCCCTGGTCTTCTGCCAGCGTTTTGTATTTAGAAGTAATCACCTGAAGCGTGAACAATCGAATAACGATGATTACAAAGAGCGCAACAAAGGCAATCTTTATTACATTTTTCCTCGAATCATTGAATACAGGCACTGGTGAAATATTTTAATAAAATGAGCAAGAAACCAATTGTTTTAAATCGTGTTGGTTTTAAATTTTTGATTTCTAGAAAACAATAAATCTGTTATTAAAATTAGCAATAAACCAATTATCGTAGATGTTATTGTATTCAAAAAGAAATACCAGAAATCGGCAAACTGCCATGCTTCGAGTAAAAACAGCCAGGCGTTGTGTAAGAAAATTAAAATGCCAGAGTAAATCAGGTAAGGCAACATACCACCCATGCTTTTAAAAGAAGGTTCTTCGTAGTTTGTTTCTGCACCTTCCTGTGGGATGAGGATATTGATGATAAAAGGTCGGATGTAAGCCATCAGCACACAGGCCGCCGCATGAAATCCGGGTTGATGGTGAAAACTATCCAATGTAAAGCCCAAAATGAAAGCCAGTATCATCAAGGTTGTTCTGTTGATTGAAAAGGGCAGCCAAAGGATAAATAAAAAATACAAATACGGCGTAACCATTTGATGTAGCCTGATTTTGTCGAGCACAAATACCTGAACAAGAATCAGCAAAATAAAACGAAAAGTATTTTTTACGATGTTGCTCATGATTGATTAATGCTGTTGCTTTATTTTGTTGAGTAAAGATTCCACCCCATCTTGGTTTACATTTTCGATTACGTATACCAATTGTAAATTGTGAAAGTTGGCGGCGGTGCGAAATTTGACTTTAAAATTGTTGGTGCTTTTCTCTTTGAAAATTTCTTCAATTCTACCAATTTGTAAGCCGCGTGGGAAAGCCGTACTGAATCCGCTACTGATGATGGTATCGCCTTTGGATAGTTTTGCACTTTTTGGAATGCCGTCAAAGCCAATAATATTGGGCGTTGCACCATCCCAGTTGAGTGTTCCAGTTTCTCCTGTTTTTAATAGTTTGCCACTGATGTGACTGTCTTTGTGCAGCAAACTCATCACTACAGCGTAATTGGGATTCACATCTGTAACGATGCCTACCACCCCATCGTTGGGATCTACAACCCCCATCCCGATTTTGATGCTGTCTTTGCTGCCTTTTTCCAAAACGATGTAGTTGCTGATGGAAGAAATGGAGTTGTAAACGACTCTGGCGCCAATGTATTTGAATTTTCTGAACTGAAGTATAGAATCTACTTTAATGGAATCAATAAAAGTTTTTGAAACAGAATCGGGTAAAGAATAATTGGACTTGAGTTTATTGTACAAAACCTGATTGGCTTTTAACAAGGAATCGTTGGTTCTTTTGAGAAAAAAGTATTGTTCGATGTTGGTGTATCTCGAATTTATTTTGCCTGTGATTTCGTTGGAAATATTTCCAAAAGCCGCGTGGTGAAATTGGCTGTATTGAACGATGTAAAAGATGGATAGTCCCTGCAACAACAGGAAAAAGAGTAAGTTGAAATGACGCCGAATGAAAAGAAAAATATTTCTCACCTGCTGGGTTGGTTATTAAATTTATACATGCGCTTGGGCAGGAGGATAATTAGGCCATTACCTCATTACGAAAGGGAAACGATCATAATTTTTTAGTGCAATTCCGGTTCCTCTCACCACGCTTTTAAGTGGATCGTCTGCGATGTGTACAGGCAATTTTATTTTATTTTGTAAACGTTTGTCTAAACCTCTAAGGAGAGAGCCACCGCCGGTGATGTAGAGACCTCTTCTATAAATATCGGCTGCCAATTCCGGAGGAGTGGTTTCGAGCGCTTTTAAGATGGCTTCTTCAATTTTGAAAATGCTTTTGTCTAGTGCTTCTGCCACTTCCTGATAGCTAACCATAACTTGTTTTGGAATACCTGTAACCAAATCTCTTCCGTTTACAGGAATATCTTCTGGCGGATTTTCTAAGTCTTTTAAAGCAGCTCCGATTTGAATTTTAATTTGTTCGGCAGTTCTTTCACCGATGAGTAAGCTGTGATAGCGACGCAATGCTTCCATGATATCGGCAGTAAATTCATCGCCGGCAATACGAATACTTTGGTCACATACAATTCCTGCTAAAGCAATAACGGTGATACCAGTTGTACCGCCGCCAATGTCGATAATCATATTTCCAACGGGTTCTTCCACATCAATACCAATACCCAAGGCCGCAGCCATTGGTTCATGAATCAAATACACTTCTTTTGCTCCGGCTTGTTCGGCACTGTCTCTTACGGCCCTTTTTTCCACCTCGGTGATGCTGCTTGGAATGCAAATCATCATTCTCCAACTTGGCGCAAACAATGGTTTTTTTGGGTATACGAGTTTTATCAATTCGCGAATCATCAACTCGGCTGCGTTAAAGTCTGCAATAACACCATCTCTCAAAGGACGCACGGTTCGAATGCTTTCATGTGTTTTTTCATGCATCATGAGTGCCTTCTTTCCTACCGCGAGTAATAATTTGGGATTGTTTCTGTCGAGTGCAACGATGGAAGGTTCATTTACAACCACTTCATCATTATGGATAATTAGCGTATTGGCTGTTCCCAGATCAATTGCTATTTCTTGTGTGAAAAAATTAAAAATGCCCATATTTTGAGTTAATACAAGTTCTGAATTAGTATTCTAACAAAGTTGGGGTAATTTATTGGAATTAACAACGCTAAAGATTTTATTTTCAAAGTATTTTGAAATATTAACAGCATCAATAAAATGGGTTAAAAACCGTTGCTGACAAGCGTTTTGCTAAACATATTAGCAAATGCAATTTTCAAGAATGCTATTCGAATTCATAACCAATATCGCTTCTGAAATACTGCCCTTCGAAGTGTATTTCCGACAACGTTTTTTGGGCGTGAAGTACAGCATTGGGAATGTTGTTTCCAAAAGCAGTAACTGCGAGTACGCGTCCACCGTTAGTTAAAATTTGATTGTCTTTAGATTTTGTTCCGGAGTGAAAAACAATGCAATCTTCACTTGTGTTTTTTTCCAATCCAGAGATTGGTTTTTCTACTTCATAATTGCCTGGGTATCCGCCGCTAACCATGATAGTTGTAGCAGCAGATCTGCTGTCTTTTTCAATTTGAATATTGCTTAAAGAACCATTTTTTAAGGATAAAAATATTTCAACCAAATCGTTTTTAATTCTGGGTATAACAACTTCTGTTTCGGGGTCACCCATTCTGCAATTGTATTCAATCACATAGGGTTCACCGTTATCAATCATGAGACCGATGAAAACAAATCCATGATAAATCATTTGCGCAGATTGCAAACCATTGATGGTGGGTTTTATGATTCGGGTGATGATTTTATTTTGTAGTGTTTCGTCGAAAAATGGAATTGGACTAACAGCGCCCATACCGCCAGTGTTGAGGCCGGTGTCACCTTCTCCAATTCTTTTGTAGTCTTTTGCTTCAGGCAATAAACAATAATCTTTGCCATCCGTTAGTACAAATACGCTCACTTCAATTCCATTTAAATAAGACTCAACCACAACTTTTTCACTGGCTGTACCGAATTTTGAGTGCTGAATCATGTCTTCGAAAGCGTCAATTGCTTCTTGATGTGTAGCACAAATAAGTACCCCTTTTCCTGCAGCGAGGCCATCAGCTTTAAGCACTATCGGTAACGCGTGTTGGCTGATATACGCTACGCCTTCTGTATAATTTGATTTGTCAAATTCTTGATAAGCTGCAGTTGGAATATTGTTGGTTTGCATGAAAGCCTTTGCATAAGCTTTGCTGCCTTCGAGTTGAGCAGCGTTCGCACTTGGGCCAACAACCTGAACATGCTGGATGGACGCGTCAGCCATAACGAAATCATAAATTCCTTTCACCAGCGGGTCTTCCGGACCAACCAAAAGCATGGAGATATTTAAGTCTATCAGTGCATTTTTAATTGCATCAAAATCAGTTGCTTTAAAATTGAGATTGGTTCCACATTGTGCTGTACCTGCATTTCCGGGAGCGATGTATAAATTGCTGCACAAAGGACTTTGTTTTATTTTCCAGGCAAACGCATGTTCACGACCACCAGAGCCAAGGATGAGAATATTCATTGTCGATAAATTAAGGTGCGAATTTAATCATCTAATTTGTTATTTTCTGATAAAGCGGTTGTCATTCTTTTTTTATTCCTTGATTCAGAAAATTTCAAATAAAAAAGTAAAAATCATTGATGTAAATAATATTTCTGTATTTTGGTGGGATATAATTATTTCATTTTCAAAAAAAATAAAATGACTGCTTCAACAACAGAGAACAAAAAACATCCAAAAGGACTATGGGTTTTATTTGGAACAGAAATGTGGGAACGCTTCAATTTCTATGGAATGCGCGCTTTACTTACTTTATTTATTGTTAATGCGCTCATGATTAGCAAAGAGGATTCTTCTATTATTTATGGAGGTTTTCTTGGTTTATGTTATTTAACACCCATGTTGGGAGGTTTTATTTCCGATCGTTTTTTAGGAAATCGAAATTGTATTATGTTGGGCGGTGTATTGATGGCAATTGGACAAATGTTGTTGTTTTTTAGTGCATCAATTTTTGAAAGCAACTTAGAATTGGCTAAAACGATTTTATATATCGCACTTGCTGTGATTGTTTTTGGAAATGGTTTTTTCAAACCCAACATTTCAAGTATGGTTGGTAGTTTGTATCCTAAAGCAGAAAAAAATAAATTGGATACTGCGTTTACCATTTTTTATATGGGAATCAATATCGGTGCATTTCTTGGTCAATTGATTTGTCCATTGATAGGTGACGTTGTAGTTGATGGCGTTCGTCAGGTTACTGCATTTAAATGGGGATTCTTATCTGCATCAATAGCGATGATGTTAGGTACATTAACTTTCTTCTTGTTAAAAAATAAATACGTTGTAACGCCCGATGGTAAAGCAATTGGCGGATTACCTTCCGGAAACAATACCGATGATTATGAAGAGGGCGAATCTCAAAAAGCGCAGTTTTCTAATGTATCAATTATGATTGCCGGTGTTGTTTTGGCGGGTTTGATTTTTGTATTTCATAACTTCCTTGGACAAAATTGGATATATGCAACTATCTATTCTTCAGGCATTACATTAGCTGGATTGATTTTATCAGATAAGAGTTTAACAAAAATAGAAAGAGATAGAATCCTTGTAATTTATATTGTATCGTTTTTCATCATCTTCTTCTGGGCGGCTTTTGAACAAGCGGGATCATCGTTAACTTTTATTGCAGATTATCAAACAGACAGAAGAATTTTTGGATGGGATATGCCACCTTCTATGGTTCAAATATTCAATGGTATTTTCGTTGTAATTTTTGCCGTTCCATTTAGTTTGCTTTGGGATAAAATGCGTGCAAAAGGTAAAGAGCCTATTTCTCCAGCAAAACAAGCAGTAGGTTTGGCGTTAATTGCAGTAAGTTATTTTATCATCGCTTATAATGTAAAAGATTTAGGCAATTCTGGTTTGCTTGGCGTACAATGGTTGATTTTACTATATTTAATTCAAACTTGGGCTGAGTTATGTTTATCGCCAATTGGACTTTCATTGGTTGGAAAATTAGCACCAAAAAGATTTGCATCTTTATTATTTGGTGTGTTTTTTATGTCAAGTGCTTCTGGTTATGCCTTAGCAGGAACATTAGGTTCAATCTTGCCTCCAACAAGTGAGCAATATATTGCAGCAGAAAAAGAGAAGATTGATTTAAAGGGAATTCTTGATGGAAATGTAGATCCAAGTGGGAAAGATTTGTACACATTGGCAAAAATAAAAGCGGCTAGTTTAGATGAAGGCTTGGAAAAGAAATTCGGATTGGAAATTAAGAAATCTTTTAAAGACAGCAGTGTGGTATTAACAGAAGCGCAATTTTCAACGATAAAAAAAGAACAAATTGTTAAAGCAGTTTATCCAAAATTTGCAGGATTTACCATTCACAATTTGTTTGAATTTTTTATGGTGTTTGTGGTGCTTTGCGGCGTAGCAGCAGCGTTATTGCTGGCATTGGTACCAAAGCTCAAAAAAATGATGCACGGGGTTGTGTAAAAACAATCACCAATAAAATAAAAAAAGCGACCAAAATTGGTCGCTTTTTTTATACGTTAACTAGAGTTGAAAAATTAATTTCAATCAGAATTATTTGCCATTTTTTGCGTTGTTGATAACGTATGCCAGCACATTTGCTTTTTGCTCTGCATTGAATTTTGCTTTGTCTGCCATTCTATTCATGATAGGACGCCATTCATTGGATGTGAATGAAGTAGTATTATGTAGCTCATGGCATTTCCCACAATTGGCTTCATATAATTGTTTGCCCATGACAACAGATGTTTTAGGTTCTGTTTTTTCTGGCTCTGGTACAGATATTACAGTTGCAGGTTGTGTTGTTGGAAGGGTTTTATGGCTGCATGCTGCCGAAAAAATTGCAATCGCAATAAAGCAGTATTTTGTTTTTTTCATGATTATTATTGTTTATCGTTTGGGGTTTGGGGTTTATTGTTTATCGTTTGGGGTTTGAAGCCCCCTTCCCCGACCCTTCCCCCGAAAGGTGAAGGGAGTGCATTTTCATCCAGTAACTAGTATCCAGCTTATCAAAGCTTTATCCAGCCCACGCCCTACCCTTTCACAATTTGACTATCTCCAAAATAGCTGTGCAAAAACTTAGGCAGTTGTATTCCTTCTGGTGTTTGATTGTTTTCGAGCAATGCCGCTACTATTCTTGGCAATGCCAAAGAGGACCCATTTAATGAATGCAATAATTGGGTTTTCCCTGCTTCATCTTTATATCTGATTTTCATTCTGTTCGTTTGGAAGGTTTCGAAGTTGCTAACCGAACTTACTTCCAGCCATTTTTGTTGCGCTGCACTGTATACTTCAAAATCATATGTCAATGCGGAAGTGAATCCCATATCTCCACCGCATAAACGAAGTACGCGGTATGGCAATTCCAATAAATTTAAAAGTTGTTCTACATGCGCCACCATTTCTTCCAATACTTCGTAGCTGTTTTGCGGATGCACCATTTGAATAATCTCTACTTTATCAAACTGATGTACTCTATTGAGTCCGCGAACATCGCTTCCAAAACTTCCGGCTTCTCTTCTAAAACAAGGCGTATATGCTGTCATCTTTACAGGCAAACTCGCATCCTTGATTATCTCATTCGCATATACATTGGTAACGGGCACTTCCGCAGTAGGAATCAAGTACAAACCATCGGCAGTGATGTGGTACATTTGTCCTTCTTTGTCGGGCAATTGTCCAGTTCCATAAGCCGTTGCTTCATTCACCATCAACGGCGGAATAAATTCTGTGTAACCCGCAGCCGTATTGTAATCGAGAAAGCATTGAATCAATGCGCGTTGCAATTTTGCACCTTTTCCTTTATACAAAGGAAACCCGCTGCCTGCAATTTTTGCACCGGTTTCAAAATCAATTAAATCGTAGGTTTTGATGAGCTCCCAATGTGGTTGTGCGCCTTCCATCAATTGCGGCATTGTTCCTCCCGAACGAATTTGCTCGTTGTCTTCTGCTGATTTTCCTTTGGGCACAGATTCATGAGGCAAGTTGGGCAGCAACAATATTTGTTTTTGAAAATTGTTTTCCAACTCGTCGAGCATAATTGTCTTCTCCGCTAGCTCTGCCTTCAAAACTGTCACTTCATTTTTTTTCGTTTCGGCAGATTCTTTTTCGCCTTTAGCCATGAGCATGCCAATTTCTTTGGATGCGGCATTAATGGTTGATTGAATGGCTTCTGTTGTAAATTTTATTTTCCTAAGTTCGTCATCGATAGATAGAATTGAATCCACTAAATCGATATTAGAAAAATTTCGAACCGCCAATCGTTCTTTTACCCATGCTGCATTTTGGCGAATAAAATTTACCTGTAACATATAAATCTATTATTTTAAATTTTGATAAGGTCACAAAGATAATCGGGATTTAGTTATTACTTACATTTGCGTTATGCAACCCATAGAAGAAGATTTACAGATTCGTTGGCTGAAGTTGAGGATTAAACTGAAAGAACGATTTGGGATAAAGCCAGACATGAATGGCATTTTGCTGCTCATTGGGGTTCAGGAATTAGGTCAAGGACCGCAAGAATTTAGCAAGGAACAGAAACAAGATTTGATGCATATTGCAGTTTGTTGTGTTTTGATGCAAAGTGGTTATTATAGTTTCGATGGGAATGATGATGAGGGTTGGCCACATTACACTCAATTGAAGGCATTGCCCGAATTTGACTTGTTTGAACAAGAAAATTTTTTAAAAGACCATATTTTACTCTATTTTCAATCTCAAGAATTTATTTAAATCAAAACACATGAAATCAAAAATCATTCTATTTCTTTTTGCAGCATGTTTTACAATTTCCGCTGCATCCTTTGCACAAACAGCAAAAAATCCATACACAGAAGGTAAATCAAAAGTAAAAATCACAACAAGTATGGGTGTGATTATTGTAAAACTATACGACTCTACACCTCTACACAGAGACAATTTCTTAAAGTTGGTGAAACAAGGTTTTTATGATAGTTTGTTGTTTCATCGCGTTATACAAGGATTCATGATTCAAGGTGGCGATCCAAACAGTAAAAATGCGAAGGACGGCGAAATGTTGGGCATGGGTGGTGGAGATATGGAAAGAATTCCTGCAGAGTTTAACAAAAACATCATTCACAAAAAAGGCGCATTGTGTGCAGCAAGAGACGGTAATCCTACAAAAGCCAGCAGCGCATGTCAATTTTATTTGGTTCAAGGCAAACCTTCCAGCGAAAGCGAATTGTTTAGCATCGAACAACAAAATGGCATTACATACACGCCAGAACAAAAAAACACCTACAAAACCATTGGCGGTGTTGCATTCCTTGATATGAATTACACTGTTTTTGGTGAAGTGGTTTCTGGTTTGGATGTGATTGATAAAATTGCAGCTGTAAAAAAAGGAAATGCCGACAGACCGGTTCAAAATGTGATGATGAAAATGGAGATGATGAAATAATGATTGGGTTACGAAGCCATTTGACAAAACCGTTTACACCATTTGTTTCAGTTTAGGCAATCAATAATTTTGAAATAGAACATTAAATTCGCCTAAATTGCAGCCAAAATAAAAATTTAAAATGAACTATCCAGCTAATTTACAATACACGAAAGACCACGAATGGATTTCAATTGAAGGAAATATCGCAACCGTTGGCATCACCGACTTTGCACAACACGAATTGGGCGATATCGTATTTATCGATATCAACGCTGTTGGGAAAGCTTTACCTGCAGAAGCGGTATTTGGTACAGTAGAAGCAGTTAAAACCGTGAGCGATTTATTTTTACCTGTAGCTGGCACCATTACGGAAGTAAATGCAGCATTAGAAGCAAATCCGGAGTTGGTAAACAGCGATCCTTACGGGGAAGGCTGGATGATAAAAATGACCATAGAAAATGAATCCGCATTGGAGTCGTTGATGAGCGCAGAAGCTTATACCGCATTGGTTGGATAATTTTATCTTCTATTGAAAAAATTACGATTTATATTTTTTGTACCAGGAATCTTCTGGTTTCTGTTGGTGTTGGTATTGATATGTTTGCCCAAATCAGATTTGCCTCCTTTGGAAGGTTGGGGTGCTTTGTTGGAAAAAATACATTTCGACAAATGGGTACACGCCGGCATCTTTGGTATCATGGCAATGTTGTTTTATTTCCCATTTGGGAAAACAAATATTGATACCGCTCAGAAAAATAAGATTTTCATCATCATTTCCTTACTGGCTATCGGATGGGGATTTGTTACAGAATGTATTCAAATCTATGTTCCCGGAAGGAGTTTTGATTTGGCTGATTGGGCTGCCGATAGTTTTGGAATCTGCATTTTTTGGTGGTATGCACACAAAATTTGGGTACGAAATTAAAGCGCAACTAAAATTGCAACTCACACACAATTGCATTCAATTTATTTACACTTAACTTTGAAATATGCTTAATGTTGAAAATATGGAGTATAATACTACCAGAAACCATCTGATCATGAAAGAATATGGCAGACATATTCAAAAGATGGTAGAGTATTTATTAAAAATTGAGGACAGAGAAACCCGTCAGAAAAATGCGTATGCTGTTATTGAGTTGATGGGATTTTTAAACCCGCATCTAAAGAATGTGGAAGATTTCCGACACAAATTATGGGATCATCTGTTTTTGATTAGCGATTTCGCATTGGATGTTGAAAGTCCTTATCCGATTCCAACAAGAGAAACCTTAAAAGCAAAACCAGAAATTCTCCGCTATCCCAAAAAATATCCCAAGTTTAACCACCTTGGTAAAAACATTGAGTTGATAATTGATAAGGCATTGAGAGAAGAAAATCCAGAGAAAAAGCAAGGCTTTGCTAATGCGATTGCATACTACATGAAGCTTACTTATAGCAATTGGCATAAGGAATTGGTACACGACGACAACATCCAAACAGAATTGCACGCGATCACCAATGGGGAATTGGAATTTAACAACAGGCCGTTTGTGAAACATCGCACAGATAATCGTGGAGATAGAGATGATTATGGAAATACCGGTGGAGGAAGAGGTCAATACAGACAAAATTTTGGAAGCAGAGACAACAGAAGTGGCGGAAGGGATAACAGAGGCGGAAATGGCGGTGGTAGAGACAACAGAGGCGGAAATAATAATGGCGGTAGAGATAACCGAAACAACAACAATAACCGCAATTTCAAAAAGAGATATTAGGCTGGATAAGCTACTGGATTGACGAGGTTCCAAAAACTTTATAGAATATATTTCAAAATAATACATCATGAGCATTTTTGAAGTATCCGGTGGAAGGAAACTCTCCGGAGAAATTATACCACAAGGCGCCAAGAATGAAGCACTCCAAATCCTCAGCGCAGTTTTACTTTCCAACGAAGAAATTACCATTCACAATATACCCGACATCATCGATGTAAACCTGTTGATTGAACTGCTGAAAGAAATCAACGTAAAAGTGAATAGAATCGACAGAAATACCTGTGTGTTTCAAGCGGATGATGTTGATGTTGACTATCTCTCTTCAGAAGCTTTTCATAAAAAAAGTGGAAGACTCAGAGGCTCTGTGATGCTTGCTGGTCCATTACTTGCTCGTTTTAAAAAAGCTTATTTACCCAAACCCGGTGGCGATAAAATTGGCAGAAGAAAATTAGACACCCACATCATCGGATTTCAAAAACTAGGAGCAGCATACACTTATAATGAAACGGCCAACTGCTTTCAATTGACCGCTCCGGCTTTGCGTGGAACTTTTATGTTGCTCGATGAACCCAGCGTAACCGGTACTGCAAATATTTTAATGGCTGCAAGTTTAGCCGAAGGCACAACCACCATTTACAACGCCGCATGCGAACCGTACATACAACAGCTGTGTAAAATGCTTTGTCGGATGGGTGCTAAAATAACAGGCATCGGCAGTAACATGCTCATCATTGAAGGCGTTGAATCGCTATCTGGAACAACACACACCATGCTGCCAGATATGATTGAAGTAGGCAGTTTTATTGGGTTGGCAGCCATGACACAAAGCAACATCACCATCAAAAATGCAGGCGTTCAAGAGCTGGGTGTTATTCCCGAACGCTTTCAACAATTGGGTATTAAAATGAATATTCACAACAACGATATTCATATCCCTTCTCAAGATATTTACGAAATACAAACCTATTTGGAAGGCGGAATCCCAACCATCTACGATCATCCGTGGCCGGGACTTACACCCGATTTACTGAGCATCATTCTTGTCACCGCTATTCAAGCCAAAGGCAGCGTTTTGATTCATCAAAAAATGTTTGAGAGCCGTTTGTTTTTCGTTGATAAATTAATTGAAATGGGTGCACAAGTGATTTTATGCGACCCACATAGAGCTGTTGTAGTGGGGATGGAAAGACAAAAAAAATTGAGAGGTATCACCATGAGCTCACCAGATATCAGGGCCGGTGTTGCACTGCTTATTGCAGCACTTAGTGCAGATGGAAAAAGCATCATCCAAAATATTGAACAAATTGACAGAGGCTATCAAAACATCGACACCCGTTTACAGGCCTTAGGTGCCGATATCATCCGAAAAGCTTAATCCTGTTTATTTTCATGCCTCATTCATTTCAATTGCTATGGAATCCATTCACAAAAAAATATTAATCATCACCGCACCTTCCGGAGCCGGAAAAACTTCCATCACGCATTTCTTAATGCAGGAGTTCTCAGAACTGGCTTTCTCTGTTTCTGCAACAACCAGAAGTCCAAGACAAAATGAAAAAGATGGCGCCGATTATTATTTTATTTCTGCGGATGATTTCAAAACAAAAATCAAACAAAAAGAATTTGCCGAATGGGAAATGGTTTATGAAGGCAAATATTATGGCACATTAAAATCTGAGCTCAAAAGAATTTGGGATCTCAATAAAGTGCCCGTGTTGGACATCGACGTAAAAGGCGCTTTGCATGTTCAGCAACAATATCCAGAGAATACATTAAGCATTTTCATTCAACCGCCATCTGTGGATGAATTGAAAAATCGACTATTGTCGAGAGGAACCGAAACCGAAGAATCATTAAACGCCAGAGTGAATAAAGCCGCTTATGAAATTGGGTTCAAGGAGCATTTCAATAAAGTAATTGTCAATGACATACTTGAAAACGCTTGTATTGAAGCAAAAGACATCCTAACCGAATTCTTGGAAAATTGAAAAAGCAATTTTATTTTTTATAAACTGAATTACATTATTTTTATCTCATGGATTGGATTGCCATTTTAGCCATTATTCTATCTTTAATCATCATCGGTTTCTTATCTGGTATTGAAATCGCTTTTGTTTCTGTAAATAAACTATCCATTGAATTAAAAAGGAAAAAAGGCTCTTACAGCGGAATTACTTGGGGTAAATATTCCGACAATCCTGCAAAATTTATTGCCACCATTCTCATCGGCTTAAACATCGTACTTGTCATTTATGGCTTGCTCATTGGCGATTTACTCGCGCCCATCTGGAATTGGACCAAAAACTTACTGCCACCCTCCGCTTCCGATTATGTTGATTACATCAGGTTGTTGATTGAAACTTTTTTATCTACCAGCATCATCCTGTTTATAGAATTTATGAGCAAGGCTATTTTTAAAGCCAAAAACAATATGATACTCGACTCCAACATGGTGAGTTATGTTACCCAATTCTTTTATAATTCACTCTCCACCCTATCCAACATGTTTGTGAAAATGGCGGAATGGATTTTACAATATATTTTGAATGTAAAAATCAACAGAAAAAAAGAGTCTTTCAGCAAAATAGATTTAGAACATTTGTTTCATGAAAATAAGAGTCATGATGAAGAATCTAAATCCGAAATGAACAAAACACTTTTTGAAAATGCGTTGTCTTTGAGCGAAACTAAAATTAAAAAATGTTTAATCCCAAGGAAAGAAATTGAAGGCCTGAACGCTACCGATTCTATTGAGACAACAAAGGAAAAATTTATCGAAACCAAACTCAGCAAGTTGGTTGTGTTTGATGGCAATATCGACAACATCATCGGATATGTTCACCACTTGGATTTGTTTAAAAGTCCGGCAACATTAAACGAAATTTTACATCCTATTCCAACCATACCTGAAACCATGAACGCCACCGACCTGATGACCAAATTCAGCAAGGAAAGAAAAAGCATTGCTTGGGTAATTGACGAATTTGGCGGAACAGCAGGCATTGTAACGATGGAAGATTTGCTGGAAGAATTGTTTGGAGAAATTGAAGATGAGTACGATGTTCCCGAAACGCTTATCGACAAACAAATTTCAAAAGATGAATACCTGTTTAGCGGAAGAGTATCATTGCATTTTATAGAACAAAAGTACCATCTCGTTTTTGAAGGTAAAGAAGGTGCAGAAACCTTGTCTGGATACATCATACAAAATCATCAAAGAATACCCAAACAAAAAGAACGCATCATTATCGACAACATCGAATTTGATATTTTAAATGTAACCGAAACCCGCATCGAAACCGTAAAAGCCAAAGTGTTGAACTAAGCTCATGACTATCGCCGTTCACATCAACACACAACCTAATGCACAAAATTTCATAGCCGAATTTTATCGCGCTGTGTTTTCAGAAATCGCCAAACATTCACCTCAACATCAATTTATTTTCATCGGCAATACGCCTACATCAACGATACCCTTCTCGGATCAAAACATTTCTTACAATCCAATTTCTACCATTTCCAATTTAAAATTTATTCAGTCCTACTGGATGAAAATCAAACTATCTGCAATTTTCAAAAAAAACAAAGTAGATTATTTTTTTAGCGATGCAACAATGCTGTTTTCAAAATCGACCTGCAATCAAATAATTTATTGCATGAACGCAGCTTGTTTGAAAAATAAAAAAGCAACCGAAAAACTAAAATCTGTTGCAGGTTTGTTGGTAACAAATAATTTTGTGAAAGCGCAATTTGTTGCTGCAAACATATTGACGGAATCAAAAATGCATGTTGTTGAACCTGCGATGTTTCATAACATTTCGCCATTGTCTGCTACAGAAAAAGAATCAGCAA
>Ga0114979_10000281_pt1 | contig 33680 bp, 31 predicted proteins | sample S_140625_EF_Meta_FD_87315 | JGI IMG/M metagenome (GOLD analysis project Ga0114979, IMG submission 87315) | Freshwater microbial communities from Lake Simoncouche, Canada to study carbon cycling - S_140625_EF_MetaG | ecosystem: Environmental > Aquatic > Freshwater > Lake | place: Lake...
AAGAATTAATAGCACTAGAAAAAGAGAAACAAGCAAAAAACACAGGTCTAGGTCTTCGTAAAACATTACGTAATAAAGGAAAAAAGGGTAAAAAAGATAAAAAACTAAAAAGCCAGAAAAAAGCCAGAAAAACCAAAAAAAATAATACACTAAGAACATAAGAACTTTGAAAATAAGTTTTATTACTCAAGCATAACTGTTTTTTGGCACCTAGGAAGTTTAACCTTGGTAAGCTTTTCAATACTAGCAATTTGCGCATTATTAGGTGCTTCTTTATTTGCTTCCCATCGCGCCAACATTTGTGGAGCTACTCCAATAAGCGCAGCAAATTGCTTCTGATTTTTTAATTGAGTTAATCTGGCCTGAGAGATTAATTGTCCTAGCTGTTTAGGAGCCTCATTAACTATAGTTTCATGAACACATTGTTTCTTAAAAACCACTTTTTTAGCATTGTTATTTGGTATAGCACTAGTAAATTTAATGCTATTCCAATCTTGATGTTGAATCATAGTTTAGTTTATAAAATATATATTATAAAATAACATATAAGTAAAACAATTCAATTTTATAATATATATTTTATAGTTTATAATATATATTTTATAATATTAATATATACAACCAATATGGCAAGTAGATTTGCAAAGATGACACAAACAATCATTTTTATTATATTTGCGGTAGTGTTAAGTATAATATTATTAAGTTATTTCAATATTAGTATGACCTCTAATGACACATTAAAATTAAACAGATTTGCTGTTTATGAAGGATTTGAAGAGCAGCAAGAAAAAGAAAAGAAAAAAACTAATCTTATTATACAATAAATAGTATAAATAGTATAAATACTATAATATTATAATGCATATTTTCATAGTTATTGGTATATATTATTTTTAAAAATTGAAATATAAAACTATTATATTTTAATAATATAATATAATAGTTTAGTATGATTATTCCAGTAAAATGTTTCACTTGTGGTAAAGTATTAGGTAATAAATATAGATTTTATCAACGCGAAGTTCAAAAACGCAAAATAGATAAATCACTCGAACTTGACAAAGTAGTATATTTAACAAAAGATTTTATGGACAAAACACCCGAAGGAGAAGTACTTGACCTTCTTAATTTAAAAAAAAGTTGTTGTCGTAGACACATGATAACACATGTTGATATTGAATAATAATTTAAACAACCATTTAAGAAATACAATACAGAATTAGCTAAGAAATTTTCTGTGCTATTTGTTCATAATAATCTTGTTTTTTTTTCTTTTTTCCATTTTCATCACATATAGCAATATTTAATTGCTCTGCTATTTTAATTAACTCATCAAGTTTATAGCTTGAAAATGCTTTTAATGGTTTTTCTATATTTTCAATATAAAAATAATTAGATAAATAACTTTGTAATTCTTCTTCACTAATTGAGCCATTTAGTAACTCTACATCAAAATTATTAAACTGCGCGCTCATTTTCTCATTTGATAGTTGTAAGACTTTATAATTTTGTAAATTATAAACTTTTTCATCGTTATCGTTATTGCTACATAAAACACAATACGTGTTATTGGTTCTTATAATTATTACATTAATTAAATGTAATATACATAAGGCATGAAATGTTTTAAAACTTATTTTTTCATTATTAGTTAAATCGTCTTCCACAAACGATTTACTTATTTTGAAATGTTTTAAACTATTTTTTTGACTTCGCAATTTTTCAACAACACCAAATTTAAAGTCTTTCATAACTTTAAAAGAATTAATATTTTCCAAATCACTATCATCAAAATTATTAATAATTTTGTAAAATAACCAAAATAATTTATCTTGAAAATTTTTATGATTAGTGATTTTAAAGGGTTCGTTGTATTTGCTATATTTTTTACTATAATTTATTTTAACTTTACTCATTGGAATATTGGGAGTAATTGACATATTATACTTTTTATTATAATTAGAATTACTAACATTAGTGCTAATATTAGTGTTAATATTAGTGCTAACATTAGTACTAACATTAGTGCTAACATTAGTGCTAGGATTAACACTAAATTTTTTTAAATCATATAACATATAGTGTGCTAACTCGTCTAATTTAATAGGTGAGCACAATTCTTCTTTAGGGTGTAACATTACTTACACTATTACTAATGTTATCTTTATTATCTTTAAAATAAATTGTTTCCAAATCCTTTTTCAATTTTTCATCTTTATTAATATATGTTTCTTGTTTTTTAACGAAATTAATATAGTCTTGGATTTCATTATATGTAACTAGTGATATTTTATTAAGATTTACAAAAATTCCATTGTTATTTTCATTTAAATAAATAGAACTTGATTTTAATATTTTAGCTATTTCAATATGATGTATTTTATCTAACGGTTCAATAATTTTACACAATTTGTCTAAATCATTAGGATGTATGTTATTTTCTTGAATTGAAGCCATTATTGAAATAATATTTTAATAGTATGTCTTTAAATAGCTTTAAATAGTATTAAATAGTATAAAATTAATTTAATATGTTTAAGCAATATGTTTTTTAACTCTTATTCCAGTTCTTTTTGTTTTTAATTTAATTTTTTCGCCACCAACTGTTTGTTCTACATTAGAGTCAAAATTATCTTCCACTTCTAATCCATAATCGCCTTCCAATTCTTTTTTTAATGTACCATAGTTATTAATAGTAATTAATTCGGCAATTATACTAATAAATTTATCATTTAATTCATAACGCTGTCCCAATACTCTTACTTGCAACATATCATTTTCTTTAATTTGCGAAAAGATTTCATTATTATAATGATGGTCACGTGCTATAAAAATAACATATGGACTAATATTGTCATCTGTTAATAATTCAGCACGCACGCCAACTTTTGTAATAGATTTTGCTACACAATTTAACATCATTGACTCCACCGGATTTGTAATCAAACATTCAAACACACATTCAAACACTAACTTATTTGAAAATAATTCTCCACCTGAATATGTTAACAATTTCACACTATTATTTTTAACATAACCATCTTTAATACATTTTCCTTCATTAAATTGTTTTAATCTAACTTCTAATGTGTTAAATAAATCAGAATTTACCTCATTATAATTTAACACTATTTTTTGGGTTAATAATGAACTTATATATATATGTAAATTGGTACTTGAAGTTTTACCAGTCAAATTTTTACTAGCCAAACTTTTATTAATTGAAGTTTTGTCTTTACTTTGTTTTAATGAATAGTTTTTATTTACTAATTTAGACATCTTGGTATATAATAATATTTTTATATTTAATATTTATTCAATTATATATATTAATATTAAATTTTTATATATACAAAATAACAAAACAATTTAGCTAAAATTGTTAATTAATGCTTGTGTTAAGTTAAAAAACCAATGTTTTTCATCTTTTTTAATTAAATCATAATATCTAAAATAAATTTCCAAAGCATTACAAAAAGTAATTTGATTGTATTTTTTAAGTTTTTCAATAATAGAATTAGGAACTCCAATAGCAACAAATAATTTTTCGCTATGCGCTTTTCCTGCTTGACTACACCGTGCTCCTTTGTTTGAGCCGCTACGTATTTTAAAATATGTAATAAATTCTTTTTTGTTTTTTTCTGCTAATACTAAAAATCCGAGAGATTTTGCCAATGATGATGAAGCTACTTTTTTATTAGCAATAGTTTCAAGAAAATCATCATAGTCTTCAGATTGTCCTAATGTTAATAGCATATTAGAACCACTAATATGAGGAGTTTTACTTTTTGTTATTATGTACAATGTATAATTTTTATATTCACTCTTTTCTGCTAATATTAGAGCTTTTAATTTATTATTAGCACTTATTATTAAATTTTCATTATAATAATATAACAGTTCTTTTTCAAAATCAGCCAATCCCGACAAATTATATCCATTATTTAATAAATAATTAACAAGCAAAATGGTTTTGTCATATGCAAGTTCATCTAACAAAATAGTAATTGCTAATTTTTGGGAAACAGTTGTATTTAATACATCATTATTTTGTAATAATTTAATAATAGTTCCATAACTTATAAATTTATTGTCAATGCTATTGCTATTGCTAGCATTATTGTCTGGTACATTAATAATATAATTATAATTAGTTTCAAGTTCAACAATTAATGATTTTACATAGTTTATATTTTCAATTGTTAAATAATTGGCATCAAATATATCAAAGTTAATTTTTGTATTAACTGTGTTTGCCTTAGATTTTTTTGGCAATTCTTTAATTTTCTGCGGTTGCTCAGGCTTTTCAATTTGTTCAGGCTTTTCAATTTGCTCAGGCTTTTCAATTTGCTCAGGCTTTTCAATTTGCTCAGGCTGTTTAGCTATTTTATCACCAAATACATCAAATGTTTCCGGAAGAGCAAAGGGTATACCATCTGCTTTAACTTGTATTGGATTAGAACGTTCAAAAATAGTAGCATCATTATTTAATAATGATGGTTGGAAAATATAAAAGTTTTCCACATTAATTAATCTACCTAAAGTATTATATTTATCAGTTATATAAATATTTTCATTATTTACTAATTGATCCAACGCATTGTTAATATGATTTGTTGAATAATTGTTAAAACTAGTTAAATAACTAATAATATAATCTTTTGAGCAAAAAAATCTCTCTTTAAACAACTCTCTAACTAGTTTAATTATTGCCTCATTGTTTGTTTGTAAATAAGACTCATTATAAGAATAATCGTTTTCTTCAATGTCTTGTGTTAAACTCATTTTTGTTTTATATTCTTCTAAATCAGGTTTACATTTATAACTACATTCGGCCATATAGTCACATAATGGACTGTATGATTTATCACCAATATTATAAGTTATTGTAGAATTATTTGATAGTGTTATAGACAATGTTTTATTAATTAGTTTTTCATCAAATTTTTGTTGCTCATAATTTAACATACAATCAATAGAATGTTCTTTTAATATTCTACTAATACTACCTATAACTTTTGCTTTTGCTTCTGCTTTTCTATAAATCAATAAGTCAACAGCTTCAACATTATTATTTAATAATGTGCCATGCATAAATATTTGCACATTTCGTTCATTTAGTGGCATATTTTTATGACTACATGTTCTTATTGCACGTCCAATAATTTGCTCTATTCTATTTATATTAAACCATGGCTCTAAAATATGAACTTGTCTTATAAATTTTAAATCAATGCCTTCACTTCCCGCAGCAGAAAGAAGAATAACCTTAACATTTGTACCATCACTGTTATTTGTATTAGTAGCTGCTTTTAAATCACCAACAACATCAGGAGATAAATTGTCATTGCCACTAATTATAATATATTTGGCTCCATTAAATTTTGTTCCAGGTGCTAATTCTGTCTTTTTCTTATAACTAACAATATCTAATTCTTCGCTTTGAGGTGTTAAAAATAGTGATTTATTTGCTCCATATCTTGTAAATCCGAGAGATTCTAGTGTTAAAGCAATTGGAATTAGACCAGCATCAATAAATTGTGAATATATAATAACAGGACCCTTGCTATTAATAATAGCGTCTATTATTGATTTAATTTTGAAACTATATTTGCCAATACTATTAATATCAAATATATTGGGACTAGCACTATTTTTATACACATAATTATGCCGTGATTTAGGAGCATATGTTTCTTGGTAATGCATAATATTATTTATGCCTGCTTTTCCAATCACTTCTTTAACAGAAATTAAATTATTTATTTCTTCCAAGTTAATATTTTCTAGTACTTGTGCAATATTATTTTCATAAGAGGCCATTTTTTCTTCAAAATAAGTTTCTAATTTACTGTTTGGAAACACAATATTTAATGCTTCTAATGGTTTTTGTAACAATGTATATCCATAAGAATCCATATCATTTAGTTTGTCTTCATCAAATTTTGATATATTATTTTTTAACACAATGTTATATATAAATTCTTGATAAGGAGAGATATTAGTATTTATATATATATCAAATAGTTCTATTGATTGTGTTAATGTAGCACCATTAATTTTTAATTGTGGGTATGGTTTATTTAAAATACTGTTTTGTGAAGAAAAATCATTTGGTAAAATTCTAAAAGGAAAGCTCAAAGGATTATCACCTTTTACATAACTAATATATCCAGTTATTTTTCGTTTAAATAACTCTAATCCCACTTCTTCTCCTTTAGCATTTACCAGAAAAGAACCATCACTATTAAATATATCTTTAATATCTACAATACTGCGCCTATCATTCATATTTAGTATATTAATCAAAAAAACAATTTCTTTATAATCATTAAACATTGGTGTTGCGGATAAAAACAACAATTTTAAATTATTTACATTTTTTACTAGCTTTAATAACTCGTTTGAAACCAATTTATTAGTATTATCTTTTGACTGCCTTATATTATGAAATTCATCAATTATTATTAGTCTGTTATCAAAAAACTTTTGCAGTCGTTCTGCTACTTTCTTTTTATGTAGGCTTTCAGACACAATTGCAACATTTGCAGAATTGGATTTTTTTATTATCAGATTTGCAAATTGTGTATAACCCATAAATAAGTAATAATTATTTATAATATTTGTCATGATTTTAACTACTTTTTCTCGTGTCAAGTTTTTATGTGTGCTATTAATTTCATCTAATATACTTTGCCCCGCACAATTATTAATAGTCCATATGTTATTTTTAAATTCAAGTTTTCGTTCATCAAATAACTGTAAATAGAAATTTTCTTGAACATTTGGAGAGGCTACTATTATAATGCGTTCGCTATAACCCATATATTTTAAATATTTTCTTGTTTCTTCTGCAACTCCTATTGCTGAGCAAGTTTTGCCTGTTCCAAGTCCATGATAAAGTAATAGTCCATTATAAGGTGTATTTATTGACAAAAAATTTTTAATAAATTTTTGGTGCGGTGCTAGTTCAAAATCTTTATCACATATTTCATTACTTAATTTTTCAAAATCAGAATCTAAATTTACTCTTAGTTTATTTTCAGCAAACTCTTGTTTGTTTGCTATTTTAATATTAAAAAATTCATCATCTAAATGAGGATACAAATATTTATAATTTTTATCAAATGACTCATTTAATTCTTTCATATTTAATAATTCAAGTGCATTCAAAAAGTGTTTTGTGTCAGTTTTTGTTTTAACATTTTTTTCTAGAGCTTCTAATTCACTTTTATCTAGCGTTACTTTGTTTATATTTTCCTTGAACATTTGTGATAATTTTAAGTTATTAGTATTGTCAACTGGTGGCCTAGTATAACTAGATGATTCATCTTCTTCATCTTCTTCATCTTCTTCATCTTCTTCATCTTCTTCACCATTAGCTTCTTCTTCTACAGAACTGGTTTCTTCGCCATTCGCTTCTTCTTCTTCCTCACTAGCTTCATCTTCATCTTTATCTTCATCTTCATCTTCATCTTCTTCATCTTCTTCGCCATTAGCTTCTTCATTACCTGATGCTTCATCAAGCGTTTCTAAGTCCTCTGGCTCTTTTATACTTAGTTGTTGCGACGGTTCCGTCATTATATATATAATCTATATGTTTTTAATAATTTATTTAAATCATTTATTATATTAGTTTTTTCATAGTTATAATCTCTAATATAACTATATACATCATCAATAGGAACCCATTTTATTTCGCTAATTTCGTTTATCTGAAAATTGTTTATAGGAATAATAGCATTATTAATAATACCAACAAAATATTTGTGCTTGTAAGATTTATAATTTGAACCAGTAAAAATTTCTTCAAATGGTACAATATTATTAAAAATGTCAATATCACTTTTTTTATATCCTGTTTCTTCTTCAAATTCGCGCAATCCACATACAATATCTTTTTCGTGATAGTTACGACGCCCTTTTGGAAACCCCCATTCAGGTTCATCATACTTTTTATCACATAAATCAACTAAATCTTTTAAAGTGTAACTTTCTAAAATATTCACAAAACCACATTTCAATTTATTAAATTTTATTTTTGATAACTTTTCTTCATTTCTATATAAATTATTTGTATTATAATTCCATAAATAATTCCATATTGTAGCAAAATCATTTTCTAATAAGAACGTTCTCTCATTTATGCTCATATTATTTAATAAATTTAAAATATAATTTTTATCTTCCATAATATATTTACCCCTCATAAAGTCTATAAATGCTAAACTGTCTTTTCGCTTTATTATTAATAGTTCAATAACATTTTCAAAATGTTTTAAAGTAGCATTAAACTTTTTAACAATTCGTAATGGAATAATTCCAATACTTGTTATAGGAACACGACAATTATGGAATAAATGCCCTAACTTACCACAATTGTTGCAAAATACTTGTTTCTTAATACTCATAATTAGCGTTAATAGTTAGTTAAACTATTAACGTGTTATTGTTTTATATTTATTTAAAATAGACATTTAAATCGGATTTTAAAATATAATAACATAAATAACATATATATAACATATATATAACATATATATAAAATGGATTTAAAAGAACTACGAAGTTATAGAATTCAATTTGAGCAACCATTTTATAATTCAAATGGGTTAGGTATATCATTATTTGATTTGTTTATGACATTTTTTATTGCTTATTTAATTGAACCATTTATAAGAGTATATACTAGACTAAATAGACAAGCATATTATTTAATATTATTACCATTAGGAGTATTTAGTCATATATTAACAAATCAACATACATTCTTAAATGGTAAACTATTTGATAGTTCAATTAATTTATATAAAGTTATAATGCTAATTATAATAATAAAATTAATATATGAATTAGGCAAGAGTTTTTATGTTAAAAATACGCATTAGTTTTATTAGTGTTAGTTATAAGTTATGCCTACCAATTTAAACAATAATGTACTAAATCCTACAATATGGGGTCCTCATTATTGGTTTGTATTATATACAATTGCACTCAGTTATCCTAATAATAGCAATGATTCAACAAAAAAGAAATATTATGACTTTATAACTAACTTACCTTTATTTTTACCAATTAGTGATATTGGAAATGTATTTAGCCGATTTTTAGATGCTTATCCTGTTACACCATACTTAGACTCCCGCGAGTCATTTATAAAATGGGTTCATTTTATACATAATAAAATAAACACTTATTTAGGAAAACCCGAAATAACATATTACGAAGCAATGAATAAATATTATGAAAACTATAAATTGCAAGAACTAAAGAAAAATGACGACCGTAAAAATAAACAAAAATACATTTTTGGAAGCTTGGTAGTGTTATTAATATTAGTAATAATTGCAATAACTATTAAATATTAATATAATTATTATATTTATTATATTTAATTAACTATAATAAATAACATTAGCTATGAAATTAGAATTGCTTATATTAACTATAACAGGTTTTGTATTGTTAAATACATATTTTGAAGGTAAATTAATACAAAAACTTAAAAGTTACGAAAAATATTATAAAATGGGATTAATTGCTTTTGTTGGATTATGCATATATTTATTTATTAAAAAAAATCCCGCAAATTATAAAGATTTTGTTCATAATACAAATGGGTATATTAAATATTTACCAATAGATAGAAATACAGCAAGCTTTATAACTCCTATTATTGATTTTACATCTAAATCAATAAGTAATGAATTAAACAGCAATTATAATTTAAGTAATGGAACAAATATTAGAGAGTCTCAAAATTTACATAGGTCAATTAATACTAATTTGACAAAACAGCAACAAAAAATATTACAATCAGGAAATACTTCAACAAAACGAAGCGTGAGCGAAACAAAAAAGAAATATGTGGCAGCATCACAAAATTGGCATTGTAAAGACTGCCAAAAACAATTACCAGCATGGTTTGAAGTAGACCATGTTATTAAACTAGAATATGGTGGGTCAAACTCTATTACTAATTTAGTAGCTTTGTGTAGAGATTGTCATGGCAAAAAAACAGCATTTGAAAACTTATAATCAAAACTTATAATATTGTTTTTAACAAACTTAGTAATTTATATTACTAATTTATATTATTAATATTATTTAATATGGCACAAATATTAAAAACAAGTTATAGCTTGGTTAGTACCATTTCAGATAAAACAGTGGCATTTCTTAAAAATAGTCTAAATATTTTTCTTGATACAATAGTTAACGGAATAAAATTTAAAAAAAATGAAACAGGTAGTTATGTATATTATTACTATAAATACATAACTGTTATATTAATAGCTCTAGTATTTGGACTGCTATATTATTTAAATACTTATCAAAATTTATTTGGAATAAAAAATACACAATATGAAATATTAGGAGCTCTAATATTATTAGGTATTGGAATCTTTTATTTTCTTTTTTTAGTATTTAGAAATAATAACAATAGCACAATTTTTGAAGATGATAGATTAAAACTAGACAATAACGCACAAAAGAATTTAAGTTCTAATAGTTATTATGATACAGATTACAATGTAGATAACAATAGAATCAAAGACACATATACAAAACCATTATTAACGTTGTTTATGTATATTGGGTTATTATTTTTTATATTAATAAGTGTATTATATATTGTTAATTATATATTGTATTCACAAAAAAATAGTAATTCATTTAGTATTACGCAATCAATTATAAGTTTAACAATTGTAGTTGTTATATTAGCAATTATTGCCGCAATTTTTTCAATAAAGTCATCAAATGCAAGTGAAGATTGCATTAATGGAGAAACGAGTTTGCTAATGTATAATTACACTTGTATTATTAAAAAAGTAATTTTTTTTATACCTTGTTTATTGGTTATTGCTATTGATGAATTAAATAAAGATATTAAATTAACACCAAACGCTGTATATTTATTACTTTTTATTTTACTATTTCTTATAACATTATTATTTATTGTACCATTCTTATTTAATTATTTTAGAACATTAAACAAGAGCAGTTTATTAAAAGGAACAGGACCCTACTATTTAAACGAAATGAAAGTTATTGGTATTTATCAAAATCTTAATAAAAATGTTAATGCTAGTGTGGATGTTCCAGTACCAAAAAATGATGTTGAAACCATTAGTCATATAAAAAATCCCATTGATGCTTTGTTGAACAATTTAAATTTAAATAAAAAAGAAACAACAATATTTAGTACATCCGAATCTGACAGTTCAAAACTAATTAGTCCTGAAAGTAAAGAAGTAACCAAACAAACACAAGAAAATACTAGTGATACAAAAGGTTACAATTTTAAATTATTTAAAAATGATTATAACGGTGTTTACAATATAAAAACAAGTTTTTATGACCCACCCACAGTTGTTAAAAAATTTCCATATAATTATTCATACAGTATAAGTTTTTTTGTGTATATTAATCCACAACCATCAAATACATCAGTTGCTTATAATAAAGATACTGAAATATTTAATTACGCATATAAACCAGTAATATATTATAATGGAAAAACACAATCTATTATTATTAAATCTAGAACATTAAATAATAAAGGAGACCAATTAGATACTATATATGAAGGAAAAAATATAAAACATCAAAAATGGGTGTTTTTTGTTATTAATTATGATAATAATAATATTGATATTTTTATAGATGGTAAATTGGTTGGTTCAAAAAAAGACGTAACCCCATATTTTAAAGGGGACAAAGTAACAATAGGAGAAAATGAGGGAATACATGGAAGTATAAAAGAAATAAGCTATTATGATAGTATTAAAACTCCTCAAACAATTGAGCTATTATATAATTTATCGGGAAACAAATAAAACAAAAACCGACAATGTTTAGTTACTATTTTAATATAAAATAGTAATATATTAATATATTAATATTTTAATATATTAATATTTTAATATGGGAGTATTTAATATTATTATTGTTGTAATTTTGATTATTGTGGTAATATGGGGACTTCGCAATTTGTTTTTTAAAACAAACATAATTTATGATGCTATGTGCGATGCAGCAGCTCCAGTATCATTGCAAAATACAGTTACTTCAATGTTTGTATCAAATAATAATGTAATAATGGCAAAAGATATACCAGAAAATAATTCATCTAATTTTACACTAAGTGTTTGGTTTTATATAGATAATTGGGGAAATAACATATCAAATGAGAAAAATGTATTGTATATGTCGGTGGATTCAAGTGCTCCAACATTACCAGAACTATCTTCGGTATTAACCGGTCTAAGTACTAAAGTAGAAAAAGATATTAGTACAAATCAACTTAAACCTAAAAATATTAACATTGCTTTAGATAAATATGAAAATAATTTATTAATTGATATTGAAACATATTTAGACAAAAATTCTGGGTCTAATTCTAGTAGCGCGAATGCCAATAAAAGAAATTATACAAGATATAAAATACCAAACATTCCTGTTCAAAAATGGAACAACTTAACATTAAGTGTTGATGCAAGAACATTAGATGTATATTTAGATGGAAAATTGCGGAACTCATTTATAATGCATGGATTATATAAAAATTATTACAGTACAAGTGAGAAAAAAAATATATATATAGGAAATATGTCTCAAGGCACTAATGCTTCAAATAATAACGGTACAAATAGCGGATTTGAAGGCTATATTACACGAATTCGTTATGAAAATGATTCTATAAATCCACAAGAAGCATACAATATTTATAAAGAAGGAATTGATAAATCATTAGCAAAATCATTATTTAATAAATATAGATTAAAAGTAAGCTTTTTAGAGTATAATAAAGAAAAAGGCAGTATTTCAATATAAATTATATAATTTATATAATATTAATATATATAATTTTATATATTAATATAATGAATCCTCCGGAAAGTATATTTACTAATATTAAAAAAAATATAGACGCAGTAATTCCATATAGTGCTGAAGCTAGGTTAAAATCAACAAATGACTTCTTATCATCAAATACAATGATAGCAAAAATTACATTTTTATTAGCAATAGTAGTACTTTTTTCGTTCTTATTTTATATTGGAAGTAAACTATTATATTATTTTTTTTCACCATCGGAAACGCCTTTTTTAATATATGGATTAAAAGATGGAACTGAAGGAGTAACTATTACACAGTCTTTAGGCGAAAGAGCATCAATCCCCATTTTGCGCAGTAGAGATGAATATGAAGGAATAGAATTTACTTATTCATTTTGGATGAATGTTAGTGATACAGATTACAAAGAATCAATAGATTTTAAACACGTATTTAATAAGGGGTCTTCTCCAAATTCACAAGGAGAAGGAGGTTCCGGATTATTTGGACCAAACAATTCTCCAGGTGTATATTTATATAATGGAAAAAAAAATATGAGTGATGATTTACTAGATAAATTCCCTCTTTTAGGTATGTTAGTTAGAATAAATGTTTTTCATAATAATGAAAATAACAATAATTCTTATTATGATGATATATATGTGGACGGTATTCCTATAAAAAAATGGGTATGTGTAGTAATTAGAGTAACATCGCAAAATATTGTTGATATTTATATTAATGGTAATTTAACAAAGCGGCATAAATTATCAAATATTATTAAGCAAAATTATGATAATTTATATGTAAATTATAATGGAGGATTTGACGGTGCTATTTCCAATTTAAAATATTATAATTATGCTATAGGAACTTTTGAAATTAACTCAATTCTGTATAAAGGTCCTAATCTTACAACAAGTAAAAAAAGTAATCTCAAAGATACAAAAGCCGATTATTTATCTTCAAATTGGTATTTTAATAATACTGATATAATATCATAAATAGTAATATAATAATATATATAAGATTATATAAGATTATATAAGATTATATAAGATTAATTATGATTAACTAAAAAATTATTATATAATAATATAATTAATATATAATTTTTTATGTCGCTACAATTAACTGCTTCACAAAATAATTATATTATTTTAACACAAAATAAGATAATGACTGCGCATCAAGGTGTAAAAATATTTATAAAAACACGGGTTGTTACGCCCCAAAAGAGTGCAGAACTATATAGTCGCTTATATAATTCACCCAATTATACTAATAATATAATATTAAATTACAAATTTAGTAATGCTTATAATTGTTTATTAACAATAAATAATATTAAAAATAATATTAAATTTCTTTTTACTGATAGTAGTAATAAAAAAAATGGCAAAATATTATTTGTTAAAAATAATAATGTAGCTAACTACAAGTTAAATAATAATTATTTAATATTTGCAACAAATAATGAGGTTACAACGTCAGATTCTAAAAATTTAACGTTTCACTTAAATTATTATTTTAATAATGTTATAATAAATAGTAACATTTTTAATAATTTTAATACTATTAGTGGAACAACTAATTATAATTATGATTATTATAAACTAAATGTAAAAGACTATATATTGAGAGATTATAGCTATAATTTTTTTGTTTCTAGTATAGGTAATGATATATGTTATAATAAATTAAACTTTAAAATAAGTGCTATATCAGAAGATTATTCCTCTAATCTTTATATAGATATTTGTTCAAACAATTTTAATAGACTTTCTGATATTTCTAATATATCAAAATTGGTAAAATACAATAATAACACTACTTTTTACCCTATATATAACAATATATACAATAAATATTATGTTTATAATAAAAACATAAATTATGATGTTATTCTAACTTGTAGCGGCAACACATTAACACTAAGTTTTGACACTTTTTTGATTAAGACAAATACTTTTGAAATAGCAAAAAACGCACAAAGCAAAATTTTGTTTGATACCAATAATACTATATATTTTTTAAATGTGCAAGTTTCTACACCATCAAAACCAATTGTTGAAAAATTAACCAAACCACATATTGTTTATTTATCACTTGGAAATTTTAGAACTGGTCTTGTTCAAAGTGATATATATAATCATATAGCTTTAACACCTAATATGGAAAAAGTATATTTTAAGGAAAACATAACTGCAAATGTTATTAAAAACCCAATTAATGTAGCAAAAAAATATTCTACACTTATACCATACTTAGCTAACCACTATTTATATGATATTGAGTTGTCAGCAAATATACTTTTAAAAAGTGTTACTATTAATACTATTTATACAAGTATAAATAAAATTTTTACTGTTAATTTTAGTAATTTTTTTGACCTCTCAAATTTAAGAAATTATTATAATAATTTCAATAATCTTGCTTTTATTACTACTGTAAGCAATAATATTATTAGACCTGTTGTTAATTATTTTGATAGTTCTAATAATTACAATATCAATTCAATTAGTTTTGATATAGTAAGCGTAACAAGTGCTAACTTATATACTAGAAATTCTACAGCTCAAACACTGCTAACCTCATATTACACTTTAATTAAACCTGCTCTTTTAGATGTAAGATTTAATTATGATAGTTATTTTTATACAAACTTTACTTTTAATATTCTTTATAATTATCCAACTAAATATGAAATAATCAACACTTATGTTATAAATTTTGGGTGTTTAATTTACACAACACCAGCTCGTGATTTTACAGATGTAGAGTGTATATATATATATCATAATCCAGAAACAGATCCAAATCCCCTTTATAGATATCCGTATAATAACATTGAAATTATTAGAGACCCTAGTAATATTGATACGTTGGCAAAAGCGATTGAGCTTTTACCAGGAGCAAGTAGTTCAACATCAAACAGTATAATTATTCCTGAGAAAAATGGGAGTAATTTATCACGAAAAATGATACAAGGGCTTATTGGATTAAACAATGTTCCAAAATTATTATCAATTAAACCATATGATGAAAATGTTATTGTTGGTCGTGGTTTTGTTAATCAATATCAAATAGATAATACGTGTATAACCACAACAGAAGACATAATAAAAAATAAAATTAATGCTAACAAACATAGTTCAGCAAAAGATAGTCGAACTTTTACAACCAATAAATTAGGAAAACAAAATTTTGCTAATTTAGTTAGGTCAAATAGACGAAATAGACTATCGCAACAATGTATAGAAGATTTAAGAGAAGACATACGCAACAACACCCCTTTAGCAACACAGGTCAATTATTCTAATATTGTTCCTTATACACCTCGTTTTAAAATATTTAAAACAGGACAAGGTCATTATTTATAATATAATAAACAAACAAACAAACAAACAAACAAACAAACAAACAAACAAACAAACAAACAAACAAACAAACAAACAAACAAACAAATAAACAAACAATTATGTTATAATATAATAAACAAACAGTTATAATATAAATATAAAAATTTTGTTTATTATATTATATTATGTGTGGAATTACACTTATATATTCTAAAAAAACAGAAAATGTACTAAAACATATTTTTAATAGCTTAGAATTAATACAAAATAGAGGCTATGATTCAATTGGAATTTGTTACTATAATGCTAGTAACACTAAATATGAAATAATAAAAAAAGCATCAACAGCAAAACAAGATTGTTTTGAGTTAGTTCAGTTGTTATTTGAAACAAATAACTTAGAAGAGCGAGTAAAGTACAAACGAGACTTATTTTCTAGAATAGTAATTGGACACACACGATGGGCAACTCATGGCGGAAAGACAGACTTTAATGCTCACCCTCATGTATCACAAGATAAACAAATTATATTAGTTCATAATGGTATAATAAATAATTTTATGGTCATAAAAGAGTTTTTACAATCGAAAAACTATAATTTTTACAGCGATACAGATAGCGAAGTTATTGCTAATTTAATAGAATATTATATTATAGTTATGGAATGTAATATTGAAGAAGCACTAAAAAAGTCGCTAAATCAATTAGAAGGAACATGGGCTCTTGTAATTATTTATACTAAACAATTGGATACATATTATGTAACAAGAAAGGGGTCACCATTATTATTAGGTTATAATAATGATTTTATAATATGTACATCAGAAACAAATGGTTTTGCGGGCTTAATAAGTGAATATATTCCATTGAAGGACAATAATATTATTAAAATAAGTAATTCTAATTATACTATTATAAATAAAGTAGACGAAGAAAACAAATTAAATGATAGTAATAATTTTAATAATTTTAATAATTGTAATAATTTTAATAATTTTAATAATTTTAATAATTGTAATAATTTTAATAATTATACTATAAAAAAAGTATGTTATGACACTATAATTGAAAACAAAGGATTATATAGTCATTGGATGATTAAAGAAATAATGGAACAACCAGAGACTATACAAAAAGCATATAATTATGGTGGTCGTATAAATAATAATATTATAAAATTGGGAGGATTAGATAATATAAGTAATATTATAAAGTATATAGAATTTATTTATGTGATCGGTTGTGGAACAAGTTATAATGCGGCATTAGTGGGTGAATTATATTTAAATGAAATTAAACATTTTATATGTGTTAAAAGTATTAATGCGTGTGAATTTAATGAAAATACTTTACCTAATATTAAAAATTATTCTACCACACTATGCGTTTTTTTATCACAGTCAGGCGAAACAATGGATGTATATAATTGTTTGAAAATTTGTAAGGCTAAGAAATGCGTAACCTTGGGTATAATAAATAAAGTTGACTCATTAATAGCGCGTGAAGTGGATTGTGGTATATATATAAATGCAGGAACAGAAATCAGTGTTGCTTCAACAAAATCATTTACAAGCATGTTAATAGTACTAAGCTTACTTAGTATGTGGTTTGTAAATAATGATTATTATAATAATATTAAAAAATTAGATGCTATAAGAATGCTTCCAAATAGCATTAGGCAACATTTATATGATATAACTTTTATGAATAAAATTTATGTCTTGAAAGATTTTATTATTAACAATTCTATAACTAGTATATTTATATTAGGTAAAGACAAATTGTATCCAATAGCATGTGAAGGCGCTTTAAAGATTAAAGAAGTGTGCTATATTCATTGCGAAAGTTTTAGTGCTAGTTCATTAAAACATGGACCATTTGCTTTATTAGACTCAAATAACTTAAGCTTATTATTAATAGATGCTAATAACACTAAAGATTATAACAACTTAAAATCTACTTATTATGAAATAATGGGTCGCGAAACAAATATATTTATTATAACAAATTCTCAAAATGTAATAGATGAATTAAAATTAAAACAAGACAAATATATTTTATTAACAAATCTGGACTATTATAATGAAATCTTATACATTATTACTTTGCAAAAATTGGCATATGAAATATCAATAAGTAAAAATATTAATCCAGATAAACCACGTAATTTGGCAAAAGTAGTTTCTGTCGAATAATTATAATAGTATAGTTAGTATTTAAAGTTATTATTTAAAGTTATTATTTAAAGTTATTATTTAAAGTTATTATTTAATAACCATCTAGGCTTTACATTTCTTCTTATAATACTATTATATTTATATGGATCTATAGTTGATGTCAAAGCCAAATTTTGTGTATAATAAATGCTACTGGATTCATTAATTAACGTTTTGAATGTATGTATGTTTATAATAAACTCATTTTGTTTTATAGAAGTTACTTTATTACTACCAGTTTCTTCTGCATTAGTATGATTTATAATACTATAAGTTAGATAGTTTATACTATCTAAGTTATCATTTAATTGTTTATTAATGTAAGAAAGAGGTTCTCTAGAACTAATTATTCGATCGGGATTATCATACAAATGAATTATATTTGTAGAATTTATAGGGTAAAATTGACTCCTATTAATTATTAATGAATTTTGTATTGCCCTATCATTTAAAGCATTATCTTCTAAACCCCATCCCCAATTATTAGGAAAACCATTACATTTTTCAAAATCACCACCATTAATTGAAAAAATACCTCCTAAAGCAAATTCAAAACCGTAAAAATGTTTAACAACTCCAGGCACAGTTACATAATTAAATGTGTTTTTTACTGCAGGCAAAATATCAATATCATTAAATACAAATGTTATATTTTTATAATCATTTGGATATTTTTCTTTCATACTTAAAAAACCAATATTTTTTGTTGCACCACGATTAAATTTTCTATTATCAGTTTGATGACTATAATATATTTCATAATCATCTGTTGGAATGTCTTCCATAATATACTTCATATATATAGAAAAATGCTGCTTTTGTTTTTCACGATCCCTATATGGAACAATAAAAATTAATTTTGGAATAGTCGTCATTTTATTATATAATTTATATAATAAAATTATATAAAAAATTGAACCGTTTATTATAAATTTAAAGACTATTAACTAACTAATTTATTAAATAGTTTATAATTAATATGACAACCTTTAAATGTTTCAAATGTTATGATTATAATGTGTTAGAAGAAAACACTAAAGGAAATCACTATAAAGATAATAAAAAATTTATTATTCAAGCATTTGGAATAAACTCATCTAACAAAACAGCATCCATATTTATAGAAAATTTTTATCCGTTTTTCTACATAATGGTGAATGAAGATTGGAATGACCAACGAAAAAATGAATTTATGGGACATATAAAAACATTAGTTGGAAATTATTATGAAGATTCTATTGTTGAATGTATACTTGTAAAAAGACATAAATTGTACGGATTTGATAATAAAAAGTTACATAATTTCATTAAAATTTCATTTACTAATAGTGGAGCCTATAACAAATTAAAAAAAATATTTTATGATGATAAAACCAGTAAATCGGGTCAATTTGAAAGAACATTAAAGACGGATGGATATAAATATGTTGATGACATTGGGACAACACATTGTTATTTATATGAAGCAGATATTCCGCCATTGTTAAAATTCTTTCATGAAAAACAAATTAGCCCAAGTGGATGGATTAAGATGCCTTCAAATAAAGTACAAACCATTAATAATAAAACAACAAATTGCTCTTATGAATATCATATTAATTATGAAGATATTTATCCTTATAAAGAAAAAGAGAGTTTGGTAAAATATAATATATGCAGTTTTGATATTGAAGCAAGTAGTAGTCATGGCGATTTTCCTATTCCAATTAAAAATTATAAAAAATTAGCAACAAATATTCTTGAAAACTACAATTCAAGTTCTGAAAATTTTAAAGACAATTATGATTTTAACAACTTAAAGAACGAAATATTAAATGCGTTTGGTTTAGCACAAGAAAAGTTAAGTTATATAGAAAAAGTATATCCCAAAAACTCTTCTATTACATTAGATGAAATGGAAATATTAATAGATAAATTAACAAACTATAGTCCATCAAAGTTTAATTCTACATTAAATAGTGATGACATTTTAGAATGCAGTGACTCTGAAACAGAATTAGAAGATGAAAGTGAAACTGAAACAGAAGCTGAAGCAGAAGCTGAAGCTGAAGTCGGAGCAGAAATAATGTATAACAAACGTAAACCTAAACCTAAACCTAAAATAAAAGATTATAAAAAAGATGCAACGCTATTAGAATTAATTAAAGATAGTTCTTGTGATTATGCCACAAAGTTGGTAAAACTTACAGAAGCATTTAGTAACACTAATTTTCCACAATTAGAAGGTGATATAATTACGTTTATTGGTTTAAGTTTTATCAATTATACAGAATCTAAACCATATAAGCGTGTTATTATTGTAAAAGGTGGTTGCAAAATTCCAGATAAGTATTTATTATGGGCACAAGAAAATAGCGTTATTGTATTGGAACGCGCAAGTGAAAAAGAGGTATTATTAACATTTACAAAAATCATTATTAGTGAAAATCCACATATTATTACAGGTTATAATATTACAGGTTTTGATTTTGAATTTATGTATAAACGGTCAAAAGAGCTCAACTGTGTTAATGAATTTCTTAAACTTTCGCGAAATAAAAATGAAATATGTATTTCAAATGATTGGCGGTCTGAATATAGAGATAAATTGGCTAAAGCTAGCGACCTTCAGAAAAAAGATTATAAAGACATTGAAACAAATAAAATTGTATTAGCCAGTGGTGAATATAATTTAAAATTTATAAAAATGCCCGGGCGCATTATTATAGATATGTGTGTTATTTTTCGCAAAGAGTTTACATTAAGTTCTAATAAATTAGACTTTACATCAAGCTATTTTATTAGTGACTCTATTAGTAAAATTACGCTACTTGAAGAAACTAACACTACTAAAATATATAGTAAAAATCTTACAGGCATCAGTGTGGGAAGTTTTATAAAGTTTGACGAACAAGGGTTCAGTAATAATTTATATAAAAAAGGGAAAAAATTTGAAATTATTGAAATTAATAAAGACGAACAATGGTTTGTAATTGAAGGACTAGAAGAACTGGATTTGGCCAATTACAAATATAACTGGGGATTAGCAAAAGATGACGTGTCTCCACAAGAAATATTTGCTCTTGCTAACGGTTCTGATTATGATAGATGGACTGTTGGTAAATATTGTCTTGCGGATTGCGACAATGTTATTTGGTTATTATTGAAAGTAGACGTAATTACAGACAAAGTAGAAATGTCTAATTTATGTGATGTTCCGCTTAGTTATTTACTATTACGAGGTCAAGGAATTAAACTGCAAAGTTATGTTTCTAAAAAATGCGGCGAAAAAAACACTCTTATGCCAGTTGTAAATAAGCAAAAAACAGGCGGAGGTTATGAGGGTGCTCATGTTTTCACACCAAAAACAGGAATTTATTTAGATGAACCGGTTGCATGTGTTGATTATAGTTCTCTTTATCCTTCTTCTATTATTTCTGAAAATTTGTCACACGACTCAAAAGTATGGACAAAAGAATATGATTTAGACAATAATCTAATTAGTGAAACAGGTGAAAAATTTGAAAACGGCGACTTTATGTATGATAATTTGTATGACTTGGGTTATAAATATATTGATGTGAAATATGATACATATAAATATATGCGACCTAGTCCAAAAGCAGCTGAGAAAAAAGTAATTATTGGTTATAAAATTTGCAGATTTGCCCAGTTTCCCGATAAAGATGGCAAAGCCATTATGCCTGCTATTTTAGAAGAGTTGTTAGCGGCACGAAAAGCAACCCGAAAACTAATTTTATTAGAAAAAGATGAGTTTATGAAAAATGTGCTAGACAAACGACAACTAAGTATTAAAGTGACAGCAAATTCTTTATATGGTCAAATGGGCGCAATTACAAGTGCGTTTTATGAAGGAGATGTTGCTGCATCAACTACTGCAATCGGTCGTAAATTATTGTTTTATGGAAGGGCAATTATTGAAGAATGTTATAATGATGTATTAGTAAAATTGGACGATGGTTCAATTGTAAAGGCAAAAGCAGAATGTGTATATGGTGATACAGATTCAGTGTTTTTCAAATTTAATTTGCGCGATCCAAATAGCAATGAAAAAATTATAAATAATCAAGCACTTATTTATACTATTGAATTAGCAAAAAAAGCGGGAAATTTGGCAAGTCAGTTTCTCAAAAAACCACATGATTTAGAATATGAAAAAACATTTTGGCCATGGATATTATTATCCAAAAAGCGTTATGTAGGTATACTATATGAAGAAAATATAGAAAAAGGTAAACTAAAATATATGGGTATTGTACTTAAACGCAGAGACAATGCTCCTATTGTAAAAGACATATATGGTACTATTGTAAATATTATTATGAAAGAAAAAAGCATTGCTAAATCAATAAAATTTCTACATGAAAGTCTTGAAAAATTAGTTGCTGGTCAATATCCAATAGAAAAATTATTAGTCACAAAATCTTTACGAAGCTATTATAAAAATCCTAAACAAATAGCACATAAAGTATTAGCGGAGCGAATTGGTCTACGAGATAGCGGCAATAAACCAAGTTCAGGTGATAGAATGTATTATGCATATATTGTAAATGCTAATAAAAAAGCACTTCAAGGCGAAAAAATAGAAACGCCCGATTTTATTATGCAAAATAATTTGAAATTAGACTATGCTCATTATATTAGTAATCAAATTATGAAACCATTATTGCAACTTTATGCGTTAAATTTAGAAAAAATGACTGAGTTTAAAAAAAAACGAGGTGTTACATTACAATCATGGTTTAATGAAATCGCTAAATTGCAAAGTAAATGGACAGAACAAGAGAAATTTGAGAAAAAATTGGACGAATTAAAATGTAAAGAAATTAAAAGTTTATTGTTTGATAGTTATTTGAAAGAATGCAAATAATATAGCAATATAGCAATATAATATATATTATATAATATATAATATATATAAGGTAATATATATGGTTAATAAATTAACACATAAGTTAATTTCAAATTTTTCACATAAATTTAATAAAAATAAAACAAATAAAATTATTAAAAATATTAATACAAAAACAGATTTGAAAAATGTGTTATTAAAAAGCGATTATGTTCAAGATAAAAAAAAGACTTTTACAAATATAATTGATGTTCAATCAAAAATTAGTGACCAAAAACAGAGTGGTCGTTGTTGGATTTTTGCATTTTTAAATATTATTCGTTACAAAATGATAAAAAAGTATAAGTTAGCACCTGATTTTGAGTTTTCGCAAAATTATTTGTTTTTTTTTGACAAATTAGAAAAAGCTAATTATTATCTTAGTTATATAATTGACACTTATGACGTGAATATAGAAACAATACTATCAAATGAAAAAGTAGTTAAATTGGTACACACATTGGACAATTTAACTGACGATGGTGGTCGTTGGAATGTATTTGTTAATTTAATTGAAAAATATGGCATTATTCCTAAAACAAATATGGATGATAATTTTCATAGTATGAACTCAGAAGAGCTTAAAAATTTTTATAATGACTTTTTACGCAAATGTTCTCATAAAATAAAAACCACACCTAAAAATGAGTTAATCAAAAACAGAGCTACACTATTAAATAATATGTTATCAGAATGCTATAAAATTTTGGTTATATTTTTAGGAGAACCTCCTACTAAAATAACATGGGAATATTACGAAGACTCTAAAGACTCTAAAAATAAGACTAATAGAGCTAAAATTATTAGAAATATTAGTCCACTTGACTTCTATAAAAAATATGTTCCTTATTGTGCTAAGAATAAAATATGTTTAATAAATTACCCATGTAAAGAAGCACCTTTTTTTAAACAATATGATGTTGAAATGTCATTTGATGTTTTAGGAGAAAAAAGACGTGGTTTAATAAATGTGCCAATAGACTATTTAATTGATGCCACAAAAAAATCTATAGACAATCAGGAAGCGGTTTGGGTAGGTCTTGACGTTGACAAATATATTTCACATAAAAATAGTGTTATGGATGCACAAGCATTTGATTATGATTCTATTTTTGGATTTAATAATGCAATGAATAAATGCGATTCATTAAATTATAGACAAACAGCACCTGTTCATGCTATGGTAATAAAAGGTTATAACTTTAATAACTCTAAAACTAATGGATTTCTTGTTGAAAATTCTTGGGGTGATAAAATGTATGAAAAAGATGACTCTGTTGACTATGATGGTAACTATTACATGTCTGAGTCATGGTTTAAAGATTTCACTTTTCAAATAGTAATAGATAAAAAATATGCACCGAAAAAAGTATTATCACTAATAAATCAAAAACCAACACTATTACCTTATTGGAGTCCATTTAGTGCATTATTAAGACGAAAATCTAATTATAAATATGATTGATTAACTATACTATGGGTTGGTATTTATAAGTATAAATTGGTATTTATAAGTATTAATTTTTATATAAAAATTACTACTTAGTTATAATATTATAATAAAAATTTGTAATGAATAATTTATTAAAAGCTATTGATATATTGCATATACATTTGAACAATACTATTAATAACAAAGAACAATCTTCTGTTATTTTATCCGAAAAAAATAACAATTTAAACGCACTATTTGGTTATTGTAATTCAAATAAATGTGTATTATGTTGTAATACACACAGTAAAGACTGCAAAACTTCTAACCATTTTTGCCAAATATATAATTTACAAAAAAAATCTAGTTATTGTAAATCATGCAATAATAATAAGAACTATTTAAAAAATTTACACAAAATAGCATACGCAAAAAAAAATACTAGTAATACATTATGTATTGACTTGCGAAAAAAATTTGAAAAAATTAATAAATTAGAAGAGTTATATAATACAGAAACAACAAACTATAAAAATTTTAAAGAGTCATTGAAAATCAATCCAATTATGTATGCTGAAGCACAAAAAAAATTAGCAAATTACAATAAAAGAAAGAAAAAAATACAAAAACAAATAATGTTAGAAAATAACAAATTAATAAATAGACGATATAACTATATTATATTATTTAGAACTATTGATGTATAAAGTAAAAAAATTTTATTAGTTGATTAATATTAAAAAAAAATTTATTATTTGTATCTTGGTCATTATAAGAAATTATATTTGAATTTGTTAAAATATTATAACGGCAATTTGGACATGTTTGATGATTAACTAACCATTCATTAATTGCTTTTGGATTAAACATGTGCCCACAATTTTTAATTATACATACTCTAGTATTTGGTAAAAATTCTTCATGTGTTATACTACAAGATTCATTTAATGGTTCGCATAGTGTGGAAAAATCACATTCGCTAATATTATTTTTAATAATTGTTTTTAAATTAGTTAATGATACTTCTTGGAAATATTCGTATGTTAACTCACTATTTTCGTTATTTACGTTGTTTATGTTGTTTATGTTGTTTTCGTTGTTTACGCTGTTTTCGTTGTTTTCGTTGTTTATGTTGTTTTCGTTGTTTTCGTTGTTTACGCTAGATGCTTCAAATGAAGCATTATTATTTACTAGTAATTGAAAATTACTAGCATGATAATAATAATTAATATGTTCTTGCATATATCTTATATTAGCACTAGCATTATTTAAATATTCAATACTGGAATTTACTGTTCTTATATAGTTACTTAGGTTGGCAATTGAATTATTTAACATAATCAATTCAAAATTATTGGTAAAATTAGTAGGGTTCATATATATTCATTATATATAATTAAATATATTTAAATATATTTAGTTATATATTTAAATACATTATGATGGTTAAGCCTAATTATAACCTAATAACATCTAATAGACTAACAAATATACATACTAGTAAATATTGTAATAAAGGACTTACTGGACTATGTAATTTGGGTAATAGTTGTTATATTAATGCATGTATGCAAATATTATCACATTGTTACGAACTAAATGATGCTCTTGAAAATATGAATATTAACAATGATGAAAAAGCATTATTATTATATGAATGGAAACAGTTGAAAGACTTAATGTGGTCTACCAATTGTATTATTAGTCCAAATAGATTTATGTACGCAATACAACATATTGCACAAAAAAAGAATCGCGAATTGTTTACAGGATATGCTCAAAATGATTTGCCAGAATTTTTAATTTTTTTATTTGACTGCTTTCATGAAGCAATTGAACGTAAGGTAGATATTAATATTGTTGGAATATCAAAAAACAATATAGATGAGTTAGCAAGAAAATGTTATACTATGATTAAAAATAATTATTCAAATAGTTATTCGGAAATTATAGAGCTATTTTTTGGAATACATGTTTCATTAATTATTTCAAATAATGAAGAAAATAATATTTATAGTATAATACCTGAAAGTTTTAGTATTATAAATTTATCAATTCCAATAGAAAATAAAAATAATAGTAAAACATTTACAATTTATGACTGTTTTGATTTATATACAAGTAATGAAATATTAGAAAATGAAAATGCTTGGTTTAATGAAAAAACAAACACAAAAGAAAATGTTAAAAAATGTATTAAATTTTGGAGTTTACCAACTATATTAATAGTTGATTTAAAGCGATTTGATAATAATAATCGTAAATTAAACAATATTGTGGAAACACCATTGACAAATATAGATTTAAGCAAATATGTGTTAGGTTATAATAACGAAAAATACATTTATGAATTGTTTGGAATATGTAATCACAGCGGAGGTTCATTAGGCGGGCATTATACTTCATATGTTAAAAATGCTAATCAAAAATGGTACTGTTATAACGATACAAGTGTAACCGAAATCAATGAAACATCATTAATTAGCGCAAAAGCTTATTGTTATTGTTATAGAAAAATAGTATAGAAAAATAGTATGCAATTATTTAATAAGTTTTAATATTTTATGTAATCAATAATATTATATATTATTTATATATAATATTATGTCATTATTTAATAATGTCACAGAAGATTTTTATAACAATTTAAATAATTTAGGCACTAATCCTTTTGTATTAGTATTATTAATATTAATTATAATAATATATTACATATTATTTAGTTTTTTAGGACAATCATGGTCTAGTGATGAAGACTATGAGCCATCAGGGTCTTATTTTATTTTGCAAGCATTGTTATGGGGATTATTTATATTATTAATTTTTGTAAATGGATTAGCCTATTTTTTTAATATTGATGTTGTTACCGAGCTTAAAAACATGTTTACAGAAAAACCTGAACTAAGAGTAAAATCTACTATTAGCGGTCCTGATATTTCTTTGAATTATAATGAAGTGTATCATGTTCCTGGTAACAGATTTACATATCATGATGCAAAAGCAGTATGTAATGCTTTTGAAGGAGAAATGGCAACCTATGACCAATTAAGAGAATCACAAGCTAAGGGAGCAAGCTGGTGCAGTTACGGTTGGACGAAAGACCAACTTGGTTTATATCCAACTAGCCAAAGTGATTGGCGAATTTTACAAGAAAAAGAAGGACATGAATATGATTGTGGACTGCCCGGAATAAATGGTGGCTATGTTCCAAATCCACATACACGTTTAGGGTCGAATTGTTATGGAGTAAAACCTAAACAAAGTGAATTAGAAAAACAATATATAGACAAAGATTTGTATCCAAAAACAAGTAAAGAATTGTTGTTTGAACAGCGTGTTAAATATTGGAAGGATAGAATAAGTAATATTTTAATAAGTCCATTTAATAATAATAATTGGTTTAAAGTTTCTGTTTAAAGTAATAACTTTTATTTTGAATTTTTGTTTTCTTTTTTGTTTTCTTTTTTGTTTTCTTTTTGTTTTCGTGTAAATGTTTTTTCTTGTTTTTTAGAGAGCTTGAGCTTGGGTTTCGTTTTTTGTGTTTGATTGTTTTTTGTATTGTTAAAAAATCCTAAAAATTTCATAAACAAAGAGTCATCAACAACTTTATTATTTAACGTATCACAATCTGAACTGGAGTTAGCGCTATTGGTTTCTGTTATATTAAATCCAGGCAACATATAAGCATTTTTCAGTAAACTTTTTGATTTATCTAAATCAGTTATATTCTTATATAACTCATTTATATTAGCATACATTTATATAATAGAGTTATATAATATTCTCTCAATTATAAACTCGTTTAATTGTTTTATTAACACTATATGTTCTTTTTAATTTAATATAATCTAAAAGTGAAGTTGTGTTATTACTATTACTAGCATTAACGTTACCATTAGCGTTAGCATTGACATTATTAAAATAATTAGTAAAACATTGCTCTAAAAATTTATAACTTAGTGCATTAGGTTGTTTTATTTGTATAAAAGTAAGTTTACCATCGCTTATGTTAATAATAGGATATTTTTTGTTGTTATTATCAAAATGTTCAATTAAACTATTTGTTAAGTCATTTTTTTCATCTTTTAATAATTGTATTTGATTTTGAAGTTGCTTTAGTTGATTATCTAATACAACCCATCTTTTAATTTTGTCTTCAATATTCATTGTTTAATTAATTACTTATAATTAATAATTAATTTAAATAACTTTAAATAACTTTAAATAACTTTAAATAACTTTAAATTTCTAAATAAAAATTGAACTATTATAATATTACTATTTACTAGTTAATAGTAAATAAATAGTAATATGACTATTCAAGATATTACTACTTTTATTGATATTGTTGAAACCGCAATAGATAAAGGCTCTATAAGTGATTTAGAAAAAGCACTTAAAGAGTATGGAAATAAAATCCCAAAAAAATATATTGCAAACGGCGTATGCATTTTGTACGAATTACTAAATGAAAAATGGAGGCAGCGGCACTAATTTAAATAAATACTATTAGCAATAACTATTTTAATTTTAATATCTACGTCTTCTAGATTTATTACTATTTTGCTGCACTAAATAGTTTCTAGACCTAACATGCTTTTTACTTCTTCTTTTCATAAATTCTGATGCAGCAAATAAACCGCCCGGAACAAGTAGCTCTAAAAATGACGAACCTCCTTTGCCACTTTTTCTGCTTTTTCTCTTGTGTTTTTTTCTCATATTTATTGTTATATAAATATATTATATAAAAATTTTACTAAATATAAAAATATATTTTTGTTTTTATATTTATTTTAAGTTTTATTTATATTTATTTAGGATTGTGCCTATTTAATTTAATATTATAACGAATTAGTAAAAGTAAAACTCCTAAATGTAAAATAAAACTAGTAAATATGAAAAATATGAAAAAGTACAAATATATATTTATTTCTTTCAAAAAATACTCTAAAACTGGTGTAAAAATTTCTTTTAATTCTTTTTTTGTTTCTTCTGTTTTTAAAAAGTTGATACATTGATTAGCTAAGGCACTTTTTAAAACCATACTTATATTTTACTATTTAAAATATAAGTATTTAAATATTTAAATAGTAATGCGCACAAATTTAATTACATTTTTATAATCTTAAATTAATTAAATGAATAATAAAATTTTTGAACTAACAGATGATTTTGATTTTAATAATGTAAAATTAGAAAATCCATCTCTCATAACAGGAAATAATTATTATAGTAAAATAACTAATATTACTAAAAATAATCTATATATTCAACTTCCTAAGTGTAATACTAAGCAAGGTATTATTAATACTAATAATAAGTGTTTTTGTGATTTAGAGTTTTTCAGCAATAATAAACTAGTAATTGAATTTTTTGAAAATTTAGAAAATCATTGTGTAAAAGAAATATGCTCAAATAAAGACCTGTGGTTTTATGACTCAACAAATATTTCAAATGACGATATTCAAGAATATGTTGTTCCAATTATGCGGTCTTATAAATCAGGTAAAAAATTTTTAATAAAGACATCCATTAAGCAAGATAAAATTATTATTTATGATGAAAATGAGAAAAAATTAACTTTAGAAGAATATGATAAAGTTAATGACATTGTACCATTAATAAATATTAATGGTATTAAATTTTCTAAGTCATCTTTTATTATTGATATAATATTGGTTCAGTTTATGATACTTTATCCTAGTGATAGTTTTGAAAATCAGATATTAATTAAAATAGCTAAGCCACTAAATCGTGTGGAAAATAATAAGATTAATGTAATTAATAAGAAAAACAATACTATTAATTATGATGATTCTAGCTCTATAAATGATGATGATGATGAAGAAGAAAAGAGTGAAGAGGAAGAAGGAGAAGGAGAAGGAGAAGAGGAAAAGAGAGAAGGAGAAGAGGAAAAGAGAGAAGGAGAAGAGGAAAAGAGAGAAGGAGAAGAGGAAAAGAGAGAAGGAGAAGGAGAAGGAGAAGGAGAAGGAGAAGAGGAAAAGGGAGAAAAGAAAGAGGAAGAAGCAGAGGCAGAGGAAGAAGCAGAAAATATTGTAAATAATCAAGACATAGTTAGTATAAACACAAATAAAAACAACAAAGAATTATTTAGCACAGTTAGTCCAGACAAAAGTTCATATGTTTATAATACAATTAAACAAGACAAAAGTTCTTCAGCTATTGAAATAAAAGAATTACTTGTACCACATACTTTAGAAAATAATCCAGTTATTGAAATATGTGATTTAGATAATATTATTATAAACAATGAACCAATTGAATTAAAAACACATAATGCAATCTATTTAGAAATATATAAAAAAGCAAAACAAAAAGCAAAAGAAATAAGAAAGAATGCTATTCAAGCATTTTTAGAAGCAAAAAATATAAAAATTAAATATAATTTAGACTCAATAAATGATTCATCAAGCGATGAAGAATACAAATAATAACTTTATAATAACTTTATAATAACTTTATAATAATTAAATTAATTATATTAATTAATTATTATTGAAAATTTTTTATTGTATATTTTATATAAAATGAAAGTTTTAAATAAATTTAGCAAAGGAATAACGAACGAACAAGTTTTAGGAGTTATTACTTTATTATTTGTTGTATATGCATTTTATAAATATTCCGAGGGTAAAAATTTATTACAATTACCAATGACAGCATTAAATCCTAGCACATATCCAGGTAATCCATCAACAGAAATTGTAACTTCGCAATCTATTACAAACAGCAATTCAACATATGCTCCATATAATGGCAATTCTAATTCACAAATAGCAACATCAGCAGATAGTGCAAGTGCCATAAATCAATTAGTGTCATCAAAAGCTATTTCAAATCCTTCGGATTTATTACCAAATAGTTCGGCAAATGATTGGTCTAATTTGAATCCAGTAAGTAGTTCAGATTTAAGAAATATTAATTTGTTGAATCCAACCCAATTAGTTGGAATTAATACACAGGGTTCTAGTTTAAGAAACTCTAATTTGCAAATTAGATCAGAACCAGCAAACCCCAGAACAAATACAAATTGCCCATGGAATATTTCTACAATTGAAACAGATACCTTTAGAAGACCGTTAGAAATAGGAGCGAGTGCTTAAAAATAATAACTAGCAACTTATGAAAATAATAATAGTTAAGGTTAATTAGGGATAATTAGGGATAATTAAGGGCAATAAGGGTAAAATTTTATTATAATAAATATTATTATAAAATTTTATAGTAATACTAATGAGTTCACTATTTAGTGAAAATATACTCCATTTTTTATTAATTCTATTTATAATAATTATTGCTACAAAATTGTACTTAAATAGCGATAGTTTTAATTTGCGATGTATTATTTCGGATGTAAATGGAAATACGTATTGTGTTCGTGACCGCAGTAAAATTCATTTAGCAGCAAATAAATTAGCTCAAGTAAATATTAATTTAAATAAATTAGTTAATCATTTAGCAAAAAAATATCCAAATGAGAGTAATGTAAAACGTTTAGTAAAAGGATATAATCCAAAAAAAATATATGAAACATTGCCTACAAGTGAATTTACAGCATATAGTGAAAATAAAGGAGAGAAATTAGCGTTTTGTTTAGATACAGAAAAAAATAGTCAAGGTCGTTTAATTGATATGAACACATTAATGTATGTAGCTTTGCATGAAGTAAGTCATATTGCTACAAAATCAATAGGACACAATGATGAGTTTTGGGAAAATTTTAAATTTATTATTAGTGAAGCAAAAGAAATAAATATTTATAATCCAGTTGATTATAAAAAAAGTCCAGCACGATATTGTGGTATGAATATTAGCGATAATCCATATTATGATATATAATAATTAAGTTAAGTAAATTAAAAAATTAACTATATAACATTCATTTGGTTCATTAAAATATTAAAATATTAAAATATTATTATATAGTATTATGGCAGATAAACCCGAGGGGACATCCGAAAATAAACCTAAATTTATAGTATTATGTGGACCAACTGGTGTTGGTAAATCTAGAGTGCCAAAAGAAATTTTTGGTCTGAATGAGGAAGCCTATACTAAAATAGAAATAGATAGTTTAATAGTGCAAAATAATTTTTATAGAACTGCTATACATAATTTAATAAAGTTAGCTGGAGGATTAATAAAAGAAACAATAGATGGAAAAGCTGAAGATAAAAAAATTCTTTTAACAAACTTATTTAATCAATTATATATAAATGTTAAAAAAAATATAATTCCATGTTTAGATGATCAAATTAGCACAAATATTACTTGTGACCAATTACATGATAAAAAGTTATATCAAGCAATAAATAAGAAGAAACCAATAGTATTAGAAATAAATGGTGATAAAAACTTTAGTTGGTTACTTACTGAGCAGCAAGCTACGGGTACTGGTACTGGTATGATAAAAGATTATAGTGAATTTACAAATGTACATAGAAAAATATTAAGAGACAGCTATGATATAACGTTTTGTTATTTATCACACCCATATGCGGAGTTAGTAGCGTCGAATAAAAGCAGATTTTTAGAGGATATGACCAACTGCGAAGCAGACGAAAGCAAATGCCAAGTTCGTTTAGGTAATTTTTTATTAGAGGGTGTATATAGTGACACTATTGAAGCTATGTTTAATACATATGAAAAATTAAATAAAGCAGCTTTTTTTAAACCACCTAATATTAAAGTTCTTTTTTATAAAAGAAAGCCCGGCAAACCGCCTCACGGTGGTGGCTATGAAAAATTACATAATTTTGATACATATAAAGAGTCATTTGGCCATATAGCGCCGATACAAACAAAAACAGAAACAGGCGGACGCAAAAAACAAAAAGCAAAAAGCAAAAAGCAAAAAGCAAAAAGCAAAAAGCAAAAAGCAAAAAGCAAAAAGCAAAAAAGAAAAAAAAATA
>Ga0114979_10000282_pt1 | contig 33662 bp, 28 predicted proteins | sample S_140625_EF_Meta_FD_87315 | JGI IMG/M metagenome (GOLD analysis project Ga0114979, IMG submission 87315) | Freshwater microbial communities from Lake Simoncouche, Canada to study carbon cycling - S_140625_EF_MetaG | ecosystem: Environmental > Aquatic > Freshwater > Lake | place: Lake...
CTTGTGAAGGATAACACTGTTGAGTTATTTCCAAAAATATACGACTCGCTCGATATTGAAAATAATGTGAAATACTTTTACGTGGGTGCATACTTTCCACAAGCATGTCTTGCATATAAAGAAAGATATGAGGGAATTATAACAAGACCAAAAACTAAAGAATTAGCTAAATTGACAGTGCGTGGGGATGATTTAATACCTCTAGAAAATGTCAATGGACATCATTGGAACGACGATGCTGTTATTATACCTCTCCCAATGGAGTCTGCGGACTGGCCAGAGAAATTATATCGAGGAATTAGAAATGATATTATGTCTGCTACTGATGGTGATAAACTTAAAAGATATCCATACGACAGATACTTTATTACAAAAATTACTCTTGGTGAACTTTGCGATTTATATTTTAAAAGTGATGGAGTTTCAATTTATAACTACATTGAATGCCGCCCTTTTGATGATGGTGAAGTAACGTCATTTTCGTTAACATTCGCAAAAGATTCTATATATTTTAGTGGAACATTTATAGACCCATTGAACAAGGGAATAAAAATAGAAGGCGAAGAAGAAGATAAAACGTGTTGTGCTATAAGACAAAATTGCTCTGTGTGCGAGCCAATTTATTTAGATGCGTGCGGCGATTGTAATTAAAACAATAAATAACCAACAAACTAATAATAAAATAATAAAATAATAAAATAACAAAAACAACAATCTAAATAATTATAATAAATAATATTAAATGGTAATGAAGTTACTATCTATTATGGCATTTCTATTTCCTGTATTAAATAAAAATCTGGCAACAAAAATTGTAGGAACGCGCAGAGTAATGCCAAAATTAATAAAGTCGTTTTCAATTAATGATGAGAGTGTTAATATAAATGGAAATAAATGGTTGCGCAATGAACACACCCTGTATTTAAAGGACAATGAGTATATTAAAGACAAGAAACTAATTTCAATATCACCTGGAGGATTTAAAGGGTTTTATATGCTTGGAACTAGTGCATTTATTAAGGAAAATTTTAACTTAGAGAATTATATATTTTCAGGGGCATCTGCAGGCGCGTGGAATTCTTTATTTATGACGTTCAAGCGCGATCCAATAGAATTTATTATTGAAATGTTGGATGAGAAATTGAATAATGCAATATCAAATATTGACGTAGAATACGCTATCAAGTATAAAATATTAAACAAGTATTCTGAAGATGATTTTGATTTGAAAAGGTTATTTATTGGTGTTACAAGTTTTGAAAACATGAAAATAAAAACTCATATATTTTCAGATTTTGATACATTAGAAAATGCTCTGAACTGTTGTATTGCAAGTTCTCACATTCCTTATATAACAGGGTCAACCTTTTTGAATAAATATCAGAATATGAACGCATTTGACGGAGGTTTCAGTAAATATCCATATTTGAATGTAATAAAACCATCGTTACACATAACTCCTGAAATATGGAAAGATGACAACGTGCAAAAAACCTACGTAGAAAAGTTATTGACATTTCAATCGCATGTTTCTGATTATACAACGCTTTTTTCTAGGTCAAAATACAATTTTGCCGATTTATTTGATAAGGGCTACAACGATGCAAAAAAAAATAAACTGTATTTAGACAACAAGTTAATAAATTAAAATGCGTCATTTACAGCGTCATAAGGGACAAAATTTCCCATTTCTTGGGGCGTTTTTAAAGCTTCTGCTCTTCTTGCTTGATTTCTTAAGCCTTTTGCTAGAAATTGTTTTCCTAATCTCGCGTGCATATTTGGAGGGTCTGGAGAATTTTCTAATTTATCAGCAATGCTTTCATCGCTAAAAACATTTATGCCAACTGTTTTTCCAACTCTTTGAGCAACGGCCGCTCTATGAACATTTCTACCCAACTGAACGTCTTCTGGACGATTAAATACACCTGATTGCAAACCAGTCTGAAGCGCATTATCCAAGTCTTGCAATCCTTTGTAACCGTCTCCAGGCTCTCCCAAATATAAACCAACTGCCTTATCTGCAATTTCCGCAACAGCCTTTCCCTTGGCGACAAAACCAGGTGGATGAGGTGGTGCAGCAGTTGCGGCGCCTGCAGCAGCGATCATTGCTGCTCCCAACCCCAACAACAACATTATAGGCATTCCACCCTTCATATTTTTTCTGGTTTTCTTTCCACTTCTTAGTTTTCTTTTAATTTTTCTAATAGTTTTTCCGTTTCTTTTCCCTTTTCTACTTTTCTTCTTACTAAGTTTTGTTCCGCCATTTTGAGAAATTCCATATTTTAAAAGCTTTTGTTTTAACAACTGCAATTGTTCCTCTTCATTCTGATTAGACGGTTTAAAACTATTTGCAAGCTGAGAAATTTTATTAGAATACTGTCCAAATGACACCGTTTCTTTAAGTTCTTTAATAAACTTTGAAATAAACTCGTCGTCTGGTTCTCCGTTGTTGCTTGTTAAGCAAAAAATGTAAAACAGTAATAAAAATAAATTAGCTCTATCAGTTTCGTTGTCTATTTGATTAACAAAGTTTTCAATAAACTCCTTTTTATCGGAAAACCCAGGTTCCACTGATTTACTCTTTATAAAATCAATAATATTTTGTTCATCTTCTTTAACACCTAAATCAGATATTTTTTCTTTAATAATTGGGTCATTAATAATGCGTGTTGTTATTGAATTTGTCATTTATATTATGCTAATAAAAAAACATAATATAAATAAAGGCAAAATTCAAATTTTTGTTTTATACTTTACTATTTATTTTTAAAATGACACAATCTCCAAGTCTTTCAAGTTCCAGTATTCGCATCCACCACCAGGCAAAGGACGTCTGATAATAAATGGAATGCGCTTTTGAGCAAGCTCTAGTTCTGCGACCAAATATCCATCAATGACATTTTCAGGAACCTTTACAAACGCCTTCGCACCTGAATTGATTTGCTTTGCTCTCTGCCCAATAATGCGAGTTCGCTCATACTTTGTCAAGAAAGGAATTGTCTTGTGAATTTCGTCAACAACATTGTTATTTTTATCGCGAATAATTCTAGTCAATGCATTGATTTCGTCGTAATTATTAATTGTGCATTCAGGGTGAAAGTCAACGAGATAATTTTTATTAATCTCGGCGTTAAACTTTTGGAGATAAGGACCGGCAACATCGTCGTCGTCATCATCTTCGTCATCATCGCCTTCTTTTGATCCACCAAGTTGAGGAATGGTTTTGGGAGTATATTCATTCTCGCTGACATCGTCTTGATCTTCTTCCTCCTCCTCTTCTTCATCTTCAACGCTTTTTTCTTCATCAACTGCGTCCTCCTCCTCTGGCTCTTCCTGCTCCTCCTCTTCCTCTTCATTATCATCTACTTCATCGTTATCCGAATCAGAATCGGAATATAATTGTTCTTTTTCTTGGTGACTCATGTTTTGATATATTAACTAAAGATACTTTTAAATAAGTTGAATCAATTTTTTATTATAAATGCGTTATAATAAAAAACGGTTTTCTAGTTTGAAAGAATGTTTCTAAATTTTCAAGGACGCGCTTATCAATTACTTTTGCTCATCAGTCTTCCACACAGTGTCACACGTTGAACACAAATAAATGTATTTCATATTAACGTCATCATAGCGAATGTAAATAACTTCTCTTGGTTTGCTGTGTGTGTTTGTCTCACATTCTGCGTTTGGACACAAAATCTTACTAACTCTTGGCAATGTGGGATCAAGCTTAGTATATTTGTTAATGATGTGATTAAATTTTTGTTCTCCTTTTGAAACTTGGATTTTTGACACTGAAATATTATCAACGTCAAGAGTAGAATCTTCATTTCCGCAATTTCTACAATAATAAACAAGTTTGTTAGTGTTTTCGCTATCAATGCGAATATAATACATATTTTGGCATGAACTGCAGAAGTGCATATTGGCTATATATTATTACATTACATTATTTATTTAATTCAATTTTATTTTATATATTAAGATAATCAAACATCTCAGCAAATGCGCGCATTTCACTTTGTAGATTCAGTTGATTCTTTAAACAATTTCAAGAGTTTAGGGTAGTTTAATGAAACGGTCATATTATACATGCTAGTAACTATTTGATCTGATTTGGAATTTTCGCGAGCCTTGTCTTCTAAATACTTTAAAACTGTGTCCTTATTTTTAATAAAATTCTCCCTAACGATTGAGTAGAAAAAATCAAACTTCTCTGGATAAACTCCAGACACTTTACTAACCATTTTTAAAATAGCAATTTCAATATTCTTATATTCAATAATCTTGGTATAATTTGCAAAATCAGGATGTCCTGTTGTTACGCCAGGTTCATTTAAAAGAGGGTTCTCGCATAACAAAGTGCAAAGCGTTAACAAAAGAGTGGATATGGTTTGACAAGAGGTCCACTGCTCTCCGCGCCACGTATTCAAAATAGAAACACAAACTTTTCCACACTTATAAAGATTTGGATTAAAACGAATGTTGTCTCCGTTTGTGCAGTAAACGACGGTCGGAGGACTGTGTGGATAATTTGAAGGATAGTTAATCTCAAAAAAATAATTACCTCCAAAATAAGGTGTATCCGAAGGCCCCATAATTAACGCGTATCCTTTCAAAATGTCAGTGTCATCGTGCATATAATAAATTCCGTTCTCTGTTAATGGATTTTTCATAATACCTTTTACATCGCGCAACAATCTGGTTATTGTATCTTTTGTCAAGACTGTTGTTTTTTCGGAAGACATATATTATACAATATATCTCATTATTTCTATATCTATTTCCGTGATAATAATATAAGTCACTCGTTAAACTCCGCGTATTTGAATTTCTTTTAATTAATAAAAAAAACGAAATAGAAAAATATCAACATATAATACCAACAACAAAGATGGAACCCAAACAAACACAATTTAAAGATCTAAATGAATTTCTTTCAAAGCATAATGCTAACTCCGAAAAGAGGGAAGGGGCGAACATTTCATTAACTCATACAAGAATTCCCAGCAAAGAACTAGGGATTTATGGAGGGTCATACATTATTCCAAAAGAAATGGAACCGACGTTTTGGTCCCTTTATCATGGAGCAGTATTTGTCAATGGAAAAATGGAATATTTGACAGAGAAACAGTTGGAAACCGGTGGAGCAATTTTGCTTGACTTTGACTTCAGATATAGTTATGACGTTGAAACTAGACAGCATACAAAGGATCACATTATTGATATAATCAATTTGGTGTATTTGGAACTACTTAAGGAATTCTTTGTTTTTGAAGAGAATAAGCCGTTTCCAATTTATGTTTTTGAAAAACCAGACGTGAATAGGTTAGCCGACAAGTCTTTGACAAAAGATGGTGTTCATATTATTATTGGTATTAAAATGGAACACTCATTGCAGATGCTTTTGCGTAAGAAGGTTTTGACTAAAATTCACGAGATTTGGGACCTTCCTCTTATCAATAGTTGGGAGGCGGTTTTGGACGAGGGAATCAGCAAGGGCACTACAAATTGGCAGGTGTTCGGTTCAAGAAAGCCTGGAAACATGGCTTATGAATTGACGCAGCATTACTCTATTACCTACGATTCATCGGACGGTGAGTTTATGATGGATGAGAAGGATATCAAAACCTCATTTAATGTTTCAAAGGAATTGCATAAAGTGTCTGCCAGATATGCAGAGCATCCTGTATTTGAGTTGAACCCAAAGATTAAAGGAGAATACGAAGAGATGAAAACTCAGATAAAACCAAAGCGAACTGTAACGTCAAATACAAAATTGAAGCTCCTTGTTTCTGACGACAATGATGAAGAAGAATCCATTTCGTTGGAGGATATCAAAAATCAAGAAATGTTGCAACGCGCAGTTAACAATTTGTTTAAGGATATGAATTTGAGCGAATACAATATCAAAGAAGTGCATGAATATACCCAGATTTTACCTGCAAAATATTATGAACCTGGTTCTCACGTATTGAACACCATGGTAGCGTTTGGCTTGAAGCATACAGATGATCGCCTCTTCTTGTCGTGGGTAATGTTGCGCAGCAAAGCAAGCGACTTTGATTATAAGACTATTCCAGATTTGTATGTAAGATGGAAGAAAGATTTCAAATCAAGACCTGACGGAATCACAAAGCGTTCTATTTTGTATTGGGCAAAGCAAGACGCGTTTGAGGAGTATCAAAAGGTGAAGCAAAACACTGTTCAGCATTTCTTGGAAGAGACTATTAACACTCCAACAGACTATGACTTTGCGATGGTTTTGCATCAGATGTTCAAGGACAAGTATATTTGCAGCAGCATTACAAATAAAACGTGGTTTGTTTTCAGAAATCATCATTGGGAACGAGACCTTGGACACTCGCTGCGTTTGTCAATCTCAAGAGAAATGTATAATTTGTATCAGAATCAGCAAAAGGTTTATATTGGTCAGATGTCCGCGTTTGAATCAACTGATGAGCGCTACGAGCAATTCAAAAAGAAGATTAGACATGTATCAGAATTGTCGTGTAAATTAAAAAAGACTGCTGACAAGAGCAATATTTTCAGGGAGGCCGCGGAAATCTTCTATGATGAGGAATTCGTCAAGAAGATGGACGAGAACAGATACCTGCTTTGCTTCACAAATGGTGTTGTGGATTTGAAGAACAAGATTTTCCGAGACGGTTATCCTCAGGATTACATCACCAAGACAACTGGAATTGCATACCTAGCTTTCAACCAAGAGAGGGATGGCGGAATTGCCAATCAAATTCTGACATTCATGGAACAACTATTTCCAGTCAAATCTCTTAACAGATATATGTGGGATCATTTGTCGTCTGTTCTAATTGGCGAGAATATTAATCAAACATTCAATATTTATCGCGGAAATGGTTCTAACGGAAAATCGTTGCTTACTGATTTAATGACGTTTACTCTTGGAGAATATGCTGGAACTGTTCCAGTCACTCTTGTAACTGAGAAGCGCGTTGGCGTTGGTGGAACTTCTTCAGAGGTTATGCAATTGAAGGGGGTGCGTTACGCCGTCATGCAAGAGCCTTCAAAGGATGCAAAAATCAATGAGGGAATGTTGAAGCAACTTACAGGTGATTCGTCTATGACTGCTCGCGCATTGTATTGCGAGTCAGAAAAGTTCAGCATTCAATTTCACTTGGTTGTATGCACAAATACATTGTTTGAAATTGTCAGTAATGATGATGGAACATGGAGACGTATTCGCATCGTAGAATTTATGTCAAAGTTCGTGAATCCAGAGGATCCCAAGGATGACACTGAGCATCAATTTCCCAAGGATCCAATTCTGAAGGAGAAACTACCAAAGTGGGCTCCAGTGTTTGCAAGCATGCTTGTGAAGCGCGCGTTTGAGAACCAGGGAATCGTTGAGAACTGTGATATTGTCATGTCCGAGTCCAACAAATACCGTCAAGGCCAGGACCATATTGCAGGGTTTGTTGGCGAGATGGTTGCTAGAAAGGAGGGAAAGAGAATTGGTAAGCGCGAGTTGTGTGAGCAGTTCAAGATTTGGTTCCAGGAGCAACAAGGTAACAGAAAGGCTCCCAAGGGCGTTGAACTGTGTGAATACATGGATAAGAAATTTGGCAAATCCAAGAAGGATGGGTGGGTAAATGTGCAGATTGTTTACCCAGACCAAGATCAGTCTAACGAAGTTGATGACTTGGACAACTAAATTACATCTCTAAGTAAAAATATATAACTCTCTTTAAAAATTATATATTTTTTATTCATTTGCCACATATACCATTTTCGCAAAAAGGTAAATAAATTAACAAATAAGCAGCGTAATAAATCATAATTAAATTTACAAACCAACACCACATTGAACCAAATGTGTGTCCCTTTGCATAATTATAATAAAACAGACACATAGACAAAAACCCAAATAAGAAACCAGACCATTTTCTATCGTAGAATAAACTAAATAAAAAGAAGAATAACCACCAAACAAATGTTAATGAGTTATTGTTAAAGAATAACCAATTAAGATGCCCTTCTTTGCTTACTGTGGAATGTATGGTTTTGGTTAAAATCTTGTAAATAAAATAAAGTGTTGCGCTTGCTATATATATCATTAATAATGTGTTTCTTAGGGGAACATTTGATAACAACATGAGGCTCGCAACTGGCTGCAAAATAATTAGCAACGCGGCCATTGTAGAAAATATATTATTATAAAATTTATTATCAACGTTTCTCCAAATAAAAAATTCTATCAACTGCATAAATATGAATGACGCAAAGAAAATATACATCCACGGATTGTTTAAATCTGCAATCTTATATTGCGTAAAAGCGTTATTGTATATAATAAGAAGCAACACAAAGATACTAAATAAAAAGGTGTTTAATGATACATGTTGATTCCAACACATTTTATAATAATGCAACATTATTATAAAAAGTAATGCAAAGTCTAAAATAATTAACTTTGATTCAATGTTGTATATGCATTTTTGGGTAACAAGTTATAAACGCTACTCAAACTGTTGTATACAAACATAACGACGTAATTTATTACAAAAGGGTATAATATAAGCGCAATAAGTATTCCAAATTTTGCAATAAAACTATAGCCACTTCCTGCCAAAAATAAGCCAATAAAGTAAACTATTATAAGGAATATGTATATCCACATGAACAATTTATACCAGCTTTTCAGTTTATCATAACCTTGACTTTCATAATAAGTTTTTCGGTCATTCGTAACGGTGTCTGTATTTATTTCGTTTATTTGGTCTTGTAATTCGGCATTCTCCTCCAAGTATTTTTTTAAAAGGTCAAACGTGTTTTGATATGTGCTGCTCAAACTGTTGTATGTTGCAGTTAAACTTGTTGCGGAATCAACGCCATTTTGAAACGTTGTAGTCGCAGTATTTGTTGCTTGAGTGGCTTGTTGCGTTACGGCGTTTGAGCGAACTGCATTATAACCGGCAGTTCCTTGAGTAAACGTGTAATAATTCCTTTCAGCCTCTTGCAATTGAACTGGCGCAGTTTCCACATTTGCCTGAGCGTTTAAATAGGTTTGTTGCAATGAATCAGCCGTTCTTGTTTTCTGACAATTTGGACCACATGTTAATGCATCTGTAGATTGAGATATTAAGGTATTAATTTGGGCAGTCGTTTGTTGTTGTTGTTCCGATAAGCTGTTTAATTGAGATTGGTTTAATGTCATTGTTGTTATATTATATTATTATTTGTTTTTAATAATATAATTTATAATTACTCAATTAACATAAAAATTGTCATTTTAAACATTAGATAAAGCACTGTAAACAGATGCTACACTTTGAGTAGCAGTGCTTGCAACGCCTGAAGCTGCGCTTGTTAAACCTGTAGCAGTTCCTGCAGCAGCTGTTCCTAGAAGACCGCCAACAGTTGTTGCAGGTGCGTCGGTTGTTGCACTAGCCGCTTGATTTGGATTATATGGAGCAACTCCAGATGGTAAATTCGCATTAGCCATGCATATATTATTTGGTGAAGGAACGTAAGTGAAACCATCTCCGCAACATTCTTGAGCAACGCAACTAGCTCCAATGCTAAACCATGGATTTTGTCCACTAGATTGGCTTGTATCCACCGCCGGTGCGGTTGGAGCTTGTGATCCCCAAGAATACTCTTGGTAATTCATTTTATCATGAGCCAGAGACTGTATTAATTTTAATCCAATTACAACTATTGCAGCAACAGAGAGAATAATTAATAAAAAAGCGTAAATGCTTCTAGGAAGAATTCCCATATTTGCTAAAACTGTTATCAAAATAATTGGAATGCAAAAAAAGACAACAGTTTGCATTATATTTTTGTGGTCGGCGTATTTTTCTCCATAATAAGTATTTATTTCAACCATTCTTTGCATATTATTTTTATCATTGTTAAGAACTTTAATAGCATCAGCAGATTGTTGCAATTCAGTTTCAACCACACTAAGAGCGTTAATTTGGTTCTGAATTACTGAACCACCGGATGTAACGCTTCCTTGATAATGTTGATTTAAACTGTTAAGATTAGCGAATAACTTGACCCTCATGTCAGATAATTTATTAATTTGGTCAATTATAGTAGTTTTATCTGCATTAGTTAATGTGTTATTTGCAACTCCCTTTTCTAAAGTATCATACAAGTCTAACTCTATATTTTGAAGATTTTGAATATCACCTATTATTTCAGTGCTTTCTTCTTCTGTAGTTATGGTCATTTATATAGAATATACTTAGATAATATATTCTATATACTATAGCAAATTACTGACTTCCTTTTCTTACTAATACGAGAGATGCTATTATAAAAACAACAGCTAAACCACTCCACAATATATAGGTATAGTTTTCTTGTGTTGTAACAATGCCGCTTTCTGATAATATTCCTGTTATATTTTTAAATTCTACTGTTTTATACTGCAAAAATTTGTTATTGTAAGCGTTATATTGTGTTAACATTTGGTTCAATGATTGTTTATTAAGACCAACTTGAGAAATTATATTTGAGTCAAGGCCTTCTAAATAATTGATAATCATAATAATTTTGGTTGAAATTTCCTCTAATTGTCGGCCCAAATCTTCAACAGAATTTTGATCTGCTTGAATGGCGGTTCCAAGACCACATTTTGTAGTTGGCGTCATATTGCTAATTTTCTTGTAATTTTTCCATTGAACGCTGTTAATGTTAGTAATGTCTGGTGAACAACTGCTATCTGCATCTATAATAGTTGGTGCATTGTTAACTGTTTTTATCATTGACGATGGGTATTCTGCCAATGAACCATCATTGCCAACGTGGCCAATTTTTCCCATATATTCTGGGAATCCCATTGTTTTTACTCCGTATACAGCATTATTTGTATTATTTCCATAAACTTTTCCATCAGAAAATGTTGAAGTTGGATTAGAAAGACCATATTTAGTTGCTTCACTCAAACTGCTTCCTGCAAAACATTTGGCGGTTCCATTTGTTCCACCTTGTAAAGCAAAGTATTTGTCTTGGGGATTCATTATAGCATACTGCTGGCATTTATCAACGGAAGAATTTATTCCAGCAGCTCTTAACGCAGGAGATGTTGCACTATCTTTATAACAACCAATAAATTTATTAGTAGACTCAACTGCGTAAATCGCGTTCGCCCATCCACCGCCAACTGTTTGGCCTTGTCCATTTACAGATTGACTTCCACTTTGTCCGTATTGAGTTGCGGCCGTAAAATCGTTGCTTAAAGCGCATTGAGCATATCCATTATCGCCCCCACTATACCACTGCAGACCAAATAGTTTAAATCCTCCATCAACGGCGGCCTTTTTACACGTCTCATATGTATATGTGCGACTTCCGCCGTTTGCAAAAGTTGGCATTGCGCGATTGGGATTGTCTCCGTAATTTCCAACGAATTGTGCGGCTGGTATTTGATAAAGAGCATTGGTCAAGTTTCCTCCATACAAATTACCGTCACTGCCTTGTGTGCAATCCGACCCAGCTGATCCTATTTTTTCAAAAGCACTTAAATCATTGCTAGTTGAACATACTCCCTTTTTTGTTGCTTCGTTTGCACCGCTTAATGAAAAAAATTTGTTTCCACTTTTAATCGCCTCTTGTTGACACTCTGCAAATGTGTAATTACCTGTTAATTTATTTATTGTAGTAGCAGAAGTATTTTCTAAATAAGCACCAATGTATTCAGAATCTGGGTTGGATACAACTGCATTAACGTATAAATTTTTACCAACGGCCGAATTGGGTTGCGCAGGTGCATTTATATAAGAAGTTGTGGCGGTCATTAGTTGTGCATTTGCCGCTTGGTAGCGTTGCAAAGCGCTTGAAAACCGGCTCTGTAAGTCTTGTAATTCTCTCGCGGCATTTTGAACCATATCCACTTGCGAGACTAAACCTCTAGATTTTCTAATATTTTCATCTGAGGTAAACCCTTCAACCAACTGTTTATTTTTTTTTGCTACATTATTAACAATCTTTTTTTGATAATTTTTGAAATTTACGCCTTGTCTTAATGTTGCCGATGTGTTGTTTTGAGTGTCAGATATCATTAATATAAATACATACAAAAATATTTACATTATGTCAAATTAAAATTATTTATTAAAAAGAGGGTATCAAATTTGATTTCATCATTAATACAAGCGCAACTAAGAATACCCACATAGCGTATGATGCCGGATTGTTTAAATGAATGGTTGATAATGTTATGCATATAATAATAATTGTCCACAGTATTACGCTAACCAAATTGCCCTTTAATTCAGGAAAAAAGATAAACTTAAGCACTAATATAATAGAAATGATGGCAATAATTAACCATAAATAGTAAGAAGCATTTTGTTGATCGGTTGAGATGCTTTTTTCGTTATACTCTGAGTAAACGTCTTTATATTCATCTAATAAGTTTTTAATCTTTATTTTTTCAGCCATGAGTGCCGTGTGTTGTGACATTAAAGTGGAGTCGTTTGTTGAAAGAGCCGCTGTTTGAGTGGTTACAAGTGGTTGCATTTGATTGTACAAAGTTGTCATTTGACTATTTAATTCTATTAATTGAGCATTTATTGTCCCTAAATTTATTAGTTTTTGTCTAACGTCCGTTATAATTGCATTGTCGCTTGCTGCGCCAGCCGTCAACAAACTATTACCACTTCTTAACTTGCAAACCTTTGACGTTGAATTAAAAGATGCTCCGGTGCACAATGCATTTGCGCTGCAAGATGCTTCACACATTGACACGCTACTGTTTATCGTTTCAGAAATACTTCCAGTTCCCATATATTTTTTTCCTGGCAAAACAACATAGCTGCTAGAACCTGTTTTTTGTGATTGTAAAGCGCTAATATATGTGGCATTCGCATTTGCATATTCGGTTAGCTTATTGCTATATTGTCCTTCTAACGCTTGCAATGCAATAAGTTTTGAATTAATATTGTCGCTTGAGTCACCACCCATTGTTTATATATAATAAGAAAACATTATGTTCTGTATCTTTTCATAAAAGAATAGACTAAATATAAAGAAAGAGATATTGTTGTTGCTCCTGCAAATAACTTGAATACATAGTTATTATTGGTTTTGTCATTAAATGCCTTTGCGACTATTAATTTATTTTTGTAGTTTGGGTCTTTATGTAAGTCTTCCATTTTTTTTATTGATTTTTTTATTGATTCGTTAGCGTATTGGTTTAATTTTCTGTTAAATAATGAAACCCCCATTGAATTATTTCTTGCTACAATAGTTGTAGGTTCTATTTTTGTTGCATAACTGTAAGTTTTGTAAAGTTTGCTCATTATGTCATACATTTTTTATTATAAAGATAAATAGAAAATGTATTTTGGATTATACTGCATTCTGAAGTGGAACTGTTGGTTTTGAAAACACCTTAAATAAAGTTATTAAAATTAAACAAATTCCAATAAACAAAGTAACGTTGGACAACCATTGCATTTTATAAAGTTCACTAGATTCGCCAATTAATGAATCCGCTCCATTTGAACTTGACATCAACTGTGATAATTGAGATTTCAATGTAGTATTTTTTGTTTTTTCCGTAGCAATTTTTGCGTTTAAATCGGTTATCAAGCTGTTGAGTGTATCTATATTTCTTTGAACATCATTTGTGGCAACAAATACATCCGCTTGCAAAGATTCTAAAATAGCTTTATTATTCGCGTAAATGTTCTCATTTTCACTGTATCCTGGATATAGTTTGTAGTTTATATATGAATTAGAAAAATCATCTAAAGCTGAATAAAATTTTGATGTATATGCATTTAACTTGTCAAATATCTGGTCTGGGCTTTCCATTATATATACAATTAGAATTTATAATTAGACACAAATTCTATAATAATAACTCTTAATAGCTGTTTTGCTGGGTCTAATAATCTCACACACCTGTCCAGGGCGAATTCCAATAACCTGAGCCACAGGATCAAATCTGGAAATGTCTGGGAACTGCGAATCATCATTAATGTTATACTTGTTCTTTACCTCGGCAACTTCGTCATTTGACAATACCCTGTGAGGTGGCACAAGAACATGCTCTAGAAGATTGAACTGCAAACGCTTGATGCTTTGAATGACAATTAGAATTCCGTCTTGTTCCCAAATGTGTTTCAACAAGTTGGTCATTGTTTCATTCATATCATCTTTAATAATAATCATCAACGTGTCGCTCTTTGTTAGAACTTCCTCTAAATTGAAGAGGTCATCAATAATTTCCTGAATGTTCTGAGGACGCAGCGTTTTTGCTAAATAGTATCTAATGTAAATTTTGTTCTTCTTCTTTGTAGAAGGGTCTTCCTCCTTTTTCTCTAAAAGCATGTCCAATTGTTTGTTTTGAAGCATAGAATTCACCTCATTAATACTAAAATTTGAATAATCATCAGTTGCATAGTTTTGTTTTGTCATAAGTTCTAGAACAGTCTTTCTAGACTTATAAACAATTGATACCAATCCACTTGAGTTCTGTGTCGCCATTATATTTATACAACACATTATCTTTAATATTTTCATTCAATTTTTTATTTATCCAAAAACAATAAATAAAAAATATCAAAATTGCAAGTTTAATGGGCAAGGAGCCGGAATTAAATTTTAATCTGTTTTGTTTCGCCGGAAGATGAAGACGATGAATCCGAATCTCCGCTAAATGACACCGATTTTACTTCACCCCCTTTTTTCTCAGAAGAAGATCCGTCGCCTTCTTCCTCAGACTTTTTCTCTTCAGGGACCTTTAATATAGACGTTACATCACTGGAAATAGACTCTGGTTTTTTTAAGGAGAGGGGATTTGTTGCCACTTGCTCCTCATTTGATTGCTTATCTTTATTTGCATTCTTTTCAGCAACCATTTTCATTAACATTATTTTATCTCTCTCCGGAAGAGAGTCAAACTGTGTTTTTACAGCTTCATTTTTTAATTTAATGCCTTCAATTGGAGGTGGTTCTTCTGGACTGCTCGGTTCAAACCTTGGAGGACCGTCTTCTGGGCTGTGTGGTGAAAATACCGGACTGTCGTTGGGATTATATTGAGGGCTATTTGGGTCATAGGCAGGGCTAGCATTTGGATCATAACCTGGACTAGCGGTTGGATCATATGCTGGACTGGTTGGAATATATGGAGGACTATAATTTGGATTATATGCTGGACTGGCTGAAGCGTAAGGAACACTGTCGTCAGATGCGCGTTCTGGAGCAAATTCTGGCGAAGGAGTTGGAAGTCTGTTTGCGGTGGGTTGTTGCTGAATCTTTTGAACGCTTTGAATGTATCCGGAAATTGCCACACTAAGTTTTTTATCGTCTATCTTCAATAATTTATTAATATTATCCGAATATGACATGTTCATCAACTGGTCTATATTGTCTTCTGTGATAATTCTCATTTGTATATTCATTGTTTGCAATTCTTGCATCAAAAGTTTCAATGCATATGGAACACGAACAACGCTAAAAGAACGACCAAATCTACTAATATTGTCAATGTTTGTTTTTCCATCCAGTGTGGTGGAGAATTTTATTGGCCCATCAGCAAATGGACTCAAGAACAAATTCAATGACTCGTTGTAAATTGCAATGCCTCCTGTTTTATTGCAAACAGCCATATAATATTCATCGCCGCGAACCATAAAAGATTCATTCAAAAATGCCGACGCACCGTGAGCCAGGACACCATCGCGTTCCATTTCACCAATGCGAAGACCACCATCATTGGCTCGGCCTTGAACAGGTTGTCTGGTAAGCATTGTATTGGGTCCTCTGGCGCGATAATTGATCTTGTCTTTTACCATGTGTTTCAAACGCATGTAATAAGTTGGGCCAACATAAATGTCAGAATAAATTTGTTCACCAGTCATGCCGTTATATAAAACTTGATTTCCACTGGAGTGAAACCCTGCATTTACCAACATGGAACCATAAACACCAACGTGTGGACCCTTAGTTTGAAACGCAGTGCAATCGCCAAATCCGCCATATGCGACGCATGCTTTCCCAAATAGACTCTCTACTAATTGTCCAATAGTCATACGAGATGGGAGTGCGTGTGGATTAATAATTAAATCAGGACGAATGCCATCGCTCGTGAAAGGCATGTCTTCTTCAGGAATAATTAGGCCAAGTGTTCCCTTTTGACCAGCTCTAGAGGCCATTTTATCACCAATAGCTGGAATACGTTCTTCGCGAATACGAATCTTTGCAATACGAGTTCCCTCTTCCCCCTCTGTAATAAATGATTTATCAACATATCCGAGTTGTCCTTTCTTGGGGAAAACAGATGAGTCAATAACCACATCAGAGTCAATGGAATTAGAAGTGACTTTTCCGATGACAACTGTCTTATCATCCAAAGGTGTGTCTTCTTTGATTAAACCCCATTTATCTAGTTTACTGTAGTCGTAACCAGGTTTTAATCCAGTTACATTTTTGGTTTGAACATCGGCAAAATAAGAATTTGAAGTAGATCCAGAAATTTTAGAGGTTTCTTCTCTCGCTTCATACATGGAATAATATGTGGTTCTAAAGATTCCACGAGCAACTGAGCCAGCATTGATTAAAATGGCGTCTTCCACATTATATCCAGTATAAGACATAATAGCCACAATGGCATTCACACCATATGGCATTTCCTCTTTGTTTACGTATTCCAAATACTTTGATTTTAAAAGAGGAATCTGACCTGAATTTAAAATAACACCCATCTTATCAATGCGCGATTGGAAATTGGAATGATATACAGAAACAGCTTGTTTACTTTGACCGCAAGAGAATGAGTTACGAGGCAATGGATTGTTTTCAGGATAGATAATCAAATTCCCCATGACACCCAATATGAGAGAAGGGTCAATCTCAATATGAGTATAGAAGTTGTGCTTTTTAAGTTCGTCTGGTTTTGTTGCCACTAGCAAACCTTCTTCTTCCGATGTGTCCACATATTCAAGCGCTGATTTGTCCTTCTCAAATTCCTTTTCAATATTTTCCAAACTTTTAAGGTCTGGGTATAATTCATCAATGTCATAAATGGTGTTATTTTTAATGCTAAAGTTTTCAACTGATTTTTTATGGAATCCACTTACAGCTTCTTCCCACGTGTAATTGTTGTCGTTGATCTTTTCAATAATATCTTTTCTATCGTAACTAATTTTGTTAGTCGTTTTATCAATGTAATATATAGGTCTACTCAATCTACCGGAATCCGTATAGATAAAAATTTCATTATTTTCATAATTAAATGAGATGCTATTGAAAGCAGGAATTAAACCGTTGCGTCTAAACATCTTAAACGTTGCGACGGTTTCTATGGGATTATCAATCGCACCAATCCATACACCATTTACAAAAATCTTTGTCATATTTCCGAGCATTTTAGATGAGCATTCTTGTAATATTCGCATGGTTGTTTTTGCGCGCAACCATTTAATCATTGGAACGCTAGAAGCGCCACTTGTTACAAAGGTGCTTATTGCCATATGTTTATGCAATCCAATATTTCCACCATCTGGGGTATCCACAGGATCAATATAACCCCATTGGCTAGAATGAAGTAAACGAGGACCGACAACCTTGGCACTTGCATCTAATGGTAAGTTGAATTTGCGAAGCTGAGAGATAAAAGTATTCCAAGACAGACGATTCAAATCTTGAACAACTCCTACTCTTTTCGTATGCTCTTCAGCTCCCCAGTTCCCTTTAAATGCTTTTCTAAAACCACTTTCTAAGATTCTCTCTTTGAAAAAATCGCGATAGTTGTTTTCAACGAGCTCTGGAAATCTTTCTCCAGAATACTTGCCTTTATGATAGTAATGTTCATTGTCTATTTTAAGCGCAATATCTCTCTTTTGAATCAAATAATACTCTCTAAAAAGATCGTAAATGAGAGAACCTGAAAGCTCAATCCTTTTGAATCGGAAGTTGTCGCGGTCCGTTGGTTTGTCCTCCTTTGTAAATACGCGCAACATACGATTCACCATATAACCAACAAAATACGCCTTTTCTAAAAAGTTCTGCTCGCCAATATGCGGTAAAAAATAATTCATTAAAATGTCCAATGTGCCAGTAATTGTTCTACGCTTTGTGAAAGAAGCAATATATCTAAGCGCAGTTTCTTGGTTAAAAATCTTGTTAGCATCATGCACTGACGGTATGAATAAATCAATGTAGGACTCGTTTTTATCCAAATCTAATAAACAATATTCAATAATACTCTTGTCGGAAACAACACCCAATGCTCTCATTAAAATGAACAAAGGAACAGGTTTTCTAACGTTTGGAACTAAGACAACAATTTGGTTATTAGAAAGCCTTGTGCTGGGAGCAACAATTTTAACCGCAGTTGTGCGAACAGGTTTTGATGCGTCTTCTGAAACAGATCTTATTTCGGCGGAGTGACTATATGTATCATCAGGTTTATTTGCGCGAATGTAAAGCATGTTATCAGCAAATTTCTCTTGACAAACAATGGATTTTTCTTTTCCATCAATAATAAAGTAGCCGCCATAATCGTTCCTGCATTCACCCATATTAAAACGCGCGTCTCTCGTCAAAGAGTTTAAGATGCATAATTTAGATTGAAGCATAATGGGAAAACGTCCTAGATATATTTGTTCCAACGTTTTTGTTAAAACCGTTTTTTCGCCATCTACGTAGTATATGTAATCAACCTCAACGTCGTAATGAACTGTAACACCATATGTCATATTACGCAATCTTGCATCATTTGGATACATGTAATGCGCATAATTATCGTCATAAATAACAGGTTTACCAAAATAAATTTTTGACCCATCTTTTCCACCTAAATATAATAAGCTTTCGTTGCGAGTGTCTACACCTTCTTCCTCTCTTTCAATAAACCTTATAGGATTGTTTTCGCGAAAAATGTTATTTATTCCACTGTCAAAGAAATCGTTATAAGATTCTAAATGATGAGCTACTAAATTGTGTGGATTGTCTTTGAAATATTTGTCTATTAATTTCCATGATATACTTTCCATTGTTTAATATAATATAGCATATTTTTTTATAATATTATTTGCATTAATAATATTTAAAGTAACAGCTCGGATAAAATATAAAATATAAAATATGGAATGCAACGAGGATATTTATAGCAAAATAATAAATAAATTTTGGACTCCTAATGATAATGTAATGAACAAAATAAAAACACTTTGTATCTCTAACAACTGTGATAAAATAGTAGAATTGGGGCCAGGCTATAAGCCTTTTGAGTTATCAAATTATGTCATTGACATAGACGAAACTTATTCAGAATTATACAGCAAAAAGACTTTTTTAAAGCTCAATGTTAATTATGAAACAATTCCGAGAGAAAATAAATTTTTTGATTATTGTTATTCTAGACACACATTGGAAGACATATCAACCCCATTTTTTGCATTTAATGAATTGACACGAGTTTCCAAAAGAGGATACATTGAAACTCCATCACCTTTAATAGAAATGATGAAAGGTGTGGACAGCGGAAACGTAAATTACAAAGGTTATATACATCATCGTTACATAGTTTGGTCTGACAAAGATACAAACACTCTTTATTTTTTGCCAAAATTGCCTATTATAGAATACATAGTTTTTAAAGGTAATTTAAGTGAACAATTGCATTATATGGCTAACACGAAACCCTTATTATGGAATAATTATTACATATGGGATGAAAATATGACCCCAAATATAATTGTTTATGGTTATAATAGTGATTATGATTATGTAGGAAATTACGCCGAGTTGTTAAATATAGGAATGAATAAGTCAGTTGAATACACCAACAAATTTTTTGGTGATTGCTATTAATTTTATTACGACAGCGTTTTACTTTATTTGTTTGGTCTTCTAGATGTATTTTTGGTGGATTTCTCTCTAAGTCTTATAGTTTTTGCGCGTTTATATGACTTTGTTGTTTTAAACAATGTCCAGGGCTGCGTGGGTCTATCTTGCAAATAAGGCTTTAAATATGCCCATTGTCTGCGCTTATTACAAAATTCCTCCGCGTTAAATGCCATTCCGCATGAAGCGCCATAACGCGCCATAAATGACATATTTTTTCCCATTTCTGTATTTGCTGCGGTTCCATCAAGCGCACCTCTTGGTTGATAAGGTTTTGGTCTGCTAGGGTCAGACATATATTCGCGCGCGTCTAATTCATAATGCGAGCAAACAGTTCTTGAACAAGGGTTTTCCTTTTCTAAATACACATCATAATGGTCTCCAATTAATTTTAATGCAAGGTCAATGTCTAATTTCCCCTTATTTTCCTCCATTAAATCTCCAAGACGAACGCGACGCGCACCTTGATGTCTTCTAGTGTCATCAAATCCAGTGTCTACGCATTCTTTATTGCGAATTTTGGGATCATATGCGGCATTAAACCCAATGAAAAAACCGTTCTTTGTTCTCTCAACATTGTGATACTTTAAACCCAATTCAAGGCGCAAAATCTCATTGGTATTCGTGTCACCAAACAACCACGAGTTTGCATAATCGCCAGAGTTTTCGTGTAAAAGTATTTTAACATAATCGTCCATGGTATCGCCGTATTGCATTGCTTTGCGAATGCGGAATCCTATTGGGAAATTGTTTTCATAAGCGTTAAAACCACCGATTGTTGTTTCAGTTCCAATAATTCCTGCTGCGGTAACAAAAAAATCAGTGCCACTCCAAATCCAACAAGGACAAGCTTGCATTATAAAACGGTGACCTTTGTGAGGATTCATATCTAAAATAACGTTCATGTATTGACCATCCATGAAATTTGAAAAACTGTTGTGTGCGACTACAATTTTTCCGTCAGTTGTATAATCACCAACCGCAATAAATGCGCTGCAATGATCCTTTGCTCCTCCTTCTCTCCCACCTGGGCCACCAGAAGCTTTTAAAGTGGAGCCATACCAAGAATCCAACATGGTGAAATAGTTATTCCAAGTTAAAATCTCTAAAGTTGTAGTGGGCGTTCCGCCGGCCGTGCAACCTTCAGCAATTCCCTCAATTTCTTCGTAGAATTCTGGAAAGTTTTTCTGGATCTTCTCTTCAAAGTATTTTTTTGTGGCGTCAATAAAAAAATCCCATGATTCACCAATCTCATGATCGCACATAAATCTTAACATTTTTTGAACCTTTTTGAATTCTGGTGCGCAAAAATAGCCGTATGCATAACCTCTTTCTCTAGGACGTCCTTTTACTGAAATATATAACCATCCATTCTTTTCATAAGATATTCCATTCTTAATTATTTTATTATTAGTCATAATATAATAATTGTATATTTTATTTATCAGTTTTTATTAATTTTACATACCCATGTTCTTTTTTCCCATTCCCTTAAGCATTTTAGGGTTCACCATCACTAAACCCATGATAACAAACAAAAGGATAAAAGGAATAAGAACCAAGAACCAAGCAATTCCAGTGTGACCGTCCTTGCAAATCAAGTTCAAAATCCACGTCCAGAAAAGGATGTAGATGATCTTGACAACAAATACAAGAATGGTGCTGGGAACATTGGCCACAAACATACCCATTTTGTAAGTGTGTTTGTTTCCAAAGTTTTGAATGACTGAAAAGATTATTCCAATCATGGAGAGAACAAAATAAATAAATGCCGGTGTGCATAAATCCTTAAGCTTCTTAGGGAACGCCATTATGATATATAATTAGAAAATAATGTTATATCATAAAAATTTGGCCCCACCTTTTCTCATAACTTGTGATTAAGCAAACAAAGACTTTGTAGCGGCTTCACTCGCAAACTGGTCTTTGTATGGTAATGGACTTGCCGGAGCAGGATATCCATTCAAACTATTATACGCGCTACCAACGCCATAAACCATGCTTCTTCCTAAATTAACCAAGTCTTGTGGTATAATTCCTCCGGCTCTTCTGCGTCTAGAACCACCTTTCATATAAGTTATTTGATCACGTTCAGAGATTTGTTCAGTTTGAAGATAAGGTTTATCGTATTTATTTAATGAGAAAAAATTTGTCTGACCTTGTTGTCCAGAAACGCCTGGCCAACCACTGATTTCAGGAGTCCAAGGCTTTCCAAAAGTTGGGCTGCCAATATAACCAATGCCACCCCCTGATTGTATGGCTACGCCGCCTCCTAAACATTGTTGGCAACCACCTTTTTGGCCACCCATTTGCAATCCGCAACCACAATTTCCTCCGCGTTGCTTTCTAGTTTTTTCCTTTAAAGGACAATTGTATTTGCAGTTATGTTTGGATCTGCATGTGCAACTAGGGCCACATTTGTGAGTCCCACCGCGCTTTTTCCACCAGCATCCCCCTCTTTTTTTGCTTTTACCACCTAAATTTTTCTTAGATTTAGACTTAGAACAACCTTTCATATTCCATAACTTTTGAGTCTTTTTTGTCATATATATTAACTAAAGAAATTTATTCAATATCAACGTGGGTGAGCATATGTCTGCGACAGCACATCTTCTTTAGATTGAGGTCGTCCAAGACCTCTCCCTCTGGTGTCTTTTCACTAAATTCTTTGGTCAAATAAACGACTTTGTCAACGTCCATATCCTTTGCTAGCTTTCGCTTTCTAACCTCTTCCAAATAGTAACGGTATTTGTCCGCAATAACGGTGCCGCATGTAAAACATTTCACTGGGATGATCATTCCTTATACTAAACTGTTATAATTTATTTATGTTCTTTTATCAAATCAATTTTTTATTTTAATTTATAGTTTAAATATATGGCATCAAAAAAATCAAAGGGAAACCCTGTCCAAGGACACGGAGAAGCTTGGGAAAATGAAATTTTACAAACGGTGTATGGGGTATATCCTGGTTCAGGAATATCTTACACGTCTATTCACGATGTCCCAAAAGAACTAAATCAAAGAACTGGAAAAAATGTGAGTATAAAATGCACTGGTTCAAAAACAGTATGTTTTGGAGATGCCGCTAGAATTGTTGAAACATTGGACAAAAATTCCCCTTTAGAAGTAATTGTTGTTAATTATAAACAAGTAGGTGATGCCAAACAAATTCAACAAGTTGACCGGTTAGATTTCTCTTCATTGGGAACCGCGTTACTTGGGGAAAATTTAGAAAAAACAAAAAATGGAATTGACAATTTAAAGGAAATGGTGAAAACTGGAAACCCTTTATATAAATCAGCATCAAAGGCGCTGCAAAAAGAAATGGCTAGCAACGGTTCTTATTTTACAATCAATCCCAAAGTTGGTAATCCTGAGAAAAAGCGTGCAGGTAGAGTTCAAATTAGTATATCTGCAAAAAACATGGATAAATTAGTAAAAGATCATCCAGAAATGGTGTTAGAATCCGCAAGATGTTCTGTTCATGGTTGCAATTTAACGGAATCATTGGTATCTGGAAGACGAACTTTTGGATCAAAAAAGAAAAAATCAAGCAGTGATTCTGGTAAAGGTGTCGGTAAAAAAAGCAATAAAAAAAATACTAGGAGAAATTTAAATAAACTATCCTTATCAAAAGATACGTTATCTAAGGTGGAAGATTTATTGCACATTTAGTAAGCCCTTCTAGTTTTTCTTTTATTCGTTTTGCTTCTTTTAGTCATTCTTTTTTTATTTGTTTTCTTTTTCTTGATTGTTTTTTTTTTCTTATTATTCTTTTTTCTATTGTTTCCTTTTTGTTTTATTCCACCTCGGCTTGTAATAGTTAAATCTCTAATAACAACACATCCTTCGCCAGAGCTTAAGGTCTCAACAAAATCTTTAAATTCATCTTTGTTAAAATTAATAGTCTTTATTTCTCTCGTAGGAGTCAGGCTTATTTTAAATGGCTCTCCAAATTTGTCAGGTGAATAGTATTCACTAGAATAATTTTCTGTATCTAAAAATAGAAACATACCAATGGCTTGTCTATTATCAACCATTTCTGGAGTTGTTGGTTCTCTCACAGAACACACCTGAACGCTATCTTGATGTACATTGTGCAAACTAAGTTGACCTTTTTTGGGTATTTTTATTTTTATAGCATTACTTTCATAAACTTCATTTGCTTTGATGGTGGCGTGTCTTAGCAATGGGTCAGAGAATATCATTGTGTCACCATTATTATATTTTCCTCTTAATACAACGGCATTAACTCCAGAATCTTTTAATTCAGAATTTACATCACTTATTGTTGAGAAAGCAGTACTTAAATTTCCAACTTTTTCTGGTAAGGGCAAAATGCCAAAAAGTTCGTGAGGCAACAGTGTTTCGTCTTCTTTATATCCCAATAACACCTCAGTTCCAAAGACGAATGGTTTTCCAAAGTTATAATACTGTAACATTGTAAAAATAGTCTGGTCTTTATGAAAGTTAAAGAAGGAATCTGTAAAGTCTCGTTTAGATTTTCCAATTACGCGTAATGCAATAGTTACCTGATTTCCCAAACGAATCAGCTCAGCAAGTGATGGTAATATTCCACTATTTGCTAATTGAAAAGATATATAACCTGAAAAAAACCCTGGATTTCTACGATAATTATCACTTATATAGCTTGGCACTGAGTTTAATAATGGAGTTATTGTTATATTTCCGTCAGATGCTAATTCAATTCTAAACTTAAAATAATGTACACCTCCAGGAACAAGCCGTTCAAACTCGTCAAAAAATTCTTTTGTTTTATATTCTTCTGAAGTTGAAAATTTAGTAAGGATTGGATATTCATCTAATTTAATACAAAAATCTTCTTGAATATCAGAAACTTCTACTGCTAAATCTGCCATATTTTTAGTTATAATAAAATGATATTATTATTTTTATTATAAGTTATTATTTAATTTGGGCAATTGTTTCCATAACATTTATTCATATAGTAATAATTATCAACTGTGATTTTATTGCCATCTTTATCCGTTTTAAAAGTTGGACCTGTTATGCCTCCTGCGGAACACTTGTTTCCATTTGCCCAAACGCAGCAGCTGCTAGATTTGCAATTTTTAGACGTTAAACTTTCGCAAGCGCTTTCTAATTTAGTGCTATCTCCACCAAACGTATTGCAAAAACTAACTGACATATCGTCTAAACCTTCAATTTTTTTCCCTGCTCTACTTGTTGAGAAATTATACACAAGAATGCCAATAACAACAAATATTATTGGCAAATATGGTTTAATGTATTTTGTGAAGTTCATCTTCATAAAATATAGCAATATTATTTGTTTTTATTTTTGGTTTAATGTCTGCGAGTTTTTTTATTTTTCTTATTTCCTCTTTTGCGCGTTATTTTGCGCTTTCTTGTTCTTCTTCCGCCTGTTGTAGGAGGTTCAACTACAGGTGTTATTTTAACGCATACATTTGGTGCAACCTCGGTTTGATTTGCAAATGGATCTTGTAAAGGTCCTTGCATTGGAAGTGGGCTGGTAATGTCAAAAACAGTTGCCGATTCCATAAGACTGTCAAATACTTTCTGTGTCATTCTAATATCTTCAGAAACGTCCTTCGGTGTATTTAAACCAGCTCCTGTTCCACTTTTCTTGCTGCCAAATATACTAACGCCGCCTCCCATTTGAGGATCTGTTGCAATTTCTAATACAGGTTTTAATCTTGCTGCATTAACGTCAAAAAAAACGACCCTATATTGTTTTTTATCACTATCATAAATAATTAAACGACATTCGGTGCTTTTAGTTGGGGTCCTCTGAATTTCTGCTGAAGTAACAGTTGATTTTATAAATTTCTGAATATCTACCGCACTTCTATAAAGGACATTCAGATAAATAGTGTGTTTTAAAGGATTTGGTAAATAAGTTCTACCCTTTTTGTTAGTGCAATCCAAAGATTTGTCATAATAAACGCCTGGTTTTCCTGTTGTAATTTTATACAAACCATTGCAGTCCTCGGAAACTAATTCTCTCAGATTCTTCTTTGCAGACACACTATCTGAGCAAGGATGAGAGAAATAAGCGGCCTTGAAAGGCATGGATGGAACAGGATCTCCTCTGCTGGTTACCCTTAAAAATGTAATTTCTTTTCTCTCAACATAACCGCAAAATAATTCACTTATGTCATTATTAACGCATCTAGGAGAACCTAAACTAACGCAACATATTTTGCTAGTTAAAGCGTTGTATGGATAGACGTTGTATGGAGAAGTGGTTCTTACATGCATCCAAATATACGCAAAAATTGTGCTAAGAGCTCCACCAAGAGAATGTCCTGCTGTGAAAACTTTTACTGAATTTGGGTTTTCTGACCCCAAATGATTTACGGCCAAGTATCGTGTGGCTTCAATAATGGTGTGGATAGAATCGGTAAGTAATTTAAAAATTCCATATAAATAAGATTCTCTCTTGCCTTGCGCATTTCCAACATAAAGAGGAACGAGAGAAGTTGGTTTTGTGTAAGCTCCAGCCGTTTTTCCACTATAAGTTCCTCTAAATACAACCCAAATACAATTGGGCATTCTTTTGTCTGCTACAACATATATCTCCCCATAATTTGATGTTGCTATAGAAATGTATTGAACGTTGCCGTATGCACCGCGTTGAGATTGTTCATCTGACGTTAATTCATAAGTTTCTTTTACTTCGCCGTTTATCATATTAATTTTTTTTGCCATGTCATCAAACGCAATAAATTTTTTTCCTTTATATGTAAAAAGAGGAAGGTTTAAAGGGTTATTGTTCAAATCAAACGTTGTTTCGTCGTCCAATATCTCAGGTATATCATTAATTGAGTTCATTGCAGACAAAATTGGAGTTGGAATAATGGGTCCAATAATTTTATTGTATTGTTCTAAGAAGTTTTTATCGCTAAAATATGCAAATCTTGAAAGAACTGCTGAATAAAATGATATAAAGTGAACGTCTCCATAATTTTTTTCTGTAGTAGCTCCTGTATTATTTGATCGTGTAAAAAATGGCATATATATATTAATTAGAGATATATATTTTGCACAACAGTTCCTTTACTAGTTTTAACCTTTTTGTGCATTGTTTTCTTCTCCTTGTGAATTTTATCATGGCACTTTTCACACAACGTCATCAAGTTTGCTGCATGATTTTTATGAAAGGCGTCTCCTCCAGTTGGATTAATTATGTGTCCATTTTCATTGGCCAAATTTTGATGTTGCAAATGGTGAACCTCCTTGCCTGGTTCCTTTCCACACAACTCGCACATTCCAACAACTTTCTTACTATTAAAATGCGAAGTCTTGAGAGAAAGAATGCTTGCCGATGTTGGATGATATTTCATACGAATATTATGCGCAGATTCAATAAAGTCTGCAGGGAGACTGAGTGACTTGCAAACTTCTAACCCATACATATTATCTCCTGGACCATCTTTTATTTTCCTATCATAAACCAAAATATCCTTTTCTCTATCATAAATTACCGCCATGTGTTTCAAAACAACGGTTTCTAACTGACAAATCTCCTCATAGTTTATAATCTCGTGCAAGTGTGTCGCAAATATAAAGCTACTCTTTTTAGCATGCAAATCTAGGATTCCAGCAACAAAAATGCTTGTCGCAGAAATGCTCTCGGTTCCAGAACATAATTCATCACCTAAAACTAGACTGCGTTCATTTGCAAGTCTTAAAATAGTTCGCAATTCATACATCTCAACTGCAAATGAAGAGAGATTCTTGAACATATTGTCATTTCCCAAAATGCGTGTAAAAATATATTGGTATGGACTAAACTGGAATGACGAGCAAGGAACATATAAGCCAGCCTGAGCCATTACAACTGCAATTCCTGCCGCTCTTATTAGACTAGTTTTTCCGACTGCATTAGTTCCATACAACAATATTCCATCTATTACATTATTTCCGAGTGCAACGTCATTGGAAACATATAGTTCATTTTGCTGCAGGTGTTCTATCAAACAATGGCGTAAATCTGTAGCATTAAAATAAGATTTATCTGAATTAACAATCGTAGGTTTGCAATAATTAAAGGTCTTTGCAATATTTGCCTTTGCGAAAATGACATCAACAATTGTAATAAAATCAACAATTGCAAGAATATGTGGTTGAAACTCATCCATTCTATTCAATATTTTATTATAAACTCCAGTAATAAGATCTTTCATTTGAATTTTAACAGACGACATAGACTTGCATAGTTCAGTAATATCAGGGTTTGAAATGGAGTCGTTGGACGCGGTTTGCGCATTCAAGAAGAGATTGTCGCGCAGCTTTATGCAAAAAGTGGAATGTGTTTCTCCATCTTCGCTAGAAATATAATTTAGTGTTATGCCTCCTTGTTCTTCGGCATTTTTATTAACAATCTCCTTCAAGTTGTTGCATCTGCGCTTTGTGGCAACAAGACTAAAACTATTCTTTTCAGTCTCATGCAATTTGACATAGTCTGTGGCTTTGGCTTTCTTCTCATATTTCATAATATTGTCATTAAAGTGCTCACGAATTGCCTCTAATTTATTACTGGATTCTAGAAGCAATTGCTTCTTATTATCAAGATCCGCGTCCACACCCTTCTTAATAAAATTTACTTCAAACTGTTGAGTTGTTTCAATATCATCGCATAATGAGAGAACCAAATTGTCTTCCAAAAATTTTACTACAATGTCACAATATTCGGCAATTTTTGTGCACTCGTTTTTATCCATGCGTTTATGAAAATAATCCAGGAGCAATTTATCCTTAACAAGCGACTCGTAAATATCCTTGATGCTTAAAAGATTATTATAAAACTGAAACATTGTCTTTGGAGAAATCTTTTTCATGACAAGCTGTCGTCCAATTTTGGAGACGTCTTTCAAAAGCTGAAGCTTGTTTTTAAGAGTTGGATAATTACCAATATGTTTTTCCAATATGTGTTCAGTAATGTTATATTCCTCATTTAAATGCTGAGAATTTGTAGTTGGATTCAGAAGACAATGAGAGAACTTTCGCTTGCCCATTGGCGTAATGCACAGATTCAATAACTTTTCAACCGATGAGCATTTTCCTGTGTAATTTCCATCGTCAATAATATTCAATTGCTTTAAAGAGTGGTTTGCAAGGATTAGTCGCTCTGAAGAATTGTCAAATACAGGCTCTTGCAACTTATTGACTAGATTTGGGTTGTGTTGGTAAATAAAATCAAGCAAATAACAATATGCCTGAGTGGCGATAGCATTTTCGTAGAAGTTTTGAGAGAAAACGTCAAAATCTGTCATCTTAAAAAACTTTTCAAGAACGGTTTTTTGATAAGTCTGTTTTTCGCAGTTATTTGCCCTCTTTGCATTTTCTGTTTGTTCAGTAGTAATAATTTTATGAATTGATTTGCATTGTATATTGCCGTAATTAATAATATTATCCATATCTTTTTCGCCAATATTGCCAACAAGTATAACTTCGCTTGGATTATGAATGGAATTGAAGCGATCCAATTCATCAAATGTTGTAGGATTCATTAAAAACAATTCATTAAATTCAAAAATAGTTGATTTTCCAGTATAGATGTCAATATTTGCAATTCCAACGTGAATCTGTTTGTCTCTAGATTTCATGTTAGTTGAAGCGTGAACCCAGATGCAAGTTATGTTGTTTGTAATCTTAGCGTTGGATTCAAGAGAGAAATAAGTTCCTGGAGAATAAATTCCAGATAGACTGCGTGTAGTGTTTTTTGCTTGTTCATCTTGAGTATAAACAATAACAGTAAATCCAGCTTCTTGTAGCTTCTTTAAATACTTGTCAATCATGTAATGAGAGAAACCTGCCATTACAACGCCCTCTTTTCCAACGCAAATTTTCTTGTCGGCAATATTCAAGTCGCATGTTTGAGAGAAAGCAATAATTTGACTGCCCTTAACATCTCCTGTTGTTTTATTTTGAAGACCATAAACCTCGTAAAAAGCTCCAACTTGCATAAGCACAATGGTGTTCTCTCCATATTCTGAAATATATTGTTCTGTTTTTGCAAAGTAGTCTTTGATAAGTGCCATTTATCTTTTAACTATATTAGTATAATACTGTTTCTCTCTTTAATCTGATTTGTGATAATATAAAGGACTGCAAGATTTCTTTTAAAAATTGAAAGATATAATGCTGTTAAATGTTATAGCAAATCAAACAATGCAAGAACTTGGAGTTTTGTGCAATGCATGCCATTATGCTGAATGTTGTTGCAATAATTTGAGAATTATAAATAAAAGACATCAATCGTTGTGCAATATAGCGTATATGAAAAAACTGGAAAAATATTTTGGAATTGATGACACTGATTATTTAAAGCATTCCATTTCATTAAAGAGAACAAGCAATTTCAAATATAGACTTATCATAAAAAAGCTCACGGTTTATAATCCGTTAAAAACTTATATCAAGGAACTGCCGAGAGATATTAATAATTTGATTTATTCATATTTGTGGCAGCCAAATTTAATAATGAGAATATCTATTGTGCTTCCACGCGATTATCCTTTTGCTTGTCCAAATTGGGAAGTTATAAAATATATGAAAAATGGAAAGAAACAGGATAAATATGAAGAAACTCTGAATGCTAGATGCATAATGAAGAGCACTTCACCGTCTATGACAATTGAAAAAGAAATTCTGGCTTACGCATCAAAGGTCTTTGAATATTAGAATAATATAAACAAAACGGATGAGTTCATATTATTTTTATTTATGTTTGTCTGATTTTACGTTTAATACCAGAAATTGTTCTTCTGGCATTCCAAGACCTTGAGAAAGTGCATTATTTTTAAAATATCTATACCATTCTAAATTAATAACCTGCAAATCGTAATATAACTTTTTGATAATATACAAAATAATAGAAATATAGAATGGAACAATGGTTTTCTTTAAATGCCTCTCCAAAACTTGTTTTTTATATCGGTTGTCATAAATGGCAAATTCTGCGGCCAAATTAATGTCACTATTTTTATAAGTTACTTTGTAACCATAAACCATTCTTCCTGTAGTTGATAATCTCCATATAACCTTCTTAAATTTTGATTTCTTAACATTCAAAAAATGTTGCAGCTTAGTAATTGTGCTATCTACATTGTCTGTAAATATATCAACGTCAATATCACTTGAACCTGGAAAATAGTCAGATCGTTGAACGCTTCCATAAAACAACAATTTAGTATCTAAATATTTACTAAGCTTAGAAAAAAAAGCATTTATGTCATCTGGTAATTTATTTTTTGTAGTTTCCATCTTTGTCTTAAAATAAGGAAAGATATTATTTTATTAATTTATTAGCTTCTTGTATCATTTAAAAAGTTGTGCAGTAACGTTTCTTTATTTTTATTAATAATGTCTCCTGCAAGCATTGCGGATTCATACGTTTTGCGCAATACATCATTTGGTGCATTACTTCCCACCTTTATCAAACCGCGTGTCTTCAAATAATTTTTAATATCACCAATAGCCGTTCTTTTTAGTTCTTTTTGTGCGTTAATAACATTTTTTCTGGTGTGATTATCCTTTAATAATATTGAAACTGTATTATACATTTTTGATTTTCCAAGAGTATATTTCTTGCGAATTGTTTTTTTTATATATTTTTTCTTTGGAGGTCCAGCGTGCTCTTCTAACTTTTCTTTTAATTCATTGCTAACCTCAATTTTTGGATTTAAAATAGAAGTGTCAATAGGCGCAAGTTTTATAGGTTCAAAAAAAGGTTGTTCAATAAATGATTCTCCTTCTTTTTCACGTTCTCTCTCCTTTTCATCATCTTGCTGTTTTTTCATCTTCATTTTTAATAATTCCAACTTTCTTTCTCTCTCCGTTACTTCTAAATTTTCTTGAGGGAACGATATGGAGATGGGATGGGGCGCTATTGGCGCTGAAATTGGTAATGTAACAGTTTGCATTAAATCATAATTTTTCCTAGTGGCATTCCAAGTCCTATACGTTGGTTTTGTTCCGCCTTTTAAACATCCATAAGGCACAAGTTCTCCTGGTGTGTAAGCATTTATTTTTATATTTGGCATGGACGGTTCTATCAGAACAGGCGTATAGGTTTCTTTAAGTTCATCTGGTAATTCTAAATTAACCATTGGCATAGAGCTCAAGTTTTGCTGAAAGTAAGAAGGGACCTCAGGCGGCGCATTATAATTTTTAACAGTCTTATTTGCAAGAAGATTTCTTTTTCTCTCTTTATCGTTGTCTTCTTTATGTTTTTTTGATAAGCTTGATAAATAATTGAAAGAATCGTATAATTCATTTGTAAAATTAGAATTTTCTGACTTTGACGCACCTGACAAGACGCTCTCACCGCCAGTTTTTTCCTTCATTTTGTGTTCTTTAATTCTGTTTATTAAATGCTTTTTGAGAGAATTGGGTTTAACAACTAACTGCTGTGCGCTTGGTCTGCTTCTTCTCTCCCTATTTTTTTTAGTTTTATCGGAAAGATTAAACAAATCTGGGTTAATTTGGATTGTTTTTTTTTGCGTAGACATTGTGTATTATAATACAAACAAAAAACATTTTTGAAATTAAAACACACTAAGGTATATCAGTTTTTATAAATTATTCATTAAGATAGTATAAAGAGTGTATCCATTTGGCTCCACCTTTTCTAAAGGTGGTTAAACATACATTGTTTTAATTATGTTTCTCATGCTTTCATTTTCCTTTCTCTTCTTAACTTCATCATTCTTAAGATACAACTCAAACCCCTTTTCTAAATCTTTCATGGTTAGTTTTCTTTTTTCCTCCACTGGTTTGCAAAATACGCGGCGACCATGAACTATTTTTGTTTTTGCTAACAGCGTTTCAATGTCTCTTCCAAAAAATTTGAAATAATCTAAGTTCTTTTCAAACCAAGCACTGGCAATTTTTGCATCAGACTCAGTGTCAATAGTCCATTTTGCGTCACTTACCTTTTTCAAAAAGATATTATATAATTCTTCTCCCTTATATTCGTCTGTTTTGAAACGCCAAGTAAAACGTGAATCTAGACCTTGATTGTAATTAAAAAAACATTCTTTCAATTCAGACTCATAACCAGCAATAATAACCATTAGATCTTCTTTATAGTTACTCAATGCCTCGCACAATGTATCTATACATTCTTTGGAAAAACTGTCTTTCTTCTCAGGATTTCCAAGAGCATACGCCTCGTCAATAAATAGAACTCCGCCTAAACATTCGTTAATAACGTCGCGTGTTTTAATTGCCGTTTGTCCTAAATAACCAGCAATTAAATCACTTCTTGTTACCTTTCTAAATGTACCCTTTTTAAGAATACCCAACTTGCTGAATATTTGACCAATAATTTTTGCCATTTCTGTTTTTCCAGTTCCTGGGGGACCATAAATAACAGTGTGCATAAAATCACCCTCTCCATTTTTATGAAGATCTTGAATAAAATATAAAATTTGATCAACAACGTTCTCTTTGAGTTCCTTCATTCCAATCATGTTATTCAAGTCCATTAAAGAAGAATTAATCTTATGAAGACCATCCATATTAATGTTATATTCTATTGTTTCATCTAGTGGATAATCTTTTATGAGTTTAAGTAGACCGGCAATATCTTTTATTTCCACATCAATATTTACTTTTGTTTTTGGTTTTGTGATTATTGGAATAATCGGTTTATTTTGTTCTCTCTGATGATCCCATTTTTTTCTAGGAGTTCTTTCAGGCGGTGCGCAGTAATTAAGATCTTTTTTCATTTTTTCTGTCTGTTCTTTTATTAAATCTGAGAGACAACATGAATAACTAATGCACGCGGAATAACC
>Ga0114979_10000283_pt1 | contig 33401 bp, 27 predicted proteins | sample S_140625_EF_Meta_FD_87315 | JGI IMG/M metagenome (GOLD analysis project Ga0114979, IMG submission 87315) | Freshwater microbial communities from Lake Simoncouche, Canada to study carbon cycling - S_140625_EF_MetaG | ecosystem: Environmental > Aquatic > Freshwater > Lake | place: Lake...
GAAAAGGTGGAAAAGGTGGATAAAGGGATATTTATTTTTTGGCTCCACCTTTTTTAAAAAGGTGGATATATATATATGAGAAAAACAAAACATCCTCAAAAAAGAAACAGACATAATAATACACGTAAAATTCGATTGTCTAATAGCGGTACATTAGCATCTTTCCAAAAGGAAATTACTATTGTATTCATGGAAATACTCATGATGGTTAAATTGTATCATTGGAAAACCTATAGTTATGCCACTCATAAAGCAACTGATGAATTATATAGCGAATTAAATGAAAATGTCGATAAATTTATGGAGGTTCTTTTAGGAAAATCTGGTCAGCGAACAGATTTAATGGACACAAAATCTGTTGCATTAATGGATTTTTCTGCTGTTGAACAATTTAAAAAAGAAATAGATTCTTTCAAGGGTTATTTGGTATCATTAAATGATAACAAAGCAATGAAATTAATGACAAACACAGATTTATTAAACATTCGCGATGAAATTTTAGGCAATTTGAACCAATTTTTGTATTTATTAACTTTCAAATAAAAAAGAACAAAAGAATGCAAGAAATAGTGCTGCGAAATTATACTAAAAATTAATATATATTTTTATTATAATGGAAAATACAAGTAAAAAAAGTTTATCGGATTCAATTTTAGAATTAACAAAAAGTGTTACTCCAGAAGGAGTTTCGGAAAGTGTATCAGAAGTTGTACCGGATCTTTCGACTAGTTCTACTACTAGTTCTTCTTCAGGATCTGGATTCTTTGGCTTCATATCAAGTATTAGTTGGTTTACATGGCTAATGATTATTTTATTGTTTGCCTTTTTAGGGTTTAATATATTTTCTTATTTAGCGCAAGGTACACAAGATGTTACCAATGTATTTGCACCCCTTGTTCAAAAGTTATTTGGTATTACCATCGGAACTGCTAGTCAAGTCGTCGATGTGGCGGCGGAAGGGGCAAAGGCAGTGACAGAAAGTACAGCAACTGGCATTGAAACGGGGCTAAGTGCCGTCCAAGATGTAACGCCAAATAAAAGCAAGAGCAGTGTATCTTCTACTCATTATGAAGACAATCAAGACAATCAAGACAATGAATATGAAGAAGCAAAACATAGTTTGAAACGTTTTTTAAAAAAAAATAAGACAAATGATGACGATTATGAGCCAAATGAGGCATCTAGTTCTGTACACAAGACAGGAAAAGCAGGATGGTGCTTTATTGGAGAAGATCGCGGATATAGAACTTGCTCGAAAGTGACTGAAAATGATAAATGTATGTCGGGAGATATATTCCCTAGTCATGAATTATGTATTCATCCAAATTTGAGAAAATAACAAATAATATAAAATTTTTTCTATGTAATTTTGTATTATTTTTAGTTTTTCCTTGTTTTTCTGTTTCTGTTTCTCTTTTTTCTGTCTTTTTGAATGGTTTTGTTGCGTTTTGTACTTCTTCTCTTGTTTGTTTTAATTGTTTTTTTATTTATTTTTTTTATATTTTTACGGGTTTTTCGTTTCTTTAATTTTCCACCTTCATTAACCAAAGGTTGCGACCGAACACCAAGAAAATTGCCAAATGTATTAGCCATTGATTTTAACATTGAAGACATATTTTTTCGACTTTTTTCTGGATTATTTTTATCAAATTTATTTTTTATTTTATCAGCAATGGCTCGTTTTTGTTCTTCCACCTCAGTATTTAATTTTTGTTGCAATTTTTCTAATGATGTTCTTTGTTTATCTAATTTATTTTTTATTTTTTCTACTTCTCTTTTATTATTTTGTTTTTCCATACTTTGTATTAATTGATAAATACAATCCTTTGATTCTTCTATTTTTTTTTTAAATTCTTGCATTTTTGCATTTTCCGAAGCTTGAGCTAAAGCAAAATTAATTTCAGTATCTTGCTGATCAACGCGTTGTGTTCTTTCACGAGTTGACTTCCTGACTTCTTCTTTTAGTGAAACTAGTTCTAGTGCAATTTCTTCTATTTCTACTTGTGTTGAAGAAAGCAAATTATCATATGCTGTTGTTGCAATATCTAAAACATGTTGATAATCATGTTCCATAAAATCTCTAGCAAAATCCAATAACTTTTTATCAAAAATATTTACTTTTTTAACAGCTTCTCTAGATTTTCTTTCAATACTAATTGCATGTTTTAGAATATCAACATCATTAAATGTTTTTGTTTTTTTTGATCGTAATGCATCAAATGATGCTATAAAATTACACTTTAAAAAAGATGTTAATGTTTTTATTTTTTGAAAAAAAGTACTTTCTACTACTTTTTTTTGAAGTTCTACACCTAATACTTGTAATTCTTGTGGAATTAGCACTCCTTGTGCTAGTGGCACATTTTCCTGAACTATTTCTTCTTTCATTTCTTCTTCCATTTCTTCTTCCATTTCTTCTACTGGCACTCCTTGCACTTCTAGGAGTGGTGGAGTAGTAGTATCAGGTTCTGTTAATTTAATAACTTCGTATATTTTTTTTAAAAAAATATCTATATTTTTGAATATTTCTAATTTTTTTTCTATAGAATCTTTTTTTAGTTCATCTAAATATTGTTGTAATTTTTGTTTACCTGTAACGTTCAATACTTTTTTACTTAAAATTAAAAATAATATAGATGAAACACCCGAAAATTCAAAATCTACAAATTCTACAAATTTTGCTTCTGGTACTTGATCCGATAATAACTCTATAAAACTTTTTAGTTCAATTGAACTTTCAGGAAGATGTTGATTCTGATATAACTCCTGAAATTTCGGGTTGTTTCCTATAGATTCTCGTATTTTTATTATTTCATTATGTAGTTCAGTAGATAGTTCATTATTAGCTTTTTCATTAGCTTCATCATAAGCTATCATGAGTTTATGTAGTTTTATTAGTTCATAAAGAACAGGAACATTATCATCTAAGTGTGGTATTATTTTTGAAAGTGTAACATTAATACTGGATATATATGTTTCTGAAGTAGCTACTTTTAAATTTGTAGTAATTGTGTCACTTCCGTCAATATCTCTCTCGTCAGGAACTGCATCTTCGCCTACCAATGCTCTTCGAAAATTTTCTTTTCCAAAAAATCTTAATAATTCTGGATCTTCTAATAATTTTAAATGTGGACGAACACCTGTTCCATTTAACATAAATTTATTAGAAGTTAAAAAACATTCACTACCCACATTTTTATCTGTTGAACTTATATAACTTGTAAAACCAGAATCTTCTATTTGTTTGGCTAATTTTTTTGAATAAAAAACTTGCCATAAATCTCCCAATGATTTTAAAGAAAGTATAATCATTGTTAATACTTCAGATTCAGATCCTAAATTAGCTTTAATATTTGCAGGAATATTTGCATAAATTTCTTTTGCAAAAACATGTAATCTGCGCCACGATGGATCCCATTTATCATTGGTATCAACGGGAATATTACCATCATATTCTTTTACAAAAGAAGATATGGTTGAAATAGTAGTATCACCTATATGTATTGGAAATGTTGGAAATGTACCATTTTCCATAGTAATATTTATACCCATAAATCTTAATCCATCAAGTGTTTGAATGAATTGTATATTTGTTACTGGCGAAGGATTTAAAGGAACACCAAAATACCCTAAAAATAAATTTAGACCTGTTATCATGTTAGTTTTACTATCTTGATCTTCTGCAACATTTATATTTTGTAATGCTTGTATAGTTTGTAATTTAGTGATATGTTTACCAATAATATCTGAATCATAACCTAATTCTTCCAACCCACCTTTAACTTGTTCAATAAATGGACTATCAACAGAAAAATTTGCAATACTAACTGGACCTGTTGTTTTTGGATCTAACATACCAGGACCATTATCAATAGTAAAAAATGATCTTTTAAAACTTTCCACTTCAGCTTGTTCTGGAGTCGGATTTTGATACACTAATGGCCATAATTTTCTATGTGGTGTTGAATTATCTTCTACAGATACCCATAAGTTTGGTAATTCAAATATTGGTGATACTTCTCCGCATTCCATTGTCATATATAAATATTCCGAATCACCTAATTTTCTTTTATAGTCAGAATCGACCTGATCAACATTTAAATTTTTATAATCTGCAAGGTTTACTACTTTTACAATAGTTAGTTCATCAATATTATCACATTTTTCATCCATAAATTTTAATACTGATGTATAATAATTCCATTCTGGATCTTTTCCTACTGAATAACTAGAAACTAAGTCCATAAATTCTACAACATCTTTTACTTCAGGATATTCGTGACTTTTATTATCTTCTACTAATTTTATATGAAAAAAATTAATTACCTTCTTATATATTGATTCTATTTTTGGCATTAATCCTTTTAAATAAGGTTTAAAATCATGTTTTAGTTCATCATATAATTTTGAACAACCTAAAGCACAATATCCTTGTCTTTTTAAATTAAATCTGACATCGTCATCATCACTCCCTATTTCATCCATCATTCCAGCACAAAAATCGGTGTCAGCACCACCTCTTTGTTCTATTTCGCCGGTTGATGTCGTAACATAGAAAGGCTCATTACTAGCTTGTTGAGATAAAAAAAGCTCGAGCCGACCAGGTATTTGCCCAACAAGCAGTCTTTCATATACTTCTAAATTTTCATATACTTCTAACATAGAATTCATATAAGACTGAACATTCATACAATGTTCAATAATTTGAACATATTCCCTATTGCTTTCTGTTATTACAGATAATAATAAATCAGTGTAGTTTTCAAATTCTAATTGTATTCTTACATGCATCATTTGTAGTAGTATAAATATTTCGTGTTCTGTAAATTCGTGTAATTTATAAAAAATATAGTTTACAAATGTATCTATATTCTCTATTTTGTAATCTACAATTTCATCTAATGTATCTTTTAAAAATTTCTTCTCATCTAATTTATCTTTAAAAAATTTTAATAAATTTTTATATTTTGTTAATTTTGCTATACATAATAAATTTTTAATTTTTTCTTTAAGATCACTTTCTATACCATCTAATGTAGTTAAAAATAAAGTTAAAAATTTTATTATTTCATCAAAATCACCTAGATTTTCATCAAAAATAAAGAACTCAGTATTGTCAGATGCTGGACTTCCAATTTCCATATCTTCCGTATCTGTAGGATCTATTTTATCAGATAAGCATTTTAATATAAAAGAAATACTTTTATTTACATTTAATAAATTACAAATATCGTCTAAATTAGTGCAGTTTAAATCAACTTCTTCTTCTCCTCCTTCTCCTCCTTCTTCTTCTTTGCTTCCAGATTCACTTTTAAACTCTAAACACTTCTTTAACTCAACCTCAAATTTTTGTGTTAAATTTTCCCTTACATTTTCAATGCTTTTTTCAATAGTCATCAAACTTCCATCATAAAACGTAAATAAAACTATTAGTGTATTTACAAAAACGATTAAGGAATCAAAATAGTCCATATTGAAATTTTCATCATTTAGCATTCTATTGGATTCCCGTAAAAAATAAAAAATTTCATGCAAAAGAAAACTATTATTAACATTCGGATAATATTCTGGATATGCAGAAAGACTTTTCCTAAGAATTTCAAAAACTACCTCTTTATTATTTAGATGAGGATCTTTTATTATATCTAATATTTTTCTTATAAAAAGTTTATATTTGTCTGGTGTATTTAAACAATGTTTTAAATAATAATATAATAATGTGTAAAAATTAGAATAATTATAAATCTCTTTAGTTCCATCAATAATCTCATTAATATACTTTTCTAATTTTCCACATAGCTCGATCCAATTTACTTCTTGTTTTTGTTGTTCTGGATTTTCCGTTGTTGTGCTTCTCGCTTCTGAATCCATCATATTAACATCGCCTACAGAAATATCAGCTGCCTCTTTCAGATTTTCATCAGTCGATAAGAATTTTGGTAGTAAATTGCCTGAGCTAATAGCAAATTCAATATCACTATTATTTTCTTGACCCATTTCACTTTTGTCCATTTCACTGGAGGAATCTCTTAATTCTCCTAAAAATGGCTTACTAGCAATGAGCTGATTTTTGAGACTGGGGTCAGCTATTTCAAGTTCATCTAATAATTTTTTCTCAAATTCTGTTTGTTCCTTTCTCTTTTCTGTATTTTCTTTGCATTTAGCTAATAATTTATCTTTAACTTGTTGCTCTAATTGTTGCTGTTGTTCTAAACTCGGGAGAGCTAATCCAGATGAACTCGCAGCTAATCCAGATGAACTCGAATCTAATCCAGATGAACTCGCAGCTAATCCAGACGAACTCGCAGCTAATCCAGACGAACTCGCAGCTAATCCAGATGAACTCGAACCTGATTCAGACGAACTCGCAACACCTGGTTCAGATGAACTCAAATCTGGATTATTTAATTCAGAATTCAAACTATCTGCAATTGTTTTTAATTCTCCCTCGATCTCTTCTCTCTTTCTTTTTTTTTCCGGATCACTCGGAGTTTCTTCATTCAGTACTGAAAGTACTTCATTCAGCTCTTCCTGTTTATTTAATAATAAATCGATTCGGAATCTCTTGATGTCTTCTTCCTCTGTATATTCCCTATCTGAATCTTGATTGCCTGTTCTTTCTTGATTGCCTGTTCTTTTTTTCGACATCTACTAATATAAAACAGATATAATTTTATATTAATAAACTTATAATTAAATATTTAAAAAGTTATAAAATAAAAACCAATTTTATTACAAATAAACTATACTATTCGATGGCACAGATTCTATATTTCGACTCATTGCCGTCATATATATACTAGAATTCGCTTGCAAACTGCTAAATGTATAAGAAGTAGTAGTATAGCTTACTTGAATAAAAAATCGGTTGTTTACATATATTCTAAAGTTTGTTGTCGGTATTACACATGAATTAACATCCACCCATGATAAAGTGAGTCCAGTCAATCCAGTAATCGTGGGAGGTTTCGGTCTTTCAGCGCTTACAAATCCTTTATAATTGACCGGCCATTTATCTCCACTATTATTATCAAAATACCGCGGCTTAGGAAACCATGTTTGTATAGAAGGATTCCAGCACAAAGCAACTGGGCGACCCGGCACATCCGAAGCACTACTAGAATTACATATAACTGCTGATTGTTTCCCTTGCTTAAGTATTTGTTTGGTACATGGATTTTGATAAGATCCACATACCAAAGTCCCGCCTTCTTCTAAAGATCCATTTGTATTTGCGCAACCATTCGGATTGGGCACATCCGTTTGAAAAGGTCCCGACGGATTGTTTGGCTGACCTACAAGAAAATTCGGAAAAGGAACAATCGTAGACCCTACCCGTAATAACCCACTATTATTTGGATTACTATATGTAGTGCTCTGTGTGGCAAACACTTTTCTTCGAGTGGGACCTAACCCTTTTGCCAGTTGAGTATATTTTTGTTTCTTTGTCAATTGCGAACTATTGGCTTTGTATTGCAATATATTACCTTTGTTATACAGCTGTAATTCATAATTTGCTAATGCATAAGGTATAATCTTACCAGTAAATATAGATGTGCCATATATATATTGGTCATTGGCTAGCAAAGCAGAACACGGATTTTGAACACGGCTCCATACACGAGGAGGTATTGGTAAATAAGACATACAATATAATGATAAAATACAATAGAAAGAAAAAACAATATTTTTTTAAGTTGTAGTAGTTGTAGTGGTTGTCTTCGATGTAGCTACCATTGCGGGATTCGGCAAGTCAGGATTGAACCCATTTCCGGCTCCAAAAAAGTACCAGCGCATAGACAAATAATTGTACAATGTATCACTAATACCAGTGGTTCCAATCATCTTGGTATTGGGTCCTTTTTCCACCAATTTTTGGATCGCACTGGTTCCTAAAGCATAGTTGTAATACCACAAGTTGGATATATAGCCGTCAAATCCACCATGTGCGCCCACATACACATTTCCATAATTTTGCTTAGGAACCCCGACCAAATTAACACTCCTAGAAATGGTTCCATTTACATAGACATCGAAGGTCGTATTTTGACAACGAATGATCACGTTGATCCACTTATTAATGGGTATATTTGGAATGGCGATTTCCTCTTGAATCACTCGATAAGTATTCATCATAACAATCAATGTATTGGAATTTGGCGCAATGTATAAACCAGGTGCATTGTTTGGCTCCATGATTCCGAATTCATTGGGGTCATTATTGCCCTTGCTAAATACATGTTTAAATTCGTCATGAGTATTTTCAATGCTATTGATAAACAACCAAACAGACCATGTAAATTCAATACCATCATTTGCATTTACAGAGCGGTATATAGTTACTGCGCCATTATTACTGGGATCCTGATGAAATACTTGCATTTGTTTAGCATCTACCATACCATCAATTAAATGGGGCGAATCCACAGGTTGCATGAAATACATGATCAAAGAAATGCCAATTCGTAACAATAAAATAAATGCAAAAATGACCAACAATAAAAAGGAAAAATTAGATACTAAACTATTCGACTCCATAAAACTTTGGCTTCCATTGGCTCCAAAAGCTGCCGAATTTCCATAATTTCCTTGCCCCATTGCTGAAAAAGAATTTGTTAAAGGATTATTTGATAAAGGATTTTGATTACTATTCATTATATATTATATATATTAAATGAATAAAAATTTATGGAAAAAGAAAATTAAAAAGTAACACTGCTTTTCTCATTTCCATTTTCTAATAATGATACTTGAACTGAATAGGTTCCAAACATGCTTAATGCACTAGAATATCCTTGGACATAAATATTCCATACCTCTTGAGGATTTATAGCATTGGGGAAATATTGCAATCGAGAAGTCCATCCATCAAACCCACCCTTTGGTGTGACGTGAATATCCGCGTTCGGATTCACAAAGGCAGTGCCCGGTAACAAACAAGTGCGGACCAATTTACCATCAATGTAAAGATCCATTGTGCGGCCATAGACACTTGCGACTAAATTGACCCATTTTTGAATAGGAATATTGGCTACCATGCACGTATGCATAACGCTTTTGGATTCACTTGTGCCTCCAGGATAACATGCTAAAGAAACGGCAACATTGTTTTCAACGGGTCCTAAAACAACTGCGGGGCAAGGATTGATTCCATTGATGCCCTCTATTGACCCATCTCCCTCCCTACTAATTGCTCCCATTCTTCCAAAAATAATTTTTGGTTCACCATAACGATAATTCCAATCATTTATATAAAACCATATAGAGTATGCAAAATTACTGGCTTCCGCTTCCCCATTTTTAGCTAAAGAAGATGCACTAATAGTAGAATGTTCTTTTCCGCTTTGAATATTTTGTAAAGTATATGGATCAATTAGTAAATATCGCAAAAACATGACAACCAATACTATTACAACTATAATGATTAAAATACTTAAAGGGTTCATTGTATAATATAGATTTAGAAATTTTCTACATAAATCAAAAATATAAAACAAATAAAACAAATCAAACAAATCAATTTAATTATTGCCTAGAATTGTCTAAGTAAACCAATTAGATACTGAATTATAACTAGAAGTGGCAGTAGATGTGACACCTGTATCATTCATTGCTGCCCCAACTTGTTTAATATTTTCGATTAAAATAGTGCGGTTATCTTCGTTTAATACTGGAGGGCTTCGATTTTTTACCATGTTGTATAAAAAATAAATATTGGCAGTAGTCAATGGTTTTCTAAAATAAACCAAATTACATATTCCTCCTTCAATACCCTTATTTTGTCCTATTGTTAAACTATCCAATTTATAATAAGGAACAACACCTAAATTGGACTTTACTAATTCACCATTCAAAAATATATCTAATACACCGCCACTATAATTGATGATAATATTGTTCCATTTTTGTAGTAAAAATTTATCATTTTTGTAAAGAATTCTGTGACCATTTTCATTATATTCTGTTAATTTGTTATTATTTGGACTTTCCGCTTGATCTATGGTAATCAAGAGTGTATTGTTTCTTGCATTGTATAACACATTTGGTTTGTCGCCGAAATTTAATAAAGAAGTGTATTTATTATAATTTTCATTCATATTTGCGGCCGCAGAATGAACTAACACCCAAAACGAGATGCCATATTGATAATCGTATTGTTCGCTACCATTTAAATCTATATATGTTCCCAATGCATATTCTGTATTTGTATTTACTGGTTTATTTACTAATTGTTTGCCGCCTTGTGTATTGATGATATTAAAGATAGAGGGCATTCTGAAATAAATAATAAATAACACAATACAAAATGCAATCATTCCTATAGAAGTTGTATCACTTGCATTATAATTACTAGAGGTCATGGTTTTTGCGGAATCAAAAATTCCGGTAAATAAACAAGGAATATAAAATAGAATACTCATTATCAAATTGAAAAATGCATTTTTTTTAGAATTGCCAACAGGTAATTCCACATAAATTGTTTTGTATATGATTCCCATTATAATGATTATGATTGCAATGTTTAATAACAAGCTAACAATGCTTGATTGCCCAGAATAATCTTGAATACTAGTAGCAATCCATACAATAAATAAACTAGATATTACAATACCAAATAACATTAGAATAGAACGTTTTGCTACTAACATAGTATTACTTGTAGCGGCTTTATCGGCCAACCCGGGAAATGCATTTACCACAACTAAAATAGCCCAAATAATTAAAATCAGCAAACTGATTACGAAAAAAGCTATAGCTGAACTGGTATCATTAAACAAAGCAGTACTATCTCCTTGAAATATATAAATAGAAATAGCAATAAAAATAAAAAGGTATACATAAAAACCTTTGGTAAGTATGTTTGTAAATGGTAAGAATTTATCGAATAAATTGGCAGAATCACTACCTGCTCGCTCTGGCAAAGAAATCACAATGATTAAATATAACAAAGCGAAAAACCCGATAGAAATAGCAATGATGGCGGATTCACCAAAATATTTACTAATATATCCTCCTGGATCGACTTTATAAAAAATAAAGAAAGTAGTAATTAAACATAAAAACAAAATCACCATTTTGATTCTTTCATAATTAATATTGAATTCATCAATATAACTATAGGTGCCTGCTTTATAAAAAAGTCCTAATCCTAAAATACCCGCCACTGGTAAAATAATATGGGCGTATTTATTGATCCATTCAGAAGGCACAAATCCGAAAAAAAGGATCACTCCTATAGTATATATAATTGCATAAGTAACACTGCTAATTTGTTGAAACAACTCTTTGAAATCTTTAAAATTGGGTATTAATGATATAGTAATAATGAAAATCAACAAACAAAAACACAATACATTGATTATATTCTTAGTAGTTTCTGTAGTAGAGCTACTTTTTTTGAGAAATAGATCTGTTTTAAAATAAATTAAACTCAAACAGAATAGTAAAAATAGTATTACTGCAAATCCCATGTAAAAAACCTTGGGTGTTTGTATATTTTGTAATATGTTTTCTTTTCCATTTTTATTTGCATTCATATTACTATATGATAATATTATTTCTTATTTCTTATTTCTTATTAATGATAAAGATGCATTAAAATATTAAGAGCAAAACTATCACCTTTTTTCAAGAGGAGGAATGATTTGTTTTCTTTTATTTTATGTTCTTCATAACTACCACGAAAATAATGACATTTTGTTGTAATGTATTTACATGCTATTGGTTTAGATAAAATAATAGGTATAAAGGGTCTCATTTCACAACCATTTAAACTGCAAGATTCAGGACTCTGTAAAATTCGTTTGTATATTTCATAATACACTTCTGGTTCTAAATATTCTTTGTAAATTTTTACAACAATATCTCTAGGTAAATTATCTAGTATATTTTGTTGTATTCTTTTTAATTCTGGATCTACTTCTGGATTGGTTTGCATGATGGAAATTTGAATATATTGTAAAACTATTTAAAAACCTTTAAATGGTTTCAATTTTATAATCTATTACATGTTTTCGCTGGCGGTTTTTCTTCCATGACAATTGCGACACAATGCAATTAAATTTTGCACATCATTTCCGCCGCCATATTCAAGGCGCAATTTGTGGTCAATTTCAAATGTATGATCTAATTGTTGCATACAATTTCCGCATTTCCAATCTTGACTAGAAGCCACGTACTTCTTTTTGGTTTCACTTACGGAGCGTTTTGTGCCATTTTTTCCAGAATTTAATATTCGTTGTTCAGATGAAAACCCTGACCCTAAACTTGCAGGATTTAATCCATTCAGTGTTTCCATAAATGAACCACTACCTTCTGTATCATTGGATGTATAATCAATAATAGGACTCAACATGTCCATGGAATTTCTATTGATCGGCATAAATTTTACTATGTTATTTGCATAATATAACATATTACGTCCTTGGTCTGGATTTTTCTTTAATAATAAATAAATTCCAATGCCTAATGATGCATAAAATATCATTTTATAATATTTTTTGAAAGACCATAACATTTTTGTATATTTTCCATCATTATATGCATTGTAAATGAAAAATGCGGTAAGTCCTAGTACAAATATTTCTAATCTCATATATATTTATATTATATAGATATATATCTAAATTTTCTATTTCTATTTCTATTAGGCCTTTTTCTTTTTATCCATTGGGATAGTATCAGTGGGATCCATTTCATCCATTGATTTATCCATAGTACCCATAGCCTCTTGACCATAAGCTCCCTGAATGCCTAAACTTCTAAAGACAGGCTTATGTTGTGTTATACGAGCAATTCCAAACATCGCCAACAAAATAACTACATATGGCAACAACACTAAAAACCAAGACAAATAGGAAAAGCCCTTCTTACATAACCAACCTAGTACAAATGTCCATGCAAACGCAAACATCATTTTAACTAATATCGCACCAAAAGGCATGCCTCTAACCAATCCAATAATGGATGCAATTACTGCAATAGCAAAATAAATTTTTGCTGGTGTGCAGAGTTTACTAAACATCTTTTGCATTTTTATATATTATTACAAGATTTTTATTTTATAGACATCAAAAATGGTTTCTTAAATCTTCTTTGTTTTGGCTTGCGTTTAAAAGTAATAGAAGATCTTTTATTTTGTATTCCTCTAGCATAATTTCTACGTGTGATATTTGGTTTTTTGGATTTGGATTTTTTGGGCATTGCTAATCTATACAATAAATCTTCTAAATCTTTCAAATCGGAATACAATGCATCCATTCGAATAGGTGTATGCCTAGGTGAGTACAAGTATTCGACAAATATATGTTTTAATTTATTAAAAAGTTCCATTTCTTGTATTGTTAATTTGTCATAATTATTAAATAAAAATTCAATATATACAATATATACGCTAATAAACCCCCAAATATCGACATATTGGATAAATACATTGTCTAAATAATCACGCAAACTTTCTTTTACATAAATTCCTGGTTTTGTAAAATGCACCAATACATCAATAAGATAATCTACAATATATTTTAAAGTAATTTGGGTTTCGACCATTTTCAATTTTGATTCTTTGGATATGGATGTAATAGAAGAACTAAACAATATAAACATCATCTCATTGATTAGTTTATAATGACCCAGTCCCCTTTCCTTCATCCATAATGAAATATAATCTATTAGAAAAGGCCGCAACTCTATTGCATTTGGTTTTCCTCCTTTTTGTAAAAAATCGGTGTATTTTTCAATAAATCTATCTGAAAATAAAATCACTGAAAAGGGGACATTGAATTGAAGGGGGCGATTCCTCCATGTTCTAGGAAATGTATGATTTTTAAATGGTATATATTCCAATGAAAGCCCCCAATCTACCAAACGCGTTTCCATATCAAACCCAACTAATATATTGCTATCTTTTATATCACAATGATATACATACATTTTGTTCATGGGAACAATCCCTTTTTCCAATAATCTTGCCAATTTTACATGAAGAGAATACATTTTTTTAAAGGAACCTTTTTCATAAAAGGAATCATCCACTGGTATTCCACCATGTGGCATATTTAATGCCAACATGGTATCTAATTTTGTATTTATATTTGCTTTTGTTATATTGTCTTTTGGTAATGCTCTACATTTACTTGAAAAGTTGTTAATATCTGATGAAGTAAGAGGCGCAGGTTTACATAAAGTTACGTCGTTGATTAGGAAAAAATCAGTATAATCTTTGATAGTATGTAGCTTTTTTTTAATAGAAGCAATTTCATTGTATTCAGAAAGTGCATGTTTTTCTGTCATTAATTTTGATATTTTATTTTTAGGACGCGTTTTTTCTCCTTCGCAAATTAATGCAGGGCTAAATACGCACCCGTATCCGCCGGATGCTAATACATTACCTCCTTTTTTCTCTTTTTCTTTCTGTACTTTTCTTTTTTTGGTTTTATTTGTCATTACTATTATATAGCATACATTATAATTATTTATCATATAAATAATATATGGAACCCACAATGCCTAGTATTATAAAAATGTAGATTATTTTTCCCTGTATTTTTTTTATTGTAGCCAAGTTTTCATCTTGTGTTTTATAAGCATCATAATAATTTACATAAAAATCTTGTAAGGAAATTTTGGGCTTTTCTAGAGCTTCGTTGATTTTATTATGAATAAAATGTGTCCAACGAATAAAAGAGTCGCGATTGTCTAAATAAGGTGTTATGGGGTATTTTTCGATCAATTTACTAAAGGAAGTGGAAATTTGTTCTACCGGAAGAAACAAGGGAAGATTTTGTATAAATTCATAGTACTTTTTTTTTGTTACTCCGTTTGGATGATGCGGATAAGTCATCGCTAATGTATGCAAAAAAAACCAATAATGTGGTCCCCATACTTTCGGATCTAAATAAATGGTTGTCATTCGTTAATGTTGCATTACAAATAGAATAAAAATATACACTTTTCCACCTTTTCCACCTTTTTAGAAAAGGTGGAGCCAAAAATAAATAACTTTTGCTCCACTTTTCCACCTTTAAGAAAGGTGGAGCCAAAATATATTTCCACCTTTTCCACCTTTTCCACCTTTAAGAAAGGTGGAGCCAAAATATATTTCCACCTTTTCCACCTTTAAGAAAGGTGGAGCCAAAATATATTTCCACTTTTCTTAAATACTAAAAGTAACTTTTGCTCCACTTTTTTAAAAGTGGATTTGCTCCACCTTTTTCCACCTTTTAGAAAAAGGTGGAGCCAAAAATAAATAACTTTTGCTCCACTTTTTCTAAAAGTGGAAAAAGTGGAAAAAGTGGAAAAAGTGGATAAAATGACTTAAAAATAACTATTTATATTACATAAGTGTTATTATATGAATCGAAATACAAATATATGTAATAATTGCGGGAAACCAGGACATATGTTTCATCAATGTAAGTTGCCTATTACTAGTTATGGGATTATTGTATTTCGCCCTAGTTCCGAAGGTTTGCAATTTTTAATGATTCGTCGAAAAGATAGTTTTGGTTATATTGATTTTATTCGTGGTAAATATTCGTTATCTAATTTACTCCAAATACAAACAATCATTGATGAAATGTCTATATCTGAAAAAGAACGCATAGTAAATGAATCGTTTGATGAATTATGGTCTAGTATGTGGGGTAATTCAACAAATAATCAATTTAAAAATGAGGAAATTGCATCTTGTAAAAAATTTTATCAACTAAAAGAAGGTATTTTTATAGAAAACGAAAGAATACAATTACAGGATCTTGTAAACAAAAGCGAAACAAAATGGTACGAAACGGAATGGGAGTTTCCAAAGGGTCGCAGAAATCCAAAAGAAAAGGATTTAGAATGTGCAATGAGAGAATTCGAAGAAGAAACGGGCATTTCTATTTCTAAAATTAAAATGGTTGAAAATGTATTGCCTTTTGAAGAAATATTTATTGGGACAAATCATAAATCTTATAATCATAAATATTTTTTAGCATATATGGTAGAACCCGATGACTTGGATTTGGAAAATTTTCAAGTTTCTGAAGTTAGCAAACTAGAGTGGAAAAATATTGATAAATGTTTAAAGGATATTCGACCTTATAATTTAGAAAAGAAGAAATTAATTGAAAATATTAATAAAGTATTACAAGAATATAGATTATATTCATAATATATAGTATTATGAATAAAGAATCTATGAAAAAAATTAAAAAAAAAATCCTTATTGATTCTGATAGTTCTGAATTGAACGATACAGATGTGTTTTCTGATATTCCGTCAACATCTACTTTTGTCTCTGACTCTGAGTCTGAGTCTGAGTCTGAAGTAGATTTGGAAAAAGAATATGAAAGAATCCAAGGAAAAGAAAATTGTGTTGGAGAAAATTATTATTCTCTCGATTGTAATGAATTTTTATTAAAAAAGGAACTTGTTGAGCGTAATTATTTGAAGGAACATGAAGACGAAACGCCGCATTTGTATCCGAATTTAAATGACCCTGAATTTAATATTAAAATTGCATCGAAAAAAGAATTTAATGATACAAAATATGACGGAAAAATCTATGAAAATATTAAGGAACAAGCAGATATTTTAGCAAAAGCGGATTTTGAATTACAGCCTCATCAGGCTTTTGTCAAAAACTTTTTGTCGTTTCAAACACCTTATAATAGTTTGTTATTGTATCACGGATTGGGCACAGGCAAGTGTATGAAAAAAGGCACACCTATTATGCTCTCAGATGGAAGAATTGAATTAGTGGAAAATATTAAAGAAGGCGATTTTTTAATGGGCGACGATTCTACGCCCAGAAAGGTTCTCTCTATTGCGAGAGGACAAGACAAGATGTATGATATTATTCCTGTCAAGGGCGATAAATATACAGTGAATCAAGAACATATTTTATGTTTAAAGGCCTCTGGAAACTCAGAAACCATTGAAATTTCTGTAAAGGATTATTTAAAATTATCTGAAAAGGAAAAAGCATTGTTAAAAGGTTACAAAGTTCCAGTAAATTTTGAAGAAAAGGATTTGCCTTTTGACTCTTATATGATTGGCTATTGGTTAGGAGATGGAATATCAAAAGAAAACCAAAATGATTTTATAAAAGAGTTGAAATTATTGAATAATAAACATATTCCAATGATTTATAAATGCAACTCTAGAGAGAATCGTTTAAAACTTCTCGCAGGATTATTAGATAGCAACGGGCATGTAGACAATACCGATTCTTGTTTTGAATTGTATTTTGAAAAAGAAACACTTATGGATGATGTTATCTATTTGGCAAGAAGTCTTGGATTTGCATGTTACAAGACAGAAAAAAAAGGAATAATTCATATTTATGGAGAAGGAGTAGAAGAAATTCCTACCCAAATGGTAAATCGTCCAAGAAAACAAATTAAAGACGCTCTTATGACTGGTATTAAAGTTGAGTATGTAAATGAAGATGACTATTATGGTTTCACATTAGATGGAAATTGTAGATATTTAATGGGAGATTTTTCAGTAACACACAATACTTGCTCAGCAATTGGCGTGTGCGAAGAAATGCGCGAATATATGAAACAAGTGGGTATTAAAAAGAGAATCATGATTGTTGCTTCTGAAAACGTCCAAGACAATTTTAAATTACAGCTATTTGACGAGCGAAAGTTGAAATTGATTGATGGTGTTTGGAATATTCGGGCATGTACAGGAAATAAGTTATTGCAAGAAATCAATCCAATGAATATGAAAGGCATGACAAAAGATAAAATCGTAAGTCAAATTCGCGGCCTTATTAATGCCAATTATATATTTTTAGGTTATGTGCAATTTGCCAACTATATTATTAAAGCCATGAATTACACCGAAGAGTTACAAAGACAAAGAAAGGAAAGATCCGGAATTAAAAGAATTCAAATGCTTAAAAATATGAAAATAGAGTTGAATAGTAGAGTGATTCGTCGTCTTAGAAAAGAGTTTGATAATCGTCTTATTGTGATTGATGAAGTCCATAATATTCGAAAAACAGACGACAATGAGAACAAAAAAGTGGCCATTCAATTGGAAATGCTTGTTAAATCAGCGCAAAATATGCGTTTTTTGTTTCTCTCTGCAACCCCCATGTACAACAATTATAAGGAAATTGTATGGCTTTTGAACTTGATGAATACGAATGATCGCCGAGGTAGAATAGAAGTACGTGATATTTTTGATAAGCATGGTAATTTTAAGAAACACGGGGAAGAACTTCTCATTCGAAAGGCAACTGGATATATTTCTTTTGTAAGAGGAGAGAATCCTTATATTTTTCCTTATAGAGTATATCCCAGTGAGTTTGCTAAAAAGAATACGTTCCCTGCTATATCTTATCCGTCTTATCAAATGAATTTGAAAAAAATAAAACATGAAGATAAAAAACGAATTTTAAGTTTGTATTTGACTAAACTTCCCGAATGTGGCCATTGTGGTGTATGTCAATATTGCGCATATAAATATATTATACATCAATTGAGAAGTAAGGAATTTTCTATTACTACCAAAACGGGTATTGTTAAAGAAATGCCGAGTTTTGAAAATATGGAATCTTTTGGTTATACATTGCTGCAAACACCTTTAGAATCTCTTATTATTTCTTACCCAATTCAAGGATTGAAGGATATTTTGGATACTATGGTAGAAGAATCTTATGACGAAGATTTCTCTCAAAGTTTTTCTGAAATGACAGAAGATGAACCCGTTCCATCTAAACAAATTACAATTTTAAGTGATTCGGAACATACTTTAGTAGATGAACCCAATGAATCAGAGAAAACATTGGTAGATGAATCCGAGAAAACATTGGTAGGAGGTTCCATGATCGGTGGTACAGGTCCTAATCCTCATTTATTAACTGGTAGAAATGGTTTAGAACGTATGATGACTTTTTCTGATGACAAATCCCCGCCATTAAAAGGAAATTTTGAGTACAAAAAGGCGACTTTGGATCAATATGGGCGAATCTTTTCTAAGGAACATATTGGCAAATATAGTGCAAAAATCGCCACCATATTAGATAACATTTATAATAGAGAGAAGGGGATTATTGGTGAAGGTGTTATATTGATATATTCGCAATATATTGATAGCGGATTAATTCCTATGGCGCTTGCATTGGAAGAATATGGGTTTACAAGGTATGGTGATGGTACGAAACCATTGTTTAAAAATAGGCCTGTAGATGTGGTCGATGCGAGAACCATGCAGCCACATACAAAGAAGAAAGAGGACACCTTTATACCTGCGCGTTACGCAATGATTACTGGTGATCCACGATTGTCGCCCAACAATGACTATGAAGTAAAAGGATTAACCGGCGAAGATAACAAAGACGGGTATAAGGTGAAAGTGATTTTGATTTCAAAGGCGGGATCAGAAGGCATTGATTTTAAATTTATTCGTCAAGTACATATTCTAGAGCCATGGTACAATATGAACCGCATAGAACAAATTATTGGTCGCGGAGTACGTAATTTTTCACATAAAGATTTGCCATTTGAAAAACGAAATGTCGAAATTTTTATGTATGGAACTATATTGGGAGAGAATCATGAAGAATCTGCTGATTTATATGTGTATCGAGTGGCAGAATTTAAAGCCATTCAAATAGGAAAAGTGAGCAGAGTACTTAAAGAAAGCGCGGTAGATTGCATCATTCATCATGATCAAACCAATTTTACACAAACAATAATGAGTGCAAGTTTAAAAGAGCCCATTACCCAAATTCTCTCTAATGGAAAAGTGTTGAAAGATTTTAAGGTCGGTGATGCGCCTTTTTCACCTGCGTGCGATTATATGGCACAATGCGATTATGATTGTAGACCAGATAAAGATATTTTGGAAAAGGATTTGAATCAAGATACTTATCATGAAAAATTCATTTTGTTAAATTCGGAAAAAATTTTACAACGAATTCGGATGTTAATGCGGGAAAATTTCTTTTATAAAAAGGACGATTTACTTCGACAAATACGAGTGCAAAAAGAATACCCATATGTGCAAATATTTTCTGCTTTAACGCAATTAATTGATGATGAAAATGAATTCATTACAGATAAATATGGGAGAGATGGGCGATTAGTCAATATTGGCGAGTATTATTTGTTTCAACCAGTTGAGTTGAGAAATAAACAATTGTCTGTGTTTGATCGATCAGTGCCGATTGATTTTAAACATGAAATGGTAAAATTTGACATTAAAAAAAATATGCAAAATGCTAAAAAAAATGCAACAGAAGAAAAAGGTCAAAGAAGGGAAAAAGGAGAAAGAGGAGAAAAAGGAGAAAGAGAGGAAAGAGCAGAAAAAGGAGAAAAAGGAGAAAGAGGAGAAAGAGAGGAAAGAGCAGAAAAAAGAGAAAGGGAAGTAGAAAAAGGCACTCAAGTATTGGATGAAATCAGAATGCAATTTGATACAGCATTAGAATATTCTAAAAAAACCAAAATTTCCAGAGGCGAAGAAGATTGGTATAAATATTGTGGTATTACTATGAAGAAAATGGCAAAAGAATATCCAGAATCCAAAGACATGTTATTACCATTTTTGATATCGCATATGGTAGAATCCCTTTTGTTCGATGACAAATTAAAATTAATGAATTATTTGTATTCCTTAGAAAAAATGAAGAAACAAAGTCTTGAATGGTATTTAAAAGAATATTTTGAAAATAATAGTATTGTTTCTAAAAAGATGACAGCATTTATCATGTATAAATTAGGAAAAAGAAAGATTATGATATTGAACGAAAACAATGTATGGGTAGAAGCAGAACCAGAAGAAGAACGTGAAATTGCCAGCATTAAAAGTGTAAAAGATATGTTGACGTTTAAACCATCGGATTTTAATAAATTTGTTGGATTTATTGGTTATGAAAAAAGTCATCGATATTTAGTATTTAAAACAAAAGATATTACCTCTAAACGTGATACTGGTGCACGATGTGACGAATCTGGCAAAATAAAAACTATGCAAAAGTTGAATGAAATATTGGGCGATGAAATATATACAAAAGAAAGTACAAAGGCTCAAAAAGTTGGGAAAGAAGTCGTTAGTGAAGCCATTAGCCATAATGAATTATGTATTTTGGAAGAATTTTTATTGAGATATTTTAATTCTATTAAGAAAGATGGCAAGTCATGGTTTTTAACACCAGAATTAGCATTGTGGCATAAAATGTATTCTATTTAGTATTATATTTATAAAATATAAAATTGAATAAAAAAGAAATAAAAAGATAATATGTACAATATATAATGGAACCAGTAGCAAAACAAAGACCGAGAAATAGAAGAGATAAACTTCAAACTATATATTCAAGATGTTTGCTTACTAGGAAAATAACGTTACCCATGAAAACGATTGGTAAAAATTTACAAGTAAATATAGAAGAAAATATAAAAGCGCAATTAGAGGGGAAATGTGTAACCGAGGGATTTATCAAACCCGGATCTATTAAAATTATTTCTCATTCCAGTGGCACGATTGAACGTGGTAATCAAATTTTGTTTGAAATTGTATTTGAATGCGAAGTTTGTTTTCCTGTGGAAGGTATGATTGTATCATGTGTTGCCAAAAATATTACAAAGGCTGGAATTCGTGCGGAAAGTGCTGGCGAAATACCGACGCCAGTAGTTGTTTTTGTTGCAAAAGATCATCATTACAATATGCCGCATTTTGCAGAAATTAAAGAAGGTGATAAAATAAATGTCCGCGTCATTGGTCAGCGTTTTGAATTGAATGATAAATATGTATCTGTTATTGGCGAATTGATCAAAGAAAAAGAAACTGCGCCTTTTACAAAAAAACCTCGCCTGGTTATTGAGGAAGAATAACATTTCCTGTGTTTATGAATACATCTTTGTCATTACATATAAAAATTTGAATAATTTTTTTGGTTTCATTGGAAAACTTTATAGCATTATTTTTATTATGTGTAATGAAAAAATCGGAAGAAACATACAAATATTTTTTTTCTTCTTCTAGTCGATCATATAAAGTTGTTCTATAATTTTCAATACCATCTTCCATTTACAAATATATTGTAGTATTTTTTATATTCTATTTTACTAAAAATATAAAATAGAAAAGGTATAAAAACATATTGTAGTATTTTATTATATGATGCATGCGACACTTTCTACAAATGAAAAAAATCAATATTCGGTAAGTGAATTGAATTATATTCGAGAAACCATTGAAAACATGAATAAATTTAATCAAATTGAAATATTAAAAATTTTAAATAAACACAAAAGTGTTACTTTAAATGAAAACAAATATGGTATTCATATTAATATTTCTGATTTGGATAAAGAAATTGTCGATGAATTGAATACATATATTAAATATGTAACCACTCAAGAACAAAATTTAAATACTATTGAGCTGCAAAAGGAGAATTATAGAAATACATATTTTTCAAAAGATATTAAAGATAAAAATTAAAAATATATAAGACAGGCAATGATTGAAGAAAAGGTAATGTTTGAAGGAGAATATAATGATGTATGTAAGGATATACAAGATTATATAATAGATGATAATTTTATTCAAAGAGCATTACAATTTAAAATGGTGAAAGAGAATGGATCAATGAAAGAAAAGAATCCAATGAAAAAGAAAGAAATTACAGAACAAAAATGGTTTCTTCCTAATCAGCAAGACACTCTGTTTTGGTGTTATTATATTATAGTAAATGGTATTAGTGCTTATGAAATGTTGCATAGTAAAAATTTCTTGGTGGCCAAGCAAATGAAAATAGAGTTGGTAATCATGATTCGAAAACATAAAGATACTTTGAAAACCTATAAATTTGATACCCTTACCAATATTGAAAGTAATTTGGCAAATGATTCTTGTATAAATATAAAAACATTTTTAGCTTTATGTTGTATTGCAAATATAAACGTTGTGTATATTAGTAGGAAGACCTATTTTACGTCGTTAATGAATGATACAAATGTAGTATATGTAGTGAATGAAATATGTAAGGGGTCTAAATATGAATATTGCTTGGCTGCTGATGGACAAATAGATGAAATATACAACACTTTGTATAAAGTAGATAAAATAGATAAACCTATAAAGGCATTCTCTAGTTATCATGTAGAAGAATTAGTGAATATGTGTGAAAAGTTAGCTATTGAATATAAGAATAAGAGCACTGGAAAAACAAAACCAAAGAAAGATTTATATGAATCAATTGTGCAATATTTTTAATATATAAAAAAAATGAACAATAATTTAAAAATATGTCTTATTATATAATATACTAATGACTTCACCAAAACAACAAAAGGATTATAATTTAGAAGGAGGTGTTAATTTTGGGTCAGATAAATTAAATAACTTTTATAAAAATTTGGATAGGAGTGTTCAAGTAAAAATAAGAGCTATGAATCGGGAATCCGCCATTGAATTATTGGAAATCATGAGTAATCCTAATATTCAAGAGGTGTATGATGGTTTAACTGATAAAGAAAAGCTTGATTTGAAAAAGATGGGTCTTGTTAATAAATACAATACGTTGAAAAAAATGTTGGATAAAAAAGTGAAGGAGACCACATTTGTATTAGAATCGTTGAATCCACCTTTACCTGTAGATGCTACTAAAAAATTTGTTGCTACCACACCACCTTTACCTGTAGATGCTACTAAAAAATTTATTGCTACCACACCACCTTTACCTGTAGATGCTGCTAAAAAATTTGTTGCTACAACACCACCTTTACCGGTAGATGCAGTCCCTGTAGAAAAAGAAGAAGAGGAAGAAGAGGAAGAAGAGGAAGAAGAGGAAGAAAAAAAAGATATTAAAACATCATCACAACGTTTTGACCATTTAGTAAAAACATATTACGACAATAATCGTAATGGAGAACTGGAGGTAAAATTCGGCACCAAAGGCATTAAAAGTATTTCAAAAAACAACTATGACAATGTGGTTAGAAAATTGAAATCATTAGGGTTTCGTTCAATAGGAGAAGAAGCTGGATCTTATTATTTACGAGTCAATTGTGAATTTTTGGATAGCATTACTGGGAAATTTAAGTTATCCAATATTCGAACCGATATACGTGGATTCACCAATATTCAAGAATTTTGTAAAACAAATGATATCAAACATTTGCCTCAACCATTGTTAGTAGAGCATATGACAAAGGGACCCATGTTTATCAATAAAGAAAAAATATTTCCGGTTGATTTTGACGATTTCAATTTCAGAGTCACATATAGTGCAGAAAATCAAATCACTAAAACTGGAATCATCCATAGCATTGTAGAAAACTGGCGCAAATCTAAAAAAGAATTTCGCCTTATTAATCGTGTAAGTTTTGCTCACCCTGATTTCCCGTTCCGTGTTGATATTAGCATTGTCAAATATGGCAACCGAATGGCCGATAAATTTGGTCGTGAAAATCGTGGCCCTATGATTCGCGTGTATACCATGGACGAATCCAATGTGCTTCATAACGAAGAAATCTATGAAATTGAAATAGAAGTGGAAAATATGCAAGTAGGGCCAGGAACTTTGTTCAATACACCGAGTCCAATTGTAGATTCTCTTAGGAAAGGAATTAAATACATATTGAGTGGTTTACAAGAAACCAATTATCCTATTTCTTATCCAGAACAAAGAAACATATTGGATGCATATATGAAATTGATTTGGAGAGAAGAATCCAGTAAAATAAAATATATTTCCAGCAAATATTTTATTGGTCCAAGTTCTTATACATTGCAAATGGAAAATATTGCCGAAGTGGATGAAAATGTGAATGTGCCAAATATCCGCAATGGATTTGTAGTAACAGAGAAAGCGGATGGGGAACGTCAGTTGCTTTATATTTCGAATGAGGGCAAAATCTATTTCATCAATACCAATATGGATATTATCTTTACAGGGGCCAAAACAGACAACAATGAATGTTACAATACATTGATAGATGGTGAATTAATTCGCCATGATAAATATGGAAAATTCATCAATTTGTATGCTGCCTTTGATATTTATTATATAAAAAATATGGATGTTCGATCTTATACGTTTCTTCAAGATGCAGAAGAAAAAGATATTTATAAATCCAGATATAATTTGTTGCATTTTGTAAGACAAAATTTAAATGCGGTGGCCATTTCTTATATTCCAAAAGAAAAATCAAAGAAGAAGATAGATGTCCCCGAGTTTAAAAAAGCAGAAGGTTTATTATGCCCTTTTCGTTTTAGCGTAAAAGAATTCTTTCCAACCAATAATAAACAATCGATATTTGAAGGTTGTAGACAAGTGATACAAAAAGAAATGGATAATCGATTTGAATATAATACGGATGGTTTAATCTTTACACATATATTTTACGGAGTGGCTTCTGATAAAATCGGAAAAGCGGGGCCAATGGAGAAATCTACATGGGCTTATTCCTTTAAATGGAAACCCCCACAATTTAACACCATCGATTTCTTGGTCACTACTGAAAAAGGACCTAATGGCGATGACATTGTAAAAACGATGTTTGAAGACGGAATCAGTACAACGGACGTTTCACAAATAAAAGAATATAAAAAAGTGGTATTGCGATGCGGGTTTAATGAAAAACGCGATGGATTTATCAATCCATGTCAAGATATTATTGACGATAATTTACCGCAATATCAGATAAATTACGAAGACAAACATGATGCAAACTATATACCACAAAGATTTTATCCCACAGAGCCTTATGATCCGAATGCTGGATTATGTAATATTCTATTGCGTGCAGATGGTTCTGGTGGAAAGAAAATGTTTTCAGAAGAAAATCAGGTATTTGAAGACAACACGATTGTGGAATTTAGATATGACTTTGAGAAAGAAGTTGGTTGGCGCTGGATTCCTTTGCGTGTTCGTTACGATAAAACTGGCCGACTTAGAAAGGGCGAAAAAGAATACGGAAATGCCTATCGTGTATGCAATAGCAATTGGAAATCTATTCATCCTACAGGAAGAATTACGAGTGATATGTTGGCTACTGGATTAAATATTCCAGACATTAGCGTAAGTGAAGATAAATATTACAATACTCCTGTAGGAAAATTCAAGACTGAAAATATGAAACAATTTCATAATTTATATGTAAAGAAACATTTGATTGCTGGTGTTGCAAAACAAGGGGACACGTTGATTGATTTTGCTTGTGGAAAAGCGGGTGATTTACCGAAATGGATTGCTGCAAAACTATCCTTTGTATTTGGTATTGATATATCCAAAGATAATTTGGAAAATCGATTAGATGGAGCATGTGCGCGATTTTTAAAAGCTCGTAAATTGAATAAACACATGCCTTATGCGTTGTTTGTCAATGGAAATAGCGCATTTAATATTAAAGATGGGAGCGCCATGTTAAACGAAAAAGCCAAACAAATCACTGCTGCTGTTTTTGGAAAAGGCCCCAAAGATTGTGGCGCTGGAGTTACAAGACAATATGGAAAGGGTATGGATGGGTTTCATATTTCTTCGTGTCAATTTGCGGTCCATTATTTCTTTGAAAACCCCGATACATTGCGTGGATTTATGAAAAATATAGCTGAATGTACAAAACATAATGGTTATTTTATTGGCACCGCTTATGATGGCAAACTAGTATTTAATGAGTTGAAAAAAATCAAATCAGACGAGTCTGTTCAAATCTTTGAAGATGAGAGAAAAATTTGGGAAATTACAAAGGCTTATAATGCGGATACATTTGACGATGACTCCAGCTCTATTGGATATAGAATTGACGTGTATCAAGAATCCATTAATCAAGTTATTTCGGAATATTTAATTCATTTTGACTATTTTCATCGAGTCATGAGCGCATATGGTTTCGAAATAATAAGCAGGGAAGAAGCAGCCGAATTTGGTCTACCAGAAGGTTGTGGATTGTTTAGCGAGTTGTTTTTGAATATGTTGGATGAAATTTCCAGAAACAAATTCAAAGCGAAAGATTATGGGAATGCGCCAATGATGACACCTAATGAAAAGAAAATTTCCTTCTTAAATCGATATTTTGTATATAAAAAAGTGCGTGTTGTAAATACAGAGGCGATTGAATTGGAATTAGGTGAATACAACGAGACCGCTGCATTACGCGATAAAATGGAGACAAAACATGTTGTCAAAATTTCTGAAGAATTTGAGTTAAAATCTGACCAAAAAGTGAGAAAGTTGAGTAAAAAAATGCTTCTTGTTCCAGCGACAGAAGCGATCGATGAATTGGAAATAGAAGTAAAGAAAAAGAAATCAGAATCCAAATCAGAATCCAAATCAGAATCCAAAAAAAAATCTAAAAAAGTAATAATTATAGAATCAGATGATGAAGATTAGTCCAATTTTGGCAAATAAATTATATAGTTGTAAAATAATAAGACTTAAATATATACTAATATATAATAATAACTTTACATATGAGTTATTATATTATACCAAAAATTAAAAATTGGGTGGTTGTCAATCCTAAAAAAAACGATTCTGAAAATAATGATCCGTATGTGTCATCCACCTTGTTTTATTATTACAATGAATTACGCAATCAAATTTATAATTTATTTAATACACCTGAACATGAACAATATATAGAGTATGAAAGTATGACAAAACTTGTGCATCCTTATGAATATATTTTTTCAAAAGTTCCTGGCTCTAAATTTGCAGTGAGTAAACTAAAACCAAAAACCAATCTGTTTTACGATTTTTTAGAAGTGTCCAATACATTGAACATTTTTGAACCTTATAAAAATAAAACGATTCGTACTTTGCATTTGACAAAACACAATCACGATTCTATTGAATGTTTTGAAATGTTACGGGAAAATTATAGCGATGAAATTATGTGCCACGATGAAATAAATGAAGATATTATTTCTTCTATTGGAGAGAAAAAATTTGATTTTTTGTTTTTTGAAGCAAACACACAATCTCAACAAATGTACGTTATTTCCTTGTTCCAATTTGCAATGACGATTTTGAAAAATCAAGAATCGTGCGGTTCATGTATCATCAAATTGGATAATCTATTTCATAAACCTATTATTGAATGGTTATATTTATTATCTTCTTTATATGAAAAAGTATATATTTTAAAGCCAAATACTAGCAATATTACTACTTTCGATAAATATATTGTGTGCAAAAATTTTCAATACAATGAAAACAAAGCGCGGCATTATAAATTGAATTATTATAGATTGTTGATTTTTTTGAAAAAATTGGAAAATAAATACATTGAATCTTTATTAGATTTTAATGTGTCGTATCATTTTAGTATTAAATTAGAAAATATTAATATAATAATTGGTCAACAACAAATAGATTCTTTGGATTTGATTATGAATATATTGAAAAACAAAAATAAAGACGAAAAAATGGAATACATCAAGAAATTAAATATACAAAAATCAGTTTCTTGGTGTGAAAAATATAAAATTCCGTTTAATAAATTTGCTGAAAAAATAAATATATTTTTGCCGATTGTTCGTGATGTAAAAGAACATGTTGAAATAGAAGATTAATGTACTCCAGTAGTAGTATTATAAGTATTTGGTGATTGAGAAAAGTGATTTGAACTAATGATTGTGCCAGGATAATATCGGTAAGGAGATGGTTGAGAAAGAGAATCTTGGTATTGAGGAAAAGTTTTATAATGACAAAATTTTTTGTTTTGAAACTGCCTAGATTGAGAGAAATTGAGGGGCCATGGTGTATTACATTGTGGTGCCTTATTTTTCTCTATATTGATTCTATTTGTTGCATCTCCTGCATATATTTGGTTAGCTGTTACCAAAAGAGGTCCAGTGTTGTTATAGTTTTGTATGGAAGCAGCATTGGTAGATATAGTATCTACATTTAATTTGAGATTTCTTGTGGATGAATCCACTGCGCCTTGTTTGGCAAATTGATAGTTGTTTGGCTTATAAGTAACCAACTGACAACCAATTGGGTTCGAAGGACCAGAAAGTGGCATTCCCCAATAAGGATTACTAATAAAATCTGTAAACACTTTTAATGCGGGAACTTTTTGATTTTCTGGTAAGCCGTTCAGCCAATTGAAAAATCCTTGTATGGAATTTATATTGGTAGCGTTGAATGCGTTGACTTCTGCTTGTGTGATAATATTTGCGTTCAACATGATGCTCAACATTTGACCTATGAGTGCATTTTCGGTGGCATCAAATATTTGCGCGTTTGGTTGACAATTCGCTAAATAAGTATTTGTAAGTGATTCTGGTGCGCCGGGTTTAACACCTGTATTGTTTGTAGAAATATAATAAGCATTTGCATCATTGGTAGGTAAATTGGTTCTATAAGACAAGAAATTAAATGCTTTTTGCTCGTAGGTTTTACATCTGTTTTGCAAATATTGTTTATGAGTTGTATAATAATTTTTGTTTAAATTGGTGCTAGCATAAATAGCGCGTCGTTTTGCCTTGTATTCATCATTACAACACAAAGTAGCGTTTTGGGTGTTTGCCTCTGGATTTTCCTCTAAAAAAAATTTGTTAGGATAAAAACTGGAAACAATTCCGACTCCTTCGCAAGTTTTGCAATCAGTATTTAATTGCGAAACATTGTCTAATTCATATGGTGGATTTTGTCGAATAGAGAAGGCGCCGGGTTTATCTTGCATATCATTCAATAGGCCGGATCCGCCAAATCCGCCGCCTAGAGAGGTGCCTTTACTGGATTTGACAAATCGGTTCATGTTATAATTGATGAGTCCCGCTTCATTAATAGTGATGGGGATGGCTCCATTTGTGGGGTCAACACCATGCAAATTATTTGCCTTCACTGGTTCAGCAACAATCACGCGACCTTTTCTAAAATGTTTAATAGGTCTAGGTAATCCAAATCCAGTAGGAAATACGTTTCCAGGGTCATTGTTTGTTAAAGGTCGAATATGTCCTGGGGCGGTTCCTACTGGATTACTATTGATGCCAGTACCTTTCCATGAAATATATTGTTTATTAAAATAAGTGCTTCTTTGAGAATATCCGGAAGCCGGTTTTGAATTCATTCCTAATGGATAAACTGCAGTGGACATTTATATTATTATGAAAGAAAATAAAAAGCTTATATAATATATATGTTATTAAATGTATTAATTGTATTTTTCCTATTTTTGCTAGCGTATCAACTATATTTAGCAAACAACATTATTGAAGGTAATCAAAATAGAAGTAGTAGTAGTAGCGATGATCCAGCAGGAAGAGCATATATTCTTTCTTTAGAAACAAAAGCAGAATTGGATAGAGTCAATAAAAAAATTACGAATTTAGAAACACAAATGCAAGATTTATCAATGTCAAACAAAGAAATGGCGCAAAGTTTGCCGGGTGCAGGTGGGCAAGTAGTACCTCCAGAATCATTATAAATATGTTTCTTGTATTAAAAAAATATATTTATATAATGTAAGTAATGGCAACTTCTATTCAAGACTATCCATATCAAGATAATATTAGCACACCAAGACAACTTGGAATGAGAGAAACAGGTACAATACCTCAATTGGGTAGAAACGTTAGAGGGCTTACTGAATATGTCAGATTATTGTTGGCTGGTACTGGTAGGGCATCTGCAACAAGAAACCCTTTAGGTAACAAATATTTTTTGAAAACGGGGGCACAATGCCGAGCTACAGATACATGTGAAAGAGATGAAACTGGTAATTTAGTATGTAAAGATACTGCTAGATATATTTATTTAAACAATGTACCGGGCGGTAGAATTCCATTTATATCTAGTGGCTTTGGTGTCAATTTTACTCAATTTAGAGGTCTTGTTCCGGGTGCAATAGAAAATTTGAATGCATTGAATCCAAGTGCCGTTTTTCGTGCTTTCAGAGATGGTGCAACGCCGCCTTGTCAGCGAATCACTATGGAGACGATTGATAATAATAATAATAGCAGACCAGAAACGCATTATGTAACTTTATCAGATATTCGAGCAATGGATCCTTGTTGGTTTGGAGATAATTACAATAGGACAAATCCAGTGACAAAACGTAAATGTAGAGAGACATTTGAAACTTTAAATCCTGCACCAGTGATGTCAGATGACCCATTAGATCAATTATATTTTGTTGGGTTAGCAGGTGTCGGAATTTATGTATTTTATCGTATTATGGAAAAAGCATCTTAATCCTTCCACCTTTTCCACCTTTAGGAAAGGTGGAGCCAAAACCCTTTTCCAAAAGGTGGAGCCAAAACTTTCCACCTTTATTCTAATTTTGCTTCTACCTTTTCCACCTTTTCCACCTTTAGGAAAGGTGGAGCCAAACTCTATTATTCTAATTTTGCTTCTACCTTTAAGAAAGGTGGAGCCAAACCCTATTATTCTAATTTTGCTTCTACCTTTAAGAAAAGTAGAGACAAAACCTTTTCAAAAGGTGGATTTCACTTTTTACAAAGTATAGTATATAATGAAAAGATCTAAAAAAAATATAATGAAAAGATCTAAAAAAAGACATTCTACTAAAAAACGTCGAGCCAAAAGATCTTCGTTAGCCAAAGGTACTTCGTTAGCCAAAAAATCTTCGTTAGCCAAAAGATCTTCGTTAGCCAAAAAATCTTCGTTAGCCAAAAGATCTTCGTTAGCCAAAGGTACTTCGTTAGCCAAAGGAGGTCCTCCAGACAAAGTCAAATGCTGCATGTGCGACAAAGAAATCGACACCATAGATGGTCTCATCCCATCAGCATGTCTCACAAAAAACGGCGCCAATAGAGCCCACAGATGTTGCAAACAATGTTGGTTTTCAAAATTTGCCATCGAAGATGCCGACCATAGATGTCCAGGTTGTGTGAAAGGTTTACCTCTAAATGGGCCACCCATAGACACATCTGTTGTTATCGATTTAACTGCAGAATAACTTTTTCTTTAAGTACTTTTTCCCAAAATATATATATTCCATTTCTTTAAGTCCTTTTCCCAATTTATTCTTTTTTCCAATATTTTTTGAGCAAAGTATTTTGGGAATTTCAAAAATGGACAAAAAAAATGTCCAAAAATTGAAATGGCCAAATACTTTGCCCAAAAACGCGACCTTTGTGACCATAATTGAATTTTATGGTCTGGTTACCAAAAAAATAATGCAAAAATTGTGACCATAATTTTAAAAATATTTTTTGGAAAAAGGGTTTAGGGAGATTTTCTAACTAGCATATATAAGCTATGAATGCTAGTAAAAACTCTGAAAAAGTCACCCAAAATTTTTTATGCGAAATTTGTAACTATACTACGTCACGAAAAATAGATTTTCAAAAACATTTGTCAACCGATAAACATGAAAATAGCCAAAATGCTAGTAAAATGCTAGTAAATGCTAGTGATAAGTCGTCAAAAGTCGCAAATATTTTTAACTGCATTTGTGGTAAGAAATATTGTCATGATAGCAGCTATTATAGGCACAGGAAGAAGTGTCAATCCGTAAAACAAAATATTCCTTTCGAATTGACACAGGATACCATCATGCAAATTTTGAAACAAAACAGCGAATTTCAAAATATGCTTTTAGAACAAAATAAGACCATTATTGAATTGAGTAAGAATAATTCAATTACTAATAACACAAATCATACCAATTCACATAACAAAACATTTAATTTACAATTCTTTTTAAATGAAACTTGTAAAAATGCAATGAACATTAGTGATTTTGTGAATTCTCTCCAATTGCATATTTCAGACTTGGAAAATGTTGGTGAAATTGGATATATTGAAGGAATTTCGAATATAATTATAAAGAATTTGAACGCATTGGACGTAACAGAAAGACCCATTCATTGTACGGATAAAAAACGAGAAACAATGTATATTAAAGATGAAGATAAATGGGAAAAGGAAGATGAAAAACGTATGAAAATGCATAAAATGGTAAAAAAAATTACTAATAAAAACATTAGTTTGATTACCAAGTTTCAAGAATTACATCCAGAATGGAGAAAATGTACCTCTAAATATGCGGATCAATTCAATACGATTGTAATAGAAGCTATGGGTGGTAAAGGGGAAAATGATTATGAAAAGGAAGAAAAAATTATTAAAAGAATAGCAAAGGAAGTGTTTATTCATAAATTACATGATTCTTGTAATTGAAAAGAAAATGAAAGATTTAGAATTTTACTATTAACTCTAAATCTTTTTGTAAAATGTTTAACGTCTTCTGTGGCTTCTTCTGTGGCTGCGCTTTTTATGTCTTCTGCGGCCACCTTTAAATGTGGCTGCATGTGAAGCAACACCATGACCACATGATCCACCTCGTTGCTTTCGTTTGCGATGGGTTCTGTGTCTTTTTCCACCATAAACGGAAACCATTCCACCTGGAACCATTCCACCTGGAACCCTTCCAGGTCCAGGTCTTGGCATCCCTATTGGTAGATTTCCATGACTTTGC
>Ga0114979_10000286_pt1 | contig 33264 bp, 38 predicted proteins | sample S_140625_EF_Meta_FD_87315 | JGI IMG/M metagenome (GOLD analysis project Ga0114979, IMG submission 87315) | Freshwater microbial communities from Lake Simoncouche, Canada to study carbon cycling - S_140625_EF_MetaG | ecosystem: Environmental > Aquatic > Freshwater > Lake | place: Lake...
ACTACTGGGCCAACATTAACCCGCACTACTATTCTATCGTCTTCTAACTCCAATACGGCTGTATCTACTTTTACTTCTCCGCTTTCTGTTTGGGTGGACTACCCCGCTGGTAAGTCTGTATATAAAGATGCAAATGGTGTAATTACTGGCTACCCAATTTCAGGCGGCACAATAGATAACACAGTTATCGGTGGAACTACCCCTGCGGCTGGTACATTTACTACGATTACAGGACAGACAGGGCGGTTAAATGGTACTGGGCAAAATTTATTTACACAATCACAATTATTTTCTACTTGGAATGTAGCTTCTTTGGGTTTGGTTTCTGGGGGTTCTACAGACCCTTTAGGTACATCAACAGCTTCTACAATAATTGCCGATGGAACAACTGCGGCTCATGCACTACAGCTTAATATTAACCAAAGTAATATTCCTATTACTACTTCTGTATACGCTAAAGCAGGAACTAACAACTTTTTACAAATTCGCCTTGGCTCAGATGGCGTTCCGTATGCCAACTTTAATTTATCAACTGGCGCATTAGGTACTGTTGCTGGCGGTACTGCGACTATCACAGCATCAACAAATGGTTTTTATCGTTGCACATTTACCGTAACTTCTGCAACAGGAACGGCAATAGCATTTAATATTGTTACTTCAGGAACAGCCACAAGAAACGAATCTAACTCACTAGCAACTTCTGTAATTATTTGGGGCGCACAATACGAACTTGGTACAACTGCAAACACTTACATCCCCACAACCACTACAGCAGTTTACGGAACTCCTACCCTATCTTTTAGTGGAGTATCTACTCTAGGCTTAGAATCTAACGGATCATTATTCCTACAACCAGCAGGTACAGGCGCATTACAAGCCCAAGCAACTACTTCATCAGCAGTAGGCGGTAACGCTAGGGGTGCTAATGCGGTTGATTGGCAGACTAGTAGAAGTGCGGCATCGCAAGTTGCTAGTGGCACTGCTTCTGTTATTGGTGGTGGACAGGGAAATACTGCAAGCTCTTTATATGCTTCTCTAGTAGGTGGATTGAATAATACTTCTAGCAATATAGGCACTTTTGTTGGTGGTGGTCAAGGCGTTACAGCAACAAGAGATTACGCAGTAGCCACAGGGGGTATATCAAATGCTTCAACAGGCTATTTCAACTTTATTGGTGGTGGTGCAAGTAATTCAGGAACAGCCAATGCCGCAGTAACAACTAACACAACAACTATTGCTTTAACTGCTCAGACTACTGTTTACTTGTCTTCTGCTAATGCCAACATCAGAGTAGGCGCATTAGTAACTGGTACTGGTGTATCAAACTACACCTACGCCACCTCCACAGTAACTACTGGTACTCCAGCAGTAATGAACACTTCTACTATTAGCGGAACAACGCTTACTGTTGGTTCTTTAGCATCAGGCACAATTATTGCTGGTCAAAGACTTACTGGTACTGGTGTATCTGCTGGTACTTATATTGTTAGTGGTGCTGGTTCTACTTGGACAGTTACTCCTTCTCAGACAGTAGCATCTACAACGATTACTGGTACAGCTTATACATTCACAATCAGCCAAAATGCTACAACTGCCGCTGGTGTTACTTTATCTTTTTACACACCTCATGGAGTAGTAGTCGGTGGTGGTAATAACCAAGCTACAGGTTCATATAGCTTTATTGGTGGTGGTGGTAATGCTGGCGTGTCATCAGAGCGAAATGTCGCATCAGGCGATTGGGGTTTTGTTGGTGGTGGTAGAAGCAATACAGCAAGTGGTATTGGTGCTGTTATTACTGGAGGCGGAATAGGCGCAAACGGAGTTTCTTTTCCTAATTTTAGCTCTGGTGCAAGCAGTTTTATTGGAGGTGGAGCAAATAATAACACTTCTAATAATTATGGCGGTATTTTGGCTGGATTTGGAAATATTTGTAGTGGAGTATCTGCTACTAACATTGGCGGCAGACAAACAACTGATAGAGGAATTAACGGAATTACTGTTATAAATGGAGGTGCAAACCCATTAGGTGCAAACGGCAATGACCAAGCCTGTATATTGACTCTTGCTCGCCAAACTACCGATGCAACTGCTACAGCCCTTACTTCTGATACAGGTGCGGCAGGTTCTACAAACCAAGTAATCTTACCTAACAACTCGGCTTATTACTTTAAAGGCTCTGTTATTGCTAATGTAACAGGTGCGGCTAACGGTGCCTCATGGAGTTTTGAAGGTGCAATTATGAGAGGTGCTAATGCGGCATCTACAGTCTTTATTGGAACACCACAACTTAATAGAGTTGCCACTACTACTGGCGCAAGCACTTGGGTTATTGCCCTAACTACTGACACAACCAACGGCGGACTTAGAATTACAGTCACAGGCGTAGCCGCAACAACAATACGTTGGGTCGCCAAAGTCGAAACTACAGAGGTAACATACTAATGGCACTAGAATTTGACCAATTTACAAATACGCTTTCTGTAGAAGATACAGTCAACGCAAACTCATCTTTAAACCTAACAGGCCAAGGCACAGGTACAGTTAACCTAAAAGGTACTGGGCAGAATTTATTTTTACAGTCTAATGCGTTTACTACTACTTGGGCGAGTCAAGCTGATTCTGCAACAACAGGACAAACAGACCCATTTGGAGGGTCTACTGCTTGGACGCTTTTGGCTGATGGAACATCAAATTCGCATGGAACTATTCAATCAATTTCTTTGGTTTCAGGAATTACATATACACAATCTTGGTACCTTAAAAAAGGCACAAATAACTTTGCACAAGTAAGATTTAGTGCCACTTTTGGCGGAGCTTATGCTAACTTTGATTTAAATAATGGTGTTGTAGGAACGTTAGGGCAATCTTCTGGAAACACCCCAACATCTTCAATTACATCAGTTGGCAATGGTTGGTATAGATGTACTATTACTATATTAGGAAGCGTTTCTGGAAATGCGCCTTGTGGTGTTTATATTGTCACCTCTGCCTCTGCTGTTAATGCTGAATTAAACACTCTAACAACTTCAGTTTTAGCCTATGGCGCACAACTAGAAATAGGTTCTATAGCTAACACATACATCCCCACAACCACTACAGCAGTTTACGGAACTCCTACCCTATCATTCTCTGGAGTATCAACTCTAGGCTTAGAATCAAACGGCTCATTATTCCTCCAACCAGCAGGAACAGGCGCACTACAAGCCCAAGCAACTACTTCATCAGCAGTAGGCGGTAACGCTAGGGGTGCTAATGCGGTTGATTGGCAGACTAGTAGGGCTGGTGCTGGTGCAGTAGCTAGTGGAGCTTATTCTTCTATTTTATGGGGTAATAATACAACTGCTAGTGGTTTTTATTGTTCTGCTTCTGGAAACGGAAATGCTGCTCTTGGGGTTGCTTCTTATATTGGTGGCGGAAGTGCAAATAATGTTAATTCACCATATAGTACAGTTGTTGCAGGGTACACAAATACTTCCGCAGGATATTTTAATTTTATAGGTGGTGGCTTTACTAACTCTGGAACATCCGCTTCTGCTGTAACTACAAATACCACAACTATTGCAGTTAGCGCAGGAACAACTTTCTATTTATCTTCTGCTAATGCTAATATTAAAGCAGGACAATTAATAACTGGTACTGGAATTTCTTCTTACACCTACGCAACATCTACAGTAACTACTGGTACTCCAGCAGTAATGAACACTTCTACTATTAGTGGAACAACGCTTACAGTCGGCTCACTTTCTAGTGGAACAATCGTAGCAGGACAAGTCCTTACAGGTACAGGCGTTACCGCAGGAACTTATATCGTATCTGGCTCAGGTCTTTCATGGGTGGTTAGCGTTTCTCAGACTGTTGCTTCAACCACAATCACAGGAACAGCGTACACATTTACCATCTCACAAAACGCAACTACAGTGGCTGGTGTAACCCTGTCTTTCTATACTCCGCATGGTGTTGTGGTTGGCGGAGGAAACAACCAAGCAACAGGAGCATATAGCTTTATCGGTGGCGGTGGTGATGCTGGAACTGCGGCCAATAGGAATAGTGCTGTAACTGATTGGAGTACGGTTGCGGGTGGTAGACAAAATACTGCTGGAATTGGGACTAATCACTTTGTATTTATTGGTGGTGGAAACAATAACCAAGCAACAGGATTTGCTTCTGTAATTACTGGTGGCGCAAATAATATAGCTAACCAACAATATGCTATTGTTTCAGGCGGAATTAATAATGTTTCTAATGGTCAATTTTCTACTATTATTGGTGGTAGTTTTGGCACAAATAGAGGCATTAGTGGGATGGTTTCTTCTTCATACTCATTCGCACCTATTGCTCAATCAAATGGAATTACACAAGGAGGTAATTTAATTCTTGGTCGCCAAACTACAGACGCAACTGCCACAGCATTGGCTTCTGATTCAAGTGCCGCAGGTTCTACAAACCAAGTAATCATGCCTAACAACTCTGCTTACTTCTTTAGAGGTGAAGTAGTTGCTGGTGTAACTGGTGGTGGTAATACTAAAGGCTGGACTATAGAAGGTGTTATTAAGCGTGGTGCTAATGCTGCATCTACTACATTAGTAGGCTCTACCGTTTTATCTTCTTATGGCGATGCTGGCGCAGCAACTTGGACTATTGTATTAACAGCCGATACTACCAACGGCGGACTAAGAGTAACTTTTACAGGGCAGGTGGCAACAACAATCAGAACGGTGGCGCAGATTAGCACTACTGAAATGACTTATTAATTTTTAAAAGGAGCAATAAAATGGCACTAAAACTATCAGTACCGACACAATTTGGCCCATCAGCAGACGAAGCCTACGCTAAGATTACTAACTTCTATGGCACTAAAGACCAACTTCAGGTTCAGGTAGCTATTTACTACAACGAAGAAGCTCGTCAAGGCAACTTATCTACAGTCAAAGAGAACGCTCATTACATCGCTATGGAAGATTTAAAAGGCGATTTAATTCCAGCTATCTACGAAGTATTAAAGACTATGGCTGATTACCAAGGCGCTGAAGACTGCTAAGCTATGTTCGGTAAACAGCCGATAAGCTCTGGGCCTTTTGTAGAAAGGGGTATTGTTAAGTGGGGGGATTCCATTACGGAACCTTTTATTATTGACGACATCCCTAGTACAGTTGCGTCTTTTAATAACAACATTACAGAACCTATAACCATAGCCGATACTGTAGATGGACTGCGCACACTTTTTGCCGTTGTTGTTGAAAACGCATCTTTCCTAGATAGCTCGTCTGTTTTAGCCGCTTTTGCAACTGCAATTGTTGAGGCTGTTAATTTAGCGGATTCTAGCGTAGTTATTCGCACCCACAACTCAGACCTTACAGAAGCCCTAACCCTAGCAGATACCCCTACCACCACAGCCGTATTTGCCAGCGTGGTTTTAGAGAACGTTAACCTAGCAGACTCTCAAACTGTAATAGCTAGTTTTGCTGTGATTGTATCTGAGGGTAGTGTTTTAGTGGACACCCAGTCAGTTCTAGCGGCTTTTGTATCCAGTCTGTCTGAAGCAATTACCCTAGACGACGCCAGCATAGCAATACGCATCCACAACTCAGATGCAGCCGAAATTATAACCTTAGCAGACGCCCAGACGGTTATAGCGGCATTTAGTGCTTTAGTAGCGGAAAACGTAGCGATTGCAGATACTCCTGTAGTAATAGCCTCATTTAATAGTAAAATAGCTGAAAATTTGATATTATTGGACGATCCATTCCCTCGTGGTTGGTACAAAATTAATGATGGTCAAACAACAGCTTGGGCTTCGGTAAATAATTCAGATGCAAGTACTTGGGGAAATATTGATAATGCACAAACAGTTGTTTGGACTAAAGTTAACAATAGCTACCCATAAAGGATAAACATGACAACTTTTTCAACAGCATTAAAGCTGGAGCTACCTGGCGACGGGCAACAGTCTGGAACTTGGGGGCAAACAACCAATAAGAACTTTGGAACCCTTGTAGAGCAGGCAATTACTGGTGTGCGTTCCATTTCCATGATTAATGCAGACTATACGCTTACCACCCTTAATGGAACCTCAGATGAAGCCCGTAACGCTGTAATTATCGCTACAGGCACAAATTCCAGTATTTGGAAAATTATTTGCCCATTAGTTAATAAGCTTTATGTTATTTCTAACCGGACTACTGGTGGGTTTTCTATTACTATTGGCGGGGTAACTGGCACTTCTGTATCCATCTCCAATGGTGTAACAGCTCAGGTTTACTGTGATGGAACCAATTTCTATGCATCTCAGACTGGTTCTGCGGGCGACTTTGGAATTAGTGGTAATTTAACAACAAACTTTAACTCCACAACGGTTGGCAATAGCTTGGTTGGAGGAACGTTTTCTGTAACTGGAACTTCAACTTTTACTGGGGCTGTAGCATTAAGTGGTGGCGCAACCTCTACTACTGTTACCTTACCAGACGCTACAACTAAAGTAGCTACAACAGCTTTTGTTGCAAATGCATTAGCCGCCTGGGGTACAAGCGTTGCAATTACTGGCGGAACAATTACTGGAAACTATGGCTTAAATGCTTCTGGTTTATTTAATTCTGGCGGATGGAATGTAACTCCTAGCGGTACAAAACTATACTTTGCTTATAATGGAACTAATGTTGGATCTTTAGATTCTTCAGGCAACTTCCGCGCACTAGGAAACGTATCAGCGTATGCTACCCCATAATTGGAGAAATGATGCAATTTGAAATACATGCAGAAAAGAGTTCTAACGATAAAAAGATATTCTTTTACGACAACCAAACAAACGTTTTAAAGAGCGAAGATGGTCTTGTATTCAAGTTTCCTGAAACAAACAAAGCATTACAACTTCCGTATGTTTCGTTTGATAAAGACACTCCACTTAAGAAGTCAAGAAACATCCAATTGCTTAAAATACAAATGGGGTTATCTTGCAACTACTCGTGCGATTATTGCTCGCAAAAGTTCGTTGAGCGTTCAGAAACTACTACGGCCAAAGATATTGCTCCCTTTTTGGAAAAGATGAATGTCTTAGAATTTTCTGAAAAAGACGGATTAAAAGTAGAGTTTTGGGGCGGTGAACCACTTGTATATTGGAAGACTCTCAAGCCATTAGCAGAAGCTGTTCGTGAGAAGTTTGCTGATTGGGAAGTAAAGCCACAATTTTCCATTATTACCAATGGATCTATTTTTACCGAAGAGATTATTGACTGGTTGATGATGATGGACTTTTCAGTATCCATCTCCCATGACGGCCCAGGACAATCAGTTCGTGGCCCAGATCCATTTGATGATGAAGAAAAAAAGAAACTTATCCTTGGTTTTTATCGCATGATGACTCGATTAAAAAAGGGAATCAGTTTTAATCCAATGCTCAGCGCAAAAAACAAAAGCCGTAAAGCAATTTATGACTGGTTTGTTAAGCTTACCGGCGATACGCATATTCACCTTGGAGAAGGTAGTATTGTGGATGCTTATGATGAAGATGGATTAACCAATTCATTGCAGTCATTCCAAGAGCATTTTGATTTCCGTCGCCAAGCGTTTTCAGATTTTCATGTAACTGATGGAAACATTGGTTTTGTTGGTCAAATTCAAAAGATTGATGAATTTACAAATGCCGTATTAAATCAGGACAGCGCAGACTATCTGGGTCAAAAGTGCGGTATGGACAACGAGCATGTACTTGCTGTTGACTTACATGGTAATGTACTAACATGTCAGAATGTATCAGCGGTAGAGGTATCCAAGAATGGGGAATCTCATTTAGGTGGCAACCTTGATGATTACGAGAACGTAGCCATTAAGACCTCTACTCACTGGTCTAATCGTGAAGAATGTCCATCTTGTCCAGTATTGCATTTGTGCAAAGGTGCTTGCATGTTTTTGGACAACAAGTATTGGAAAACATCTTGCGCAAACGCATACTCTGATAATGTAGCTTTGTTTGCCTTGTCAATTAATAAGATGACTGGCTACATTCCAACATTAATTAAGGCAGAGGGTTTACCCTTAGATCGTCAAGACATTTTTGGTACACACTATACACACGTTGAGAAGCCAGTAAAGAAAATTATTCCAATTAAAGTAATTAGTGAAAAAGTTGGGTCTATTGACAATATTGAAGTATATGGAAAATCAAAGGTGGCAGTATGACATTACCAAGTGGCGGGACAATTGCAGTTAGCAATATTAATCAAGAGATTGGACAATCTCCATCATACTCATCAGATTTGAGTTTTTTGAATGGTTTAATTGTTTCAGTTCAACGCCCCGCTACACCAAATTTGTCAGCATTCTATTCATTAACATATTTTCAAAACACTACTCAGGGCAACTGTAGTAATGGTAACTGCACTAGCAACTGTAACTGCGGAAACATTCAATGCACAAATTGTTATATTGCTGGCACTGTAAATTGCACAAACTGCGATTCTCAACAATGGTTGCAAAACAACTGTAATTGCGCGTGTACTTATAACTGCACTACTGGCTTAGTAAGCTATAACTGTAACTGTGCATGTAATTGCTCTAAGATCATCTGCGCTAAGCTTTATGAGTTTGGCTTAATGGATTCCAATATTTGGGCAGCAGATCAGGCATATGGTCGTTGGTTACGCCAAAAAGATAAAGCTGTATATCGTGGCTATGTACGCTGGGCTAGAATCGTTACTGCATGGATGGATGGTAAAGGCCCTGATTATATGTTCTGGATTAAGGACGATAAGAAGCGTTCTTTAGCTCAGAAAGAAGCTATTACCAAAATGGCTATTGATATTGGAACTCCTTGGTCTGAGCATATGGCTTGGCTCATGGGCGCGCGTCCACAAGATAATATGCGTGGAAACATTCTAATGACTATTGGTAAACCAATTTGCCGTTTTGTGGATATGTTGCCTAGAAACAACAAACGCAATCGCAAGCATCATATAGCAACGCTATATATCATGTGGGCATTATTTTTCCTTAGTAGCTGGACTGCTAGCGGAATTGTAATTATTAACAAATTTGTTACTAAAACTAAAAGCTTTATTTTAAAGGTGGCTTAAATGATGGATGTTACTGATACCGAACTATATCGTCAGCATATTGTTCACTACTTTGATACTCAGCTAGGGCATGACATTATTACCCTTTCTGAAAAAGACAAGTTTCGTTTATTTCAGATGTTGACTGATTATGCCGACATTTTAGAAACTATTTTTCATCCTGGCATTCCAATCTTGGAGCATATTTTAGAAAAGCCTGGATACGCAGCAGCAGCTCATCCACATGAAGGCATTAATCACGATCACGAATGCGAGATTATTTGCCAATACGATCAGTGGAAAGCCAGTGTTCAAACAGCTTAACGGCACATTTGACGAAGTAAAGTATCAAGCTTTAGAAGAGCAGATATCTTACGGGTCAATGATTGACAATGAATTTCGTGGAATTCAATACCGCAATGTAGGCAACATTGTTGGTCTGGATTTTGCAAGCGTTATTCCAGAAGAATATCGCAAGCATTTTGTACTGTCTGTTATGCGCATAAATACACATGTGCCACCCCATACAGATAGCTGTATTAAGGTTAGCATAAATGCGTATATAAAAACAGAAGCTTGTAGGACTGTATTTTATGATGTCAATCCTGATGCAAAACCGTATCAAATTAATAATCAAACCAATGGTGTGCTATACGAATACCGTGATCTAAAGCCAGTGGATTCATTTATTTCCAATCCTGGTGAGACATGGGTGTTAGATGTTACTAAGCCACATTCAGTAGAGCCATTAACTAAGTTTGACGAGCGTATTGCTATTGCATATGGCACGGCAGATTTTACTTATGATGAAGTATGCAAAATGCTAAAACAAACGGAAAGCCTTTAATGTTTTATGAAGAATTGAACTGCTTAGATTTTGATGTATTTAAGTTGCGTGGTCATTTATACACGGATGTATTTCCATTGGGAAAGCAAATTATTCAGGGCGAAGAATATGAAACAGCGTCTTATAACGGTTTTGGCGGTTGGTCTATTACTTCCCGTACTGGTGATTGGCGAGATGGCTGGGAGTTCTTTCAGAATGATGAAGGCGAAGCAATGGAAGTTTATTTTCCAAAAAACGACAACAATTACAAAGCACTAAAGTTTTTTAATATTGCCCATTCAATGGAACATAAGAACCCTACCCAAGCCTATGTTGGTGAAATTGCTCGTGTTATAGATCAAATAGAAGCATTAGGGTTAACACCTAGAAGAGTTCGTGTTAGTTGTTTGAAAGCAGGATCTAAGTCTTTAGTCCACAAGGATGGTGATGAAAGCGAATACATGGCTCGTATTCATATTCCAATTATCACAAACTCAAAGTGCGTATTCATTTGCGACGGAATAAATTTACACATGGAGGCTGGTAAGGCTTATATGGCATGGGTAAACAAATGGCATCAGATCCGCAATGACTCAGATGAGGATCGTTACCATATTATTATGGATGCATATGACACCAAAGGCGTATCTAAGGGGTTCAAATATGAAGGTGACATTAGCCAACTAGAAGCTCATGCAGAATCAATGCGCAAAGAAATTGACGCCTCAGTATTAACTATTGAAGAAGCCAAAAGATTTGAGGCTGTACGCCAGTCTTTTGTAACCAATAAAGCAAAAAAATGAAAAGAGCAATAAGATCAAAAACAATATGGTTTTCAATTGCATTGGCAGTATTTGGCGCAATTATGGATAGTTCACCCTATCTTGAAAGATTGTTAGAGCCACAATATTTTTCAATGTTTATGTTGTTTTTAGCAATATCTGTTGCAGTTCTTAGAATTTATACAATTCAACCGTTGGGTGAAAGATGAATATTCAATATATAGCTATTGGGGCTGTGATTATATTTTTTGCTGGATTTGGTTCTGGCTGGAAATATGAACATGGTAAATTTATGGAGTTTAAAACTGCCATAGAGGTAGTGGTAGCACAACAAGAAGCCAAAGTTGAAAGCATTACAAAACAACAAAAACTGGTAACTAAAGGAATAAAAGATGAACATGAAGCGAAGCTTACTGCTGTGCGTAATTACTATAAGTCTACAAGCGTGTGGAATAACTCCAGTAGCGGTAAAGTGCCAGGAATTTCCATTACCCCCAGCGCAACTGATGTTATCTCCTCCTACAATGAACTTGCTGGAAAATGTGCAGAAACAACGTTAATGCTGGTTGATTTACAAAAATGGCTTAATGAACAGGTTGGAATTAAATGAATTCCGATCAATTGAGTAAACTTGGCATTGAAAGTAAATGGTTAAAGCCATTGCAAGATACATTTGCCAAATATGAAATTAACACACCGCAAAGAAAAGCGGCTTTTATAGGACAATGCGCACATGAATCAAACAACTTTCGATCTTTGGAAGAGAACCTTCATTACTCTGCCAATGGACTTATGCGTACATGGCCCTCAAGATTTCCTGATTTTGATGTGGCTGAAAAATATGCTAACAATCCAGAAAAAATTGCAAACAAAGTTTATGCTGGTCGTTTAGGAAATTACAACGACGGTGATGGCTGGAAATATCACGGCAGGGGTTTAATCCAACTTACTGGTAGAGACAACTATAAGTCTTGTGGAGAAGCTTTGGGGCAGCCGTTACTAGACAAACCTGAAATTGTCTTGCAACCAGAGTATGCTGTTATGTCGGCAGGCTGGTTTTGGAATAGAAAACAATTAAATGCCTTGGCAGATGCCTCTGATTTTGATACCATGACAAAGCGTATTAATGGCGGTTTAATCGGCTTGGATGACCGCAAAGCTAAAATTGCAAAAGCATTGACAGTACTAGGGTAAATCCGCATATGCCATTACAAAAACTACAATTTAGACCAGGAATCAATCGAGAAGGTACTGATTACAGTAACGAAGGCGGGTGGTATGACGGCGATAAAATTCGTTTTCGCTCTGGATTTCCTGAAAAAATTGGTGGCTGGACACGAATTACTAACAGTCAATATCTAGGTGTAGCCAGAGCTTTATGGAATTGGGTTGATTTGGATGGATCAAACTATCTAGGTATTGGAACTAATATTAAGTATTACATTGAGCGTGGTGGTGACTATAACGACATTACCCCGTTTTCAACCATTCAAACTACTTTAGGCGCTCCATCAGGCCCGTTTACAGCAACAACTGGTTCAGCAACAATTACCGTAACAGATGCAACATATAGTCCGATAATTGGAGACTATGTGGTGTTTTCTGGATCTGCAAGTCTTGGTGGTAATATTACCGGCGCAGTGCTAAACCAAGAGTATATTGTAGCTACAACGCCTTCCTCTACAACATTTACTATTGAAGCCAAAGATCCATCTACGGGTTTACCAGTATTAGCATCTTCTGGAGATACGGCCAAAGGTGGAGCTGTTGTTACTGCTTCTTGGGAAGTGCCAACAGGATTAAACGTTTTTGTTAGAGGAAACGGATGGGGAGCAGGCCCGTGGGGTCGTGGTGGATGGGGATCTGGATATAGTTCTGGTATTGGTCAGCAATTGCGATTATGGTCAAATGATAATTTTGGTCAAGATTTGGTAATTGCTCCTCGTGGTGGTGGTCTTTACTATTGGGTGGCAGCTACAGGCGTATCTTTTCGTGCTGAATCTTTAAATCGTAGATCAACAACTTTGGGATATCAAGGGCAGTTTGTCCCAAATAAAACCAATCAAGTGTTAGCATCCGCGATTCAGCGATTTGTAATTGCATTGGGTGCAAATAGTTACGATCCAACAAATTCAAATACAGTCTTTGATCCAATGTTGGTGCGTTGGTCAGATCAAGAAAATCCATATGACTGGGTTCCTACAGCAACCAACCAATCTGGTGAGTTCCGTTTGTCAAGTGGATCATATGTAATGTCAGCCCGTGCCACCAGACAAGAAATATTGGTTTGGACTGATTCTGCTTTATATTCTATGCAGTATCTTGGGCCTCCTTATGTATGGGGTTTCAATATTCTGATGGATAACATATCTGTTATGTCTCCAAACTCAATGATTACGATTAATAACGTAACCTATTGGATGGGTGCTGATAAGTTCTACATGTATTCAGGTCGTGTTGAAACATTACCCTGCTCATTGCGTCAATACATTTTTGCCGATATTAACACCGATCAATCGTATCAAGTGTTTGCCGGTGGAAATGAAGGATATAACGAAGTATGGTGGTTTTATGTTAGCTCTGAAAGTGTTGATAATGCCGTAGATAAGTATGTAATATATAACTACTTAGATAGGGTTTGGTATTATGGAACAATGGCTCGCACTGCTTGGCTTGATACTGGTATTAGACCTTACCCAATGTCGGCAGATTATAATAATCGCTTGCTATACCAAGAATCTTCAGTGGATGATGTATCAGGATTAACGCCAGAACCAATTAATGCATATGTTCAGTCATCTGATTTTGATATTGGAGATGGGCATAACTTTGGATTTGTATGGCGCATTTTGCCAGATGTAAACTTTAACGGATCAACAGTTAATAACCCATTTGTTACGATGACAGTTAAGCCACGCCAGAATTCAGGAGCGCCTTATGGTGCGGCGGATAACCCACGAGTAACAAGTGCTGATAATTATGGCGAATCACGGGTTTACAATATTCAACAATTTGATGGTCAAGTGTACACACGTTTGCGTGGTCGCCAGCTTGCCTTTAGAATTGAATCTACTGGCCTTGGAACATCTTGGCAGTTAGGTAGTCCACGAATTGACATTAGAAATGATGGGCGCAGATAATGGCATTAAATAGTAACAATAATTCTCCATTACGCGCAACTAAATCGCCTAACTTGCCTATTGGCCCAGTTGATTACGATCAACGCTTTCAAGATCAGTTTAGTAATGCATTGCGTTTATATTTCAATCAAATTGACAACTTTACGCAAGCGGTAGTTAATCCTAATTTTGGATCTACTGCCAATAGGCCAATAAGCACGGAGCAGGCTCCTTTGCCTATAGGATCTCTTTATTTTGATACAGATGTATCAACATTGTTTTTATGGGATGGATCAAATTGGGTTCCAGCAACTCCTGCATCGTCATCACCCGTAACTTCATTTAGTGCTGGCTCTACTGGATTAACGCCAAACTCACCTACTACTGGTCCGGTTACATTATCTGGAACATTAGGGATAGGAAATGGCGGAACAAACGCAACTACTGCAAACCAAGCCCGTATTAACTTAGGAATTTCTGAGGTTATTGCTGGAACTATCTCTATGTGGCCTACAGCGTCAGCCCCTACTGGATACCTATTATGCAATGGAGCGTCTGTTGCTACAGCAACTTATCCAACATTATTTGCTGTAATTGGATACACATTTGGGGGTTCTGGAAGTTCCTTTTTGCTACCTAACTATACCAATCGGATGCCTTATGGAACTACTATAGGCGCAACAGGTGGTACGGCAGATGCAATCGTGGTAAGCCATACCCATACAGCAACTGTTACTGACCCCGGACATTTACATACCGTAAATTTAGCAGTTGTAGTAAGTAGTTCGGACACCATTAACGGAAGTGGTGGCTTTCCAAGAGGTGCTGGAACTACATCAACAGCTACAACTGGAATTTCTGTAGCTAATAGTACAACAGGTGTAAGTGGCACAAATGCTAACTTGCCGCCTTACCTCGGTATTAACTTTATCATCAAGACTTAACATGATAAACTCTATTAACTTTATATTAAAGAGGCGTGTATGAGCCTACACCAATTAGCTAAGCATGTTCAAAACAAAGGCAGGGGTAAAGATACCCAGCTTGTTCATATGTCTCCCCGTGAAATCAACGGGTTACAAGCGCTTGCTAAAGCCCATGGTGGATCATTAACAATTAACCCAGAAACTGGCCTTCCAGAGGCTGGTTTTTTAGAACAAGTATTGCCGATTGTTGCAGCCGCAGCAGCCACGTATTTCACAGCAGGCGCAGCCGCTCCAGCCCTTTCAGCCGCTTTAGGTAGCACAATGGCTGGTGGTATCCTTGCCGGTGCTGGTGCTGGCGCATTGATCTCAGGTGGAACAGCAGCAATCCAAGGTGGAGATGTCGGTAAATCTGCTCTTATGGGTGGTATTGGTGGTGCTATTGCTGGTGGCGTAGGTGGCATTGGTGGTGGTGGCGAAGGCGCAGTCATTGAGGGCGCTGGTTCAAGCATGACTCCGACAGCAAATGGACTGGCTGGATCTGCACCTCCTGTAGATGTAAATCAAGCAACAAATATTTTAAATACTGGGGCAACTCAAGTAGCTCCAATTAGCCCTGTGACGGGATCTCCAATTCCAGCGGGCAATGCTGGTGTTGGTATGCAACCAACTATGCCTGGTGCTGGTATACAGCCTCCGTTACAAGGAATGCCAATTGGTCAGGGCGCAGGCATTAGCCCTGGAATGAGTCCTGCTCAGATGTCCAATCCATCAGGTATTGCTGGATTAACAAATACTCCAGCTCCTAATGTTGGTCAAATTGCCAATGCCCCACAATCTCCTGCCAAGCCAGAAGGATGGTGGGCTAATCAATCGCCTTGGGAAAAGGCTGGTTACGCTACTGCTGGCGCTGGAATTGTTGCTGGCATGAATCCACAACAAGGAACAGCGACTACAGACACAACTGAAGAAGATTATTCTTTACAGCGTATTTCTCCAAACTTTAAAGGTCAAGAGCCAGTTCGTCCTAATCCATATTACAGAGCCAAATATCCTGTATATGCGGCAAATGGCGGTATTATGACTTTAGGCCAAGGTGGTGGCCCAGTAGAACGAATGAGTAATCAAGTGACTGGCGGTCAGTTCTACCCACAAGGTCAGCAAGAGCATACAAACTTTGCTACCCCAACTCAGATGCCTACCAGCTCTGAAGTAATTGCATCAGATTATCAGCCTAAAACAAACCCATTTACTGGTGCAGAAACAACAAGAATGGCGTCTGGTGGCATTTCTTCTTTAGGAGGGTACTCAGATGGAGGTAGCCTACTAAAAGGCCCAGGAGATGGCGTTTCAGACAGTATTCCAGCTTCTATTGGTGAGAAGCAACCAGCTCGATTAGCGGATGGTGAGTTTGTATTGCCAGCGCGCATTGTTTCTGAGATCGGCAATGGCTCTACAGAAGCGGGCGCTCGCAAACTTTACGCCATGATGGATCGTATTCAATCTGGGCGCCGTAAATCTGTAGGTAAAGGCAAGGTAGCGGTGGACTCCAAAATGGAACGGGAGTTGTTAGTATGAGCGGAGGCGGAAATAGCGGGATGTTAGGCTCTGTTAGCGCAGCTAATGAACAGAGTATGCCGACATATGGAAGCTTAGCTAAAGGCCCAGCAAGCTATACTCCAGCATCTACCAATGGTATATACCAAAGTTCTTACGATACTCCTCAACAGGCGCCACAACAGTCTTTGGGGCAAAATGTTCAAGAGTTAGGTCTGCAAGCGTTATATCAAAACATGATGGGGCAAATGGCTCAATTTCAGCAAGCTCCTGCTCCACAACAGCAAATGCCAGCATATAGATCTCAAGCATTAAATTACCGTCCTGATATGCAAGCTATTCAAGCTAATTTAAAAAATGTAGCTCCTAGCGTTCAAGAGCAACAAAGAATTGCAGCGGAAGAGGCGGCTAGATTAAAAGCAGAACAAGACGCATGGGATGCAGCGCATCCACAACCAACGGATAATGGTTACTATGGCGGTGGCGGATAATGCTGACAGTTAAGCCAGTATATACAGAATATGTACACGAGACTTGGCCTCTTGTAGAAGATTTATTTATTAGCGCCAATAAGCATGATGCTGGCGACTATACTATTGACCAGATCAAGGCTTTACTAGCTAGCGGTAGCTGGTTACTATTAGTAGCTATAGATGAGAATAGTAAAATACATGGAGCGGCATCCATACATTTCTATAACATGCCTAATTATCGTGTAGCTTTTATTACAGCAATGGCTGGTAAAGCCGTTGTTACTGAGGATGTTTATCAGCAGATGTGCAAATTGTTTAAAGAAAATGGCGCCACCAGAGTTCAATGCGCCGCTAGAGAATCGGCAGCACGACTGTATAAACAGGTTGGCATGGAAGAACGCCACATTATTATGGAAGCAAAATTATGAGTATGTTTAGATCAAAGCATAGCGGTTGGACTTGGGAAGGCAAACGCACACCATTTACAGGTGGTGGCGGTGGTGGCGGTCAAGCTCCTCCCACACAGACATATTCACAAACCTCTAACGTTCCTGAATATGCTCGTCCGTATGTAGAGAATATGCTTCAGTCTACACAGGCGCAGATCTATAACGACGATATGACAACTTTCCGTCCATATCAAGCTTATAGTGCCAACCCAGAAGACTATGTAGCTGGATTTAGCCCGCTTCAACAACAAGCGCAACAGTCTGCATATAACTTACAAACTCCTGGTCAGTTTGGTGTTGGTAGTCAAATGGCTGGCATGTCTGGCATTGGCTCTATGGGTCTTGCTGGTCAAGCATCACAAACTGGTCAAAACTTTGCACAGCAGGCCACAAACCCATATGCTACTCAAGCATATATGTCTCCTTACATGCAAAATGTGGTTGACTATCAGAAACAATCTGCGTTGCGTGATTACCAAGCCGCTCAACCAATGCGTCAAGCTAAAGCTACAGCCGCCGGTGCGTTTGGTGGTAGTCGTCAAGCTATTGAAAGTTCTGAAGCTCAAAGATCATTAAACAGCCAATTGCAAGGTATTGAAGCTACTGGCGCCCAAAATGCTTTTCAAAATGCTCAAGCTCAACAGCAATTTGGTGCTAACCTTGGTTTACAGGGATTGCAAACTGGCTTACAGGGCTATGGTCAGGCTGGTCAAGCCGCATCTACATTGGGTAGCTTAGGCAACCAACAGTTAGCGGCTCAGCAAGGCATTATCGGCACTCAATCACAAATGGGTGGTCAACAGCAAGCTTTGGAACAGCAGAAGATCAATCAAGCAATTCAAGATTACGCTACAGCTCAGCAATACCCAATGATGCAGTTGGGAATGATGAATGCTATGTTGCGTGGTTTGCCATTACAGCAATCCACTACCCAACAGTATCAAGCAGCTCCAAGCGCAGTATCTCAGTTGTCTGGTCTTGGTTTAACTGGTGCAGCAATGTACGGTATGGCTAAGAAAAATGGCGGTAAAATTAGCGAAAAAGAAGGTAGCGATCTTGCAGACCTACGCTTACATAAATTATTGGGTTAAGTATGAACATTAATCATTTGGCTGACCAACTTAAAGATGTTCCACAAAATCGTCTTGTAGGCTATGCACAGAATCCTAATAGCGTAGTGCCACAATTTTTGGCATTAGCTGAAATTCAACGTCGCAAGACTTTAGAATCAGGATCACAACAAAAACCTCAATCTACTGTAGCTGAAGATGTATTAGCATCTGCACAGCCAATGATGCAGTCTCCACAAGAAGCTGGTGTAGATCAACTTCCTACTGGTAGCCTATATCAGAATGACGAAACATTTAATGCAGCTAATGGCGGTATCGTGGCATTTGCTGGTGGTGGCATGTATGACACGGAAGCTACTGAAGGTCAAGAATCAGAAGCTGATGAAATGGCTCGCTTGTATCCTGAAGCTTCATTTATGGATAAGATTAAGTCTGGTTTATCTAGTTCGTACATCGGCCAAAAAGCATCTCGTGCCATGGAAAAAGAACGTCCTACCCAGTTAGAAGCTAAAACTGGTGGCGGTCATAAATACGAAAGCGCAGTACTTGAAGAAGCCAAACGTCAAGGCGTTGATCCTAAGCTAGCGTTACATGTACTCTATAAGGAAACTGGCAATCTTGCTAATCCTGAGTCAGCTAAATCTAAGGCTGGTGCATTGGGTGTAATGCAGTTAATGCCTAAGACAGCTAAAGGTCTAGGTGTAAACCCTAATGTTCCAGAAGAAAACATTGTTGGTGGTATTCGTTACCTCAAGCAGATGTCTGATAAATATCAAGATCCACGCCTAGCCGCCGCCGCATACAATGCAGGCCCAGGCAACTTGGATAAAGCTTTGCGTTCCCGTGGTGGCATTGAGAACTTACCAGGCGAAACACGCAAATACATTGTTGGTTTGGCTAATGGTGGCGCTGTAGCATTTGCTAATGGTGGCCCAACACAAGAAGACTTAGATAAAGCATTAGGTGCGCTGTCTAAGAATATGCCAGAAGATTACGATCAATATTCAGGCGAGCCAATGTCTCAGTCTGATTACTACCGTAAGCGCAAGATTGCTGAGAATGCAATTAAGTCTAATCTTGCTTTGCCAAAAGCGCCTATGAGTGAAGAACAGAAACGGTTGTACAAGTCTGCTTATGGTCAAGTGCCTCCTGCTCCTGTAGCCAAGCCTACAGTAGCTGAGCCTGCTAAGACATCAGAAGTTCCGCCATCTACTCAACCATTTACTCCTCCAACACCGCCACAAGTGGCTGTAAAAGAAGCATTGCAAGATACAAGCACTCCAGAAGCATTACAGAAGGAAGATGCGTTTGCTAAGCTGGGCGAGATCCTTGCCAAGAAAGAAGCTGGCTTAGGTAAAGAGCGTGAGCAGAATAAGTACCTTGGAATGTTAACTGCTGGTTTAGGCATGATGGGTGGAAAATCTCAATATGCATTAGAAAACATTGGTGCTGGTGGACAGCAAGGCGTTGCTACTTACGGAGCGCTTAACAAGCAAACTGGCGATATGGAAAAAGATATCATGGCTGGTCAACTTGGTATGGCTAAATACAAGTCAGCCGCAGAAGCACAGAAAGCTTATCACGATGCAGTATTAGGTCAGCGTCAAACAGAGTTTGCAGGGCGGGATCAAGATCGTGACATTCAAATGGCTAATGCATTTGAAAATCAACAGATTAAGGCGTTAGATGCTCGATATAAAGGCATGATGGGTTGGGGTGCAGATCCTAAACTTACGGCTGCTTATGAGCGTGATAAGGCGGCAATCTATACTGATCCACGTTATAAATCATTAATGAAACAAGCTTATCCTGGTGTTGATATGAATCCATTGCCATCATCTGCTACAATTCCAGCACAAGCGATTGCGGCTTTGAAGAAGGATCCAAAGCTTAAAGATCAGTTTGAATCAAAATTCGGAGCAGGATCTGCGGCTACATATTTAGGGCAATAATGGCTAACTTTTTTGATCAGTTTGATCCCAAGGAAGAAGAAGGAAAAAACTTCTTTGACCAATTTGATAAGCCAGAAAGAAAGAAAGATACTGGCTTTACTGGCGCATTAAAAGCTGGCACTGAACGCTTTAAAGGCGATGTTGCTGCATTAGCTGGTCGCGCTGGATTAATGGATGTAGAGAAGGCTGAGCAGTACAAAAAAGAACGCGAAGCAGAAGCAGAGGCATCTTTTGAGCCAACCCAAGAAACATGGGGTCAAGCTCCCGTTACCAAAGTAAAAGAATTGCTTGGTGGTTCTTTGCCTTACATGGCCGCTCCTGTAGTGGCTGGTGGCGCCGCGACTATTGCGGGTTTATCTGCACCTGTTACCGCTGGTGTAGCTGGGGCAGCATCATTGGCTCAGTTCACAGGATCAAACTTATCTCGTCAAATGGGCGAAGGTAAAAAACTAGCAGATACAAACTTGTTAGCCGCTGGAGCAGCCGCAGTTCCACAAGCTGCATTGGATATGATTTCCTTTAAGATGATGCCTGGTATCCAGCGCATATTCGGAACAGCCGGCAAAGAGATTACCAAAGAAACAGCTCAACAAATTGCCACAAAAGGATTGCTAGCTACTACTGGTGAATATGCATTGCAAACTGGTAAGACCGCTGGAATTGAGGGTGCTACTGAAGCAGCCCAACAATTCTTTGAGCGCTTACAAGCTGGATTAAAGATTGACGACAAAGCAGCTCGTGATGAATACTTGGATAGCTTTATTGGCGGTGCTGTACTCGGTGGTACATTAGCCCCCGCTGGTACATTTGTTGATAGAAGCATACAGCAAGGAAAAGCACAAAAGATTATTGCAGACCAGCAAGCAGCTGAACTCCAAGCAAAAGCAGAAGAAGATCAAGCGAAACAGACTGGCAATACAGAAGCTTATGCGGATCCAGAAGATAAAGCTCGCATTGACGCGGCTCGTTGGGCAGAAGCTCGTGCTAACTCTCCAACCATGCAAAAGCTTGATGCTATCGTTCAAAAGAAGAGAGACGCAGAAGCAGCGCAAAAAGCAAAACTAGATGAGATTGAAACTCGTTACTCTGCATTCTCTTTGAATGAGCCTGAGAATGGTTTGTATCGTGCGCAAACAGAAGAAGAGTTAGCCGCAGAACAAGCTAAGGCAGCAAGCTTTAGTAACATGCGCACAGTTGCCGTACAAAAAGACGGGCAGATCAAACTGTATGAAGGAACACTTACTCCAAATGGAAAGATGGTTAACGCCATTGATCCAGACTCAGGGAAAACCCTAACATTTAATCCTAACTCTAAGAATGTAGTGATTGATCCTACAGAGAAGGATATTTATGCGTTTGAAACTAAAGGTCTTAATGCTGATTTAAAGCAGATTTCTCAAGAAATTAAAGATACAGAGAAGACAGTTAAAGAGTCTAAGTCTGAGTTTACAGACTGGGTAGCCAAAAATCCTATTCGTCAATCAGACATTATGGATATTTTGCCTGAAGCCGCTAGCCCATCCAAGAAGACTGGATTTAAGGTTAAACGTGGCGCTCAGAAGTTCTTTACAAAAGATGGTAGTCCATTGGATGACATCCTGGCTCGTGCGCTGGAAGATGGCATTATTACTCAAGAAGAGTTTGATAATCCATCTGATACATCTGGCGCTAATGCATTTATTGAAAAGCTTACACAAGCTTACAATAAAGAGCCGGTAGAAACAGCATCAAACAAAGATTCATTTGCTCAGATTAATGTACTGGCAGAACAAAAATCACAGTTAGAAGAAGAGATCAACAGGCGCATGGAGTTCTTAAATGCTCCTGAACTAATGCCAATGACTCCTGAAGAAACGGCCGCTACAGCAGCGAGTCCTGAAGCAACAGGTGTGCCTGAGTTTGCAGTACCTGAACAAGCGTTGCCATTGGTTACTGCGGAAAATACAGTGATTGAAGAAGCGCCAGTTCCAGCTCCAGCGTTCCGTGCCGAGATTGCTACACCATTTACAGATAAGTTCGTAGCTGATGAGAAGAAGCTAGCCCGTGATTTGCGTAAAGCATTGGATAAGATGGGTTTGAAAGATGTGGGACTCAAACTTGAAGATACATTAGAAGCTATGGTCGGCGGTAAGATGACTAAAGCTAATGCCACTTATTTCCAAAGCTTAATCAGTGTTGCTTTATCTGGCGATAATATGGTTCGCTCATTGACTCACGAAGCTATCCACGCTATGAAGGATTTAGGATTCTTCTCTGCCCGTGATTGGGCTATGCTTGAAGATATGGCTCGCAAGAAGTGGATGGACAAATACAATATTTCAGAAGGCTATGCTGGTGAATCAGAAGAGATCCAGCTAGAAGAAGCAATTGCACACGCATTTGGCGATCGCGCTACTGAGTCAGCTCTAGTTAAATCACTGATGACTAAAGCATTAAACTTTCTCAAGCGCATTGGAAACTTCCTCCGTGCTAGAGGATTTCGTACAGTTGATGATATCTTTGGTGAGGCCGCTGAAGGCAAGTTGGCTCCTACTCAAGAAGCTACCGTTACTGAAGCCCGTGCTGAAATCCCAACAGCCGCTAAACTAAAGTCTTCATTGAATGGCGTAGATCCAGCATACGCACAGAAGATAATCTCTCAGTTCACCCAAGAGAAGGCTACAGTTCAGCAGAAGTTTGAGAACTTAAAGTCTAATTTCTTTGAGCGCATGATGACTGGTATCTTTGATGAGTTCCGTGCTATCAAGAAATACAGCCCTACAGCCTACATGCAAGCCCGTATGTCCAAGTCTATTGACGGTGGATTACAGGGATTGCTAGAGCATGGTCAAGTATTTAATAATGGTGGTGCATTGGATATCGTTCCTGGCACCAAAGGTTTGATGCAGATTTTAGCTCCTGTAGGTTCAGAAGTAGATCAATATCAGATTTGGAAAGCATTGAATCGTGATGCTAATTTACCCGAAGAAAAGCGTTCATTTGCTCCTGACTTAATATCAGGACGCGATAAGCTAGCTCAAGGCATGCTCAATGGTAAGCCACGCAAAGATCTATACCAGTCTGTATTGAAAGAAGAACAAGAAATTAATAAGTCTGTATTAAAGGTTGCTTTAGATGCTGGCATCATTGATAAAGAAGGCTTTAATAGGTTTGCTAGCGACATATATTACATTCCTTTCTACAAGCAAATGGAAGATGGCGATGTTCAGTCCGTAAGTAATGCATCCAAGTTAACTGGTCAGACATTTAGCAAAGCATTAAAAGGTGGTGATAAGAAGACTAACGATCTGATGGAAAACGTCCTGATGAACTGGTCACATATCTTATCAGCCGCCATGAAGAATCAAGCTGGTGTATCTACATTAAAAGCCGCTCAATCTATGGGTGTTGCTCAAAAGGCGAAGATGGTTGCCGGAAAGTATCCATCCGATACAGTTAAAGTTATGGAGAATGGAAAAGCAGTTCATTATGAATTGAACGATCCAGACTTGGTTGATGCTATTGCTACTATCAGTTATCTTGGCCCCAAGTCAGCATTCCTAGATGTAGCTAAAGGATTTACTAACGCACTGCGTTATGGTATTACCATGTCGCCTGCCTATAAAGTACGCAACTTAATCCGTGACTCCATCCAGTCAGCTGCTATCTCTGAACTTGGAAATAATATGTTTAAGAACGTTTATGACGGTCTTGCTATGTCCAAAAAAGGTCATCCTACATTTATGTCAGCATTGGCTGGTGGCGGTATCTTTGAGATGGGTGTAGCCCACGAAGGAAACCAGGCTAAACTAATTAAGAATCTGATAGATAAGGGCGTATCTATAAATACAATCCTAGATACTCCAGAAAAAATTAAAGCTAATTTGTCTAAAGTGTTGGATGCATACAACGAAATTGGTAATAAATTTGAGAATGCTAACCGTTTAGCGCTTTATGACAAACTACGCAAGAGCGGTAAGAGCCATTTAGAGGCGGCTTATGCAGCCCGTGATTTAATGGACTTCTCAATGCAAGGTCAATTCCGTGCGGTGAAGATTATATCCTCAGTCGTTCCATTCTTTAATGCTCGATTACAGGGTCTGTACAAGCTTGGTAAGGACGGTGTGACACCTACCTATAGAGTCATCTGCAATGCAACTACAGGAAAGCCTATAGAGGCTTCTGATAAGCTTAAAGCAGCTCGCTTTATGACCATATCTAGCGCAGTAGCTCTTGCAAGCATTCTATTGTATGGAATGTACAAAGATGATGAAGACTTTCAGCGCCGTGAAGACTGGGATCGTGATAACTTCTGGTGGTTTAAGGTTGGAGATACTCAGTTCCGTATTCCCAAGCCATTTGAGATTGGCGCCTTGGGTACTATTGCCGAACGTACATACGAGCAGATCGCTGATGAGAATGTTGAAGGCAAGATCTTTGCTGAGCGCTTACATTCTATGTTGGCAGATACCTTCTCTATGAACCCTATGCCACAGATGATTAAACCAATGATTGATCTGTATGCCAATAAAGATAGTTTTACTGGCGCACCGATTGAATCAGGCGGTATGGAACGTTTATCTAAGCAAGAGCGCGTCAATAACAATACCAGCGGTATCGCTAAAGCATTGGGTGGTGTATCACAAGCCGCAGCTCAGGTACTTACATTCAACTCAGAAGCTGAAGGGTTATCTCCAGTTCAAGTTGATTACGCTATTAAGGCGTATTTAGGATGGCTTGGTGCCACAACTACATCTACAGCAGACTTGGCGGTAGAACCATTCCAAGAAGGCACTAAAGTACATAAGCCATTGATTGATTCTGTTGCTATGGGATTTATTAAGACAGAACCACAAACTCAATCTAAGTACATGACTCAGTTCTATACCAATAATGCTCGTGTACAGTCTGCATTGGCTGATATGCGTCATTATGCTGAATTGGGCGACTCAGAAAAAATGCAAGAAATTTATGAAGAAAAAGGCGACGACATTAAAGTTGCCAAGATGTACGATCAGACAAGCAAACAGCTTGCAGCATTACGCAAACAGTCGCGTATGATTGAGCAGAACAAAGAAATTGATTCAGAAGACAAACGAGCAGAGATGAACCGTCTTAAATTGCTCATGTCAGACATGACTAAGCAAGTTGAGCAAATGAGGAAATCAGTAAAAAAATAGGGACTTTCCCTAATGTCACACAATTTCCTTAATAATCAATGTAATATGCTGGTTAGTTCATATAAAACATAAGGAAACTAAATGTCTGAAAGCTATCACTTAACTGATGCACAGTTTATTGAAGAATGGAATCAACTAGGTAGCCCAGCACTATTTGCTGAAAAACATAGGTTAAATCCAAGATCAGTAATGAATCGTCGTAGATCTATTGAATGTAGGTTGAATGTATCGCTTCCAACATTTAATAGCCAACGGCAAGATGCGGTTGTCAAGCGCATTGAACAAACTCCTGGTCATGCTCGTCGTGGAATTGAGATGGAAAAAGGCAGAGTAGTAGTATTTTCAGACGCTCACTTCTGGCCAGATGACTACACCACAGCCTACAAAGCGCTGTTGATGATTATTAAAGAATTTAAACCTCAAGTTGTAGTGGCTAACGGGGACGTGTTTGACGGATCTCAAGCATCACGACACCCAAGAATTGGTTGGTCACAGACTCCAACCGTTAAACAAGAGTTAGAGGCTTGTCAGGAGTTCATGGGCGGGATTGAAAAGGCATCAAAAGGTGCTGAGCTTATTTGGACGCTTGGAAACCATGACGCACGTTTTGAAACATTTTTATCTGCTCAAACTGGTGCATACGAAGGAGTTCAAGGATTCACTCTTAAAGACCATTTTCCATTATGGAAGCCATGCTGGAGCTTTTGGGTAAATGATGATACTTGTATTAAGCATAGATGGAAAGGTGGATTTGCAGCAGGACGCTCTAATGCCTTGAATTCTGGGGTTAATATAATTACTGGCCATACACATAATCTCGCCGTCCAGCCAATCACGGATTATAATGGCACTAGATACGGGGTACAGACTGGAACATTAGCGGATCCTGATGCCGAACAATTTGTACATTACACCGAAGATAATCCTAAAGACTGGCGTTCTGGATTTGCATTGTTATCATTTGAGCGTGGCAGATTAATGTTGCCAGAATTAATTCAAGTCTGCGGTGAAGATGAGTTTGAATTTAGAGGGTGTATTAATAAGGTATAGCCATGAGAATAACTCCAGAAGTCGTCAAGCATTTATATGCATCTCTTTACTGTTGTTATCCATTTAGCAAGTGGGACATGCCATTGCCGGAAGAGATTAATTTTGTGGTGACTTCTGATCCTGAGTTAATGGGAACCTACCTTTACGATACTGGAGGGGATTATGAACATACCATTACTATCTCATCTGCTAGATGTGGTCACTACTACACACTCCTAACAACGTGCGCGCATGAAGCAATTCACATGAGTTTTCATAGGCAAAAGGGTGATAAGTGGATGCAACATGGCGCTCCATTTAGAACTCGCTGTAAAATGGTTGGGCATGAATTGGGATTTGATCCTTTAGAGCTTTAAGATATTTCTAAGCATCCATTTTCAAAAAGCCAGCCAATGGTAGCACGATGCGCATCCTCAAACATCTGTACCCGTTCTTCTTTTGAGAGTTTCGTTCCTTGATCGAGGGACGTGTGGCAGCTAAAACACAGGGCCGCAATCCTATAATCATGGGCTTTAAGTCCTCTACCCTTGCCATCTCTAAGCTGATTGGAATGTGCAGCCACAACTGTTCCGTCTTGGCGACCGCATACTTGGCATGGGGATTCTCTAACAATTTCAAGTAATTTTTTGTTTCTGTAAATAGTCATTTTACTGCCATCATATTTCTAATAGCTTTTTCTACAATATCCATAGGTGTTAATACTTTTAACGCATCAGTGGCAATAAATCCTTCTGATATTTGCCATCCTCCACCAGTAAGTTTAATTACCGCACCGTTCACCATAAGAGTCCTTAAATGAGACCCTACAGATGAACGGCTAAGGTTAACCTTAATGTCACTTGACATCACTCCTGGGTTCTTCTTGATGTACTGTAGAATTGCTAGTTTTTTGCTGTCCATAGTCAAAATATACCACTCCATTATCTAATATCTTATAGCTGGGAGTTGCATATCCAGCCGCTTTAAGGGCTAGTATAACCTCTTCAATCTCCTCCATTACAAATAGCTCCCTGTAGGCTTCTTTTTCATTTGAAAGCGATTAATGGGGTAAGTTCTTAAATCCCCATCAGACCACTTAATAAATACATTATCGTCATCAGAAGCCCAGCAACCAAGTATTGTTTTTCCATTTAAGGCATTAGAATAAGCGATAAAAGTGTCTTTAATGGTAGTGCATTGCATATCCGTCAAAGAAATATTTCCGCCATTTTGATTTGGCATTTCAGCTATTATTCCTTTTGCGTGTACGTTTAGGGACAATATCAACAATACCGCCGTGAGTAGTTTTTTCATTTGTATTTCTCGCTTTCATCATTGTGTCGGCCAGTGAATATGACAATTCAGCTAATGCTTGGTCGTTATATTCTCCTGGAATTTGTAGTAAACCATTCATTGCAAACATAGCAATTAAATCTCTAAGATATTCCTTGTCTTTATTTTCCATGCTTTACCAGTGCTTTCATTTGATCCGTTAACAGATCATTTAAACGCTTTTCCCCAATTAACAAAATGTTAGCTTGAGATTCGTTAATTAATTCACATGCGTCTTTTAATGCTTTGTTGTATCCACTATCAAATGCTTTAGTTCCAGCAAGCTTTTCCTCAATAGCGTCTCTAAGAAAAGGTGATGCTTTGCGATCTTTTGCCATAATACGCAATAGCCTAGAATGCTCTTGGCATACATATAAGCTATAAGGGACTAACGTTTCCATTCTTTAAACTCCGCTAGTAATGCATTAAAAGTATGTCGTGCGTCAAAATTTGTTTTTAGATCAGCCCTAGATTGGATCTCTAAGGTTGCAGTTAACCATTCAACACAAGCATTTTCATTTTTCTCAAACAACTGACCTTGTTCGTGTAGGAATTCCCAGAACTTAGGATCCCGGCAGATCATGCCAGCCTGCTTGACAGCCTGAGCGGCCTCAAAATCTCCACGATTCATTGGCTCCTCAGTATCTGCCAGCCTGACCATAACGACCATATATCTGGAGCCTACAAAGTCCCTAATTAGCTCTGTTGGAAGCTCATCTGGATGTATGGCTAAAGACATAACAATGCCGTCCTTGGTCTGTTTGAGAGCAATCTTCTTACCCTCAAATTGGCTGGTTTCCACTTATACTCTTCCTGTAAATAAAGTTACGCAACGCTCCCAGAATGTACGAACACGCATAGATTCTTCGCTGTAATGACTCAACAACTCTTCAAGAATCTCGTTATCTTTCATTTCTCCTGCTAAGGCTTTTTGCAAATTCTTGGCAAGAGTTTCCCAATCCACTGTGGCATCGTATGACATTACAAGTTTTTTTGGCGCGTTCTTTGTGCCTGCTGGACGACCACGTTTTTTGGTGGAAATCTTAGCGGTTACTGCTGGTTTATTTGCTGGCTTATTCATATGGTAATTTCTCCTCTTGTTTTACATATGTATCTACTGCTAATGAAACAAATGTGTTACCGGTGCTTGGGTATGTACGATCCCAGGCAGACAACTTAATAACGATCAAGCCGTCAGCGTCTGGTTTAAGACTAGCCAAATACTCTGGATCAATCTTGATATCTCCATACCAGTCTGGCGCCTTCTCGGAACGCTTTTCCTTAGTCTTGTTTAGTGTGCCTTTGTTTGGGTATGCCATTTATTACTCCTTAGTTAATGATTTTTTGGTTGTTGTAAAGCTGGTCATTAGATCTGAATACTTGCCTTCGTCTAATTCTTTGACGATATCTAGTAATGAACGATTGTTTTTGAAGATGTTTGCTACGTCATCTGTAGTCTGTGCTAAACAAAGAATCTGTTTAACTCCCTCAGTCATAGCGTTGATCCATTCGGGGGTGCCTTGCTCAGCCTCTGGCGTTACTGTCCACTCACTTGGCTTTGGTTTTTCTGCGGTGGTAATATTACCGGCTAGCTTAACTGGTGGCTTTGGGTCAGGAGTTACGCCGACTTTAGCTACTGGCTGTGGCTTAGTGGTTGTGTAAGCCTTAACTGGCTTGTCATCTGCCCCTAGGGTTGCATCTAAGGCGTCATGCTCAACGATCTCGAATGCATTAACCCAGAGGTAGCGACGCAAATATGTCTGTACAGCTCCTAGATTCTGGACATCGTGGCATCCTTTTAATGCAGCAGATGACATTGGAGATGTAAATGTGGTAAATGAATCATCTTCTGTATCGTGAATATTAAGATACGCCATCTCAGGAGTAAAAGATATCATTCCACACAATCCAAGCTTAGAACAAATTGTTTGAATCTCAGGCAAAAAATCGCCAAGTTCAAAGTAATAGTAGCCTGCAAACTTATTATGTCCAGACTTCTTTAGCTGAGTGTTTTGCAACATCAGTCGTGCCTCTTGTAATTTCTTATAAATGCTCATTTGCTTTCCTTGGTTTCTACTTCAATTAATTTTTCTGCGTAATGAATAACTTTTCTAAGATCATCAACTCCACCTTTATTTCTCCAGCGAGTAGTGTATTTAATAATATTTCCTTCAAGGTATCCTAGATTATTAGCAACAATGTAATCCCATGGCTGTATAGAATTTTTAGAATAGTGATCTCCACCTATCTGTTTATCGTTAGCATTCATTAAGCCAACCTCTTAACTCTATGAGAAGCATGCAAGATCCATTTGCTATCCATTTTTTCAATAGACCTCTTGATGGCCGCTTCATAACGTTTTCGCATATCCTCAATCTCTGCATCAGACATCCGCCCGTAATAGATTGATGAGCTTACTGGGTTAAAAACCTTTTCCTTTCCTATAACTTCATTTTTAAAGCTTTTCCATAATTGATTAAACATTATTTTTCCTTTATGTATTGTTGATACTGGCTACAGAACGGCGCTACCTGGCAGAAGTTGGAGCATCGAGTACGATCACCTTCTCTGACTTCTAGCGTATATCCTTTCCCAGCTTTTTCTAATGCATCTTCAGCCTCTTCTAAAACTCCGTGGACTGATTTAGCTCTTGAAGCACCTTCTTTTTTTACCGCATAAGTTGTTGGTTTCTCCCACATTTCTGCTGGAGTACATAATGGTAATTCTTCTTTTGCATCTGTTGCAAATAATCCCTCAGAATGAATGTGAATTCTGTTGCGAATAAACGTCTCACGTTCTTCTAATGACCATAGCTTAACATCAATAACTACTACTTGGGATTGTGGATAACCCTGACGAGTCTTTGCCTCACGACGGCTCCAGTCACGAATGATGGCCACAATAGCCAGCTTAGTAATGGGCGCTTGTTTAAGCTTTTCTACCAGCCATGCATAGATATTTAGTTGCTCTTCCCACTCCTTCTTCTCATTCATTACAGACCAGACGCTGACATTTTTGTAATCGTTGATCTCAATGCCATCTTCCTGGACAATCTGAAGGTCAATAGCGCCAGAGATATGCCAGCCATCTAGTTCGGCGTGTAGGCGTTGTTCTACTACATGGTTAGCATCAGCGCCCTGCTCCAATACGCCGTGTATAGCAGTGCCATATACCGAATAAATCATATCTGCTACATCAACTTCAATGTCATCGTAATGCGCATTGGTAAGTTGAACTATGCGAGGGCTATTCAATAGACCGGTAGCAGATATATGTGCCTTACCCTTTGTGTATGTTGGTCGTTGGACTACATTCACAAATGTCTGTGGTAAATTAAATTTATTTGTAATCTTCACTTTTTAGCCAGTTCTTTAGTAGGATGAGTTCAACGATCATGTCTTCTACAACTATGACTGATTCTTTTTGTTTTCTTTTTAATAACAATTCATACAACTGCTTAGATCTACGGTTTAGGTGAATCAATTTATCTGAATAGTCAATCATCTTATCTTCCATATGGGGTATATCCTTGTCTGTTTCCGTTGTTGTCGCAATAGTTTTTTGTTCCGCTAGGGCTAATTGTTTCATATCCTGTACGGTTCCCGCTATTATCGTAAACCCCACCTCTTGAATTTGGATTTAACGCGCTGTTATCCCAATTCTGCGGAGAATTTTTCCAGTTTTGCGAGCTGTTGTTGTAGTTCATTTCACTGTTCTTCCAGTTCATGGGGCTGTTATCCCATGCGTTCTGGGCGCAAGCTGGCTTAGTAACAGCCATAAGCAATATCCCAAAAATAGAACCAATAATAGTAACTACTGCTCCATGCCAATAACCTTTTGCATATTCTTTCATATTAAATCCTTGGTAATTTTCCATTAAACAAGTAAGCGCCACAATGAGTTAAGTTCACCCACGGGGCAGCCCAAACCGTAAACCCTTCCTGGCGAGCAATTTTGCAAAAATGATAATCCTCAGATAAAAGTCGATTAGACTGCTCGTCAATGCTAGTAACAAAAAACTCATCCATTACCTTTGGCTCTGTTTTTCCTTGCTCCACCATAGTTACCATGTCGCTTGTGTATGTTGGAACTTTACCTTGAAGATCTTCAAACACTTTACGCTGTATCAACATGAAGCCCGTACCACCATTTGAAATCTGCATTGGTTGATTAACATATCCAGTAGCCTCCTTTTCATCATCCACCGAATTAAACACAAATGCGCCTGTATAGTTTGACAACTTTTCCATTGGAACTCCCTGCTGTACTGCCGCATGAATCAACGGCCAATTTATCTCTTTTTTGGGATAAATGCCGCAGATAATATCTCGGCTAGCAGAAACCATCATTAAAATATCTATTGGGCTAAAACCAATATCCGAATCAATAAACATTAAATGTGTGCAATCAGACTCCAAAAAGTCATATGCTAAAGTATTCCTAGCTCGTGTGATGAGCGACTCGTTCATTAAATAGCTAAACTGAAACGGCACTTCATATTCTGCGAATGTATGAACCAAGTTAATCATTCCAAGTGTGTATGGGGCGTGGCACATACCGCCGTACATTGGTGTAGCTACAAATATTTTTACTGGGCCTTCCATTGTTACTCCTTTGTTGTTAATTGTTTACGCCATGGCAGGGATTTGTATCCCCTTTCCATGATTGTGTTGCCCTTTAAAAAAAATGCTCTTTGTCCCAAGCGAGATATCCGGTAATTAACCGTGTATTCGCCAGTACCAGCAAATTTAGTAAACTTCTGACTAGAATAGGCATATAAAAGCCTATCAGCAATATGAGTGTCATATAAAACATGGCTACATTTGACAAGAACTTCAGTCTTAAAGCAATAGCAATTCATATCTACAAACCTAAGCATATGGTCGTGATATGTGGGCGTTACACCAAGACTTTCGCAGTCATCATTACAAATAAATCCGCCAATTGGATCCACCACTTTTCGCAATGAATAACACCAATCAAGGTTATTGTCTTCAATCGTCTTAATCATAACTTCAATATGAGTAGGTTCAAACCAATTATCTTCGTCTAAGAATAGAGTGTAGTCTTGACTTACAAGATAAGGCATGGCAGCGTACACGCGGTGTCCATTAAAGAATCCAGGCAACGGTTTATCAAAAAACCATCGCGCTGGTCGTCCAGTATTTTCAGGCAGAATAATTAGCTTTTGACGGTGCAACTGTCGTTTAATCATTTCTCCCACTTTCATAGCGTGTTCTGTACCGTCCACCACGATCCAATGGTCTGCATCCTGACATCTGACGCTTTCCATAGCTTGCTCTAAAAACTTTGTCCCTACGGTTGGGGTTATTACAACTGCTGACATATTTATCCTATCGTCCAATGTGCTAAGCCAATGAAATACATCGCTACTGCTACTGCCTCAACTAATAGCAATGGGGCGTCCTGTTGTAGAAAGCCAGCAAAAGTCCACAAAGCACTCCCTATCATTCCAAATACAAGATTTAATGGGTAGATATTAAAACTTGTTAAAGCAATTCCTATAAGGCAAAAAATCGTTCCTGACC